>TARA_R110001583_G_scaffold10419_2_pt1 | contig 51289 bp, 53 predicted proteins | sample TARA_R110001583 | Tara Oceans TARA_R110001583 (sample SAMEA4398432) | marine metagenome | biome: Polar Biome; feature: [MES] marine water layer (ENVO:01000295) within the mesopelagic zone...; material: water (ENVO:00002006), including particulate matter (ENVO:01000060) such as...... | reverse complement strand
CTCCGAAGGTCGCCGTCTCGGCGTGAAAAAATTCGGTGGTCAGGCTGTTGTTGCAGGCAACATTCTTGTTCGTCAGCGTGGCACCAAGTTCCATGCCGGTGACAATGTTGGTCTCGCCAAAGACCACACCCTGTTTGCGACTTCGGGCGGAAGCGTCCTGTTCAAGTCGGGCTTCAAGGGTCGTACCTATGTGTGCGTCGTTCCGGCCGAGGCGTAAGCCTCCCGTCGGCTACGCCATACGTAGCAAAGATTTCGAGGGAGGAATGAGCAATCATTCCTCCCTTGTTTTATGTGTTATATGAAAATTCCCCGTGCCGTCGATGCGAGACGATCTGTTTCGAAAACGCGATCCGGCCGGGCACAATGATTGACGGGCATCGCCCAAAGGACCGGTTATGAAGTTTCTCGACGAAGCAAAAGTTCATGTGCGCAGTGGCCGGGGTGGCGCCGGTGCCGTAAGCTTCCGGCGCGAAAAATTCATCGAATATGGCGGGCCCGATGGTGGTGATGGCGGGCGCGGCGGCGATGTGATCGTCGAGGCGGTCGAAAACCTCAACACCCTGATCGATTTCCGCTATCAGCAGCACTTCAAGGCCGAGATCGGCATGCATGGCATGGGGCGTAACCGCACCGGCCATTCTGGCAAATCAATTATCATGAAGGTTCCGGTCGGCACCCAGATATTGGCCGAAGACCGCGAGACTCTGATTGTTGATATGAAGATAGTTGGCCAGACTCATCTTTTGTGTCGTGGCGGCGACGGCGGCCGGGGGAATTCCCATTTTAAATCCTCAACCAATCAGGCCCCGCGCCGCGCCGAAGAAGGCTGGCCGAACGAGGAAATGTCGGTCTGGCTGCGTCTGAAGCTGATTGCCGATGCCGGTCTGGTCGGCTTGCCAAATGCCGGCAAGTCGACTTTCCTTGCCGCATCCTCAAGCGCACGCCCGAAAATTGCCGATTACCCGTTCACCACCCTGCATCCTCAGCTTGGCGTGGTCGAGATTGACGACAATGAATTCGTTCTGGCCGATATTCCCGGTCTGATCGAAGGTGCATCCGAGGGCAAGGGCATTGGTACCCGGTTCCTGGGGCATCTTGAACGGTGCGAGGTTCTGTTGCATCTGATCGATTGTGCTGACGAGGACCCGGTCGGGACATATCGCACGGTGCGTGAAGAGCTTGAAAACTATGCCGATATCCTGATCGACAAGCCAGAGGTCGTCGCCCTGTCCAAAGCGGATCAGCTTTTGCCCGAAATGGTCGAGGAACAGCGTGAGATCCTTGAAAAAGGCATTGGCAAGAAAGTCTTTATTGTGTCGGGGGCCACCCAGCAAGGTGTCAAAGACGTTCACCGCGAACTGCGCCGCCATATTGTTGGAGAGCGCGAACGCCGTGCGCTGGAAGGCCGCGAGGACGAGGGTTACCAGCCGTGAGTCTTGCGGATGCAAAACGCCTGATTATCAAAGTCGGTTCGGCCCTGCTGGTCGATGAAAATACCGGCAAGCTGCGCCGTGCCTGGCTAGAAGCCCTGGCCGATGATATTGCCCTGCTGCGCGAACGCGGGGTCGAGGTCATTGTCGTCTCAAGCGGTGCGATTGCGCTGGGGCGGCGGTTGCTGGGCCTGGATCACCGCACCATCAGTCTGGCCGATAAGCAGGCCGCTGCCGCCACCGGCCAAATCAGCCTGTCACAGGTCTGGCAAGAAGCCCTGGGGCGTAATGGCATGATCATGGCACAGGTTCTGGTCACGCTGGAAGACATGGAAAGCCGTCGTCGTTATCTGAATGCGCGCGGAACGTTAAATGCTTTGCTGGCGCGCGGTGCGGTGCCGCTGATCAATGAAAACGATACCGTCGCGACCGAGGAAATCCGCTTTGGCGATAATGATCGCTTGGGGGCCAAGGTCGCGCATATGATTTCGGCCGATACCTTGGTGCTGCTGTCCGATATTGACGGTCTTTATAGTGCCGATCCGCGCAAGAACCCGGATGCGACCCTGATCCCGACCGTGCGTGAACTAACCCCTGAAATCATGAGCATGGCGGGGGCGGCGCCCACCATGTATAGCTCGGGCGGGATGATAACCAAATTGCTGGCGGCTGAAATCGCCATGAAGGCCGGTTGTCGCATGATAATTGCGCGCGGTACGATCTATCACCCGCTGAAGGCACAGCTTGACGGCGGGCCTCATACCCTGTTCCTACCAAGCGAAAGCCCGCTGGCGGCACGTCGCCACTGGATTGCAACGTCATTATCGGCCCGGGGCAAGATTTTTGTCGATGCCGGGGCGGCAAAGGCACTTCGGTCGGGCAAGAACCTTTTGGCGGCCGGTATTGCCAAGGTCGAGGGCAGTTTCAAGCATGGCGATGCTGTTCGGGTGATGGATGCCGATGGCACTGAAATTGCGCGTGGGATCGCATCCTATTCGGCCGAGGAAACCCGTCAGATCATGGGGCAATCGTCGCAGGAAATCGAAACCACGCTGGGGTATAGCCGGGGTAATGCCGTTATTCATTGCGATGATCTGGTTATTGACGACGTCTGAAAACCCAAAGACGCAAAGTCTGTGATTTATGGCGGTATTTCGAAAAGGGGGCGCGTATCGGGCGCCCCTATTTTGCATCCGGATGATAAAATGATTGCATGCGGCGGTTTGCAGCGTCAAAGCTGCCTTCACCGGCAATGACCTGACCTGCCTCAAGTCTGATTCCGATCGCCTGTCCATGGCCTTTTAAAACCGCACCACGTTCATCGGCAATCGGGTGGTGATAGGATCCGCCTTTGCCAAGGATGATGTCACGCGCCGTGATATTGCCAAGGATCTGGCAGCCATCGCCCAATGTACATTTCCCCTGAAGGTCGATCATCCCGCGAAACCGGCCATCAGAACCAATCCGGATGTCTGCACCGGGCCTGTTTGTCGCAATTGTCACCGTGCCGCCGCCGAACTGATTGTGGTGTGCGATGGTGATCGGGCCATCAACCGCGATAAAGGTCGTGGTGGTGTAAAATGTGTTTTCATCGCCGATGGCAAGCATGCCCGGCTGTGGCGTTTCAAGGCGCGTGGCGGGATAAAAGACATTGCCGCTGCCAATGTCGGCATGGATGCTGATCAGGGTCGAAAACGGATCAAGGATAACGTTGTCGCGCTCGGTAAGGGCGATCAGGGCCGGGATCGACAAAAAGCCAAGCTTGCGGCGCTGCCGGTCAAGGGCATCGATCAGATCAGATGGTGCGATATTCCCTGACATTCTGGCATGGCTCCCGCCGTTTTGGGTTGTACAATGCACGCTAGCACGAAAACCAAGCGGGACGTCAGGCGCAAAAAAAAAGGCCGCCTCAATAGGCAGCCTTATTTTTTACAGCGATGCTGAAAGCGTGGGACGATTTGGCTTAAGCAGCCTTGTCGGCCAATGCGCGTGCCATCTGGCTCAGCGCTTCCTGATGTTTTTCGTGCTTGATGCTGGCAAAGTTACGGGCCAGTTCAAGACACATGCGCTGACGCGCATTAAGTTCGCTTGCCCGGCTGCCATCAAGCCCTTCATAGAAGTAGCTGACAGGAACACCCAGGACCTGGGAGATTTCGTAAAGGCGACCGGCAGAAATGCGGTTGATGCCGCGCTCGTATTTATGAGCCTGCTGGTAGGTAACACCGATCAGATCGGCCATCTGTTGCTGGGACAGGCCCAGCATGATGCGACGTTCGCGAATGCGCTGACCGACATAACGGTCGGTATCTGTTGCACGATTTGCACGTTTCGGCTCTTCTTCTTTTGAGGCAATTTCAGTCATTGCATGTTTTTCCGTTATCAACTGCCAGTTATTTATTCCCACCCGGGATGCTGTCAGGCTTGTTAATTTTGCCTATCTGCCGCAAACATTTGGCACCAGTTTCAGAGCCTCATAATTACGGCAGTTATCTGAACTTTGGTCAGATATTGGTCTCAGCGATCCACCAGAAGCTAGCTATATAGGTCAATTCGTCTGTCCTTGTCTAGTGCATTAGGCGAAAAAATGTCGTGGCTTTCTGAGCCGTAGGGTGTGGTCGGGCTCGCATAGCTGGCATGCATTTCCTGAATGACCGCAGGTTGCAAAAGGTTTTCCTGTGGCAGAAGTTGACCTAAAAGCTGAGCCCAGAATGCTGCACTGCCCCCGGGATTGTGGGGTTCCAGCCATACACCAGCGTTCTGCGCAATTTCCCGCATAGGAGAAACCAGCGCAGTGATATCCATCCCGATCCCGGCAGGGCCGTCTGTTCCGCTGCTTGCAGTGTCGGGCCTGCGGGCCGGGGGCAAGGGGATCGGTGTAATCGCTGTCATGTCATTTTATGGTTTTGTGGCGTTTAACTGACCTGGGGCAAGGGACTCCATTTCAATGGTTTATGAACCCGGCAAAAATTGCCGCCTGTGGCGGGGGCCGGACGGTGAAAAAGGGTTAATCAAAAATTGATGCAGGATTGGTGCCGCAAGTCTGTCTTGCGCCAGCCATAAAAAAGCCCCGGGGGGAAATCCGCCGGGGCTTTGATGTTTCGCTTGGATATTTAGCGGCTGGCTATCACAGCCTATTTTTCGGTTTTGGTGCTGACCAAAGTGTTTAACTGGGCCTGCATGGCCTCAAGCTGGCTTTTCAGGTCGTCAAGCGACGGGTCTTTTGCCGGGCGGGCTGTCGTGCCCATCCCGGGGGCCGCACCGGGCATCACCGGGCCATTCGGGTTTTCGGCTCCTTCTTGCAGGAAGGGCGAGAACATTTTCATGGTCTGTTCAAACAGCGCCATGTTCTGTTTGTTCATTTCCTCGAACTGGCTGAACGGAAAGATGCCATGCATCGTGCCTTGCATATATTCGCGCATCTGTTCCTGATTATGCGCAAAGGACCCCATCGCCTGTTCAAGATACCCTGGTAGCAAGCCTTGCAGGCTGTCGCCATAAAACCCGATCAACTGGCGCAAGAAGCTGATTGGCAGCAGATTCTGCCCGCCCTTGTTTTCTTCCTCGACAATGATCTGGGTCAGGACCGGACGGGTAATGTCGTCGCCGGTCTTGGCGTCGTAAACGACGAAATCGGTCTTGTCCTTGACCATCTGTGAAAGATGATCAAGCGTTACATACGAACTGGTCGCGGTGTTATAAAGACGGCGGTTGGCGTATTTCTTGATGACAACGCGATCCTGATCATCGGATTTTTTTGAAGTCATGACGTTGTTCCCTGCTTCCCTGTTTCCCGGACGTTTAACTTGGGCTGCGTGGTATAAAATACCTTGTTTGCGTTTGCACAAAACTTAATGTTGCGCAGCATTTTGAATTTTGCGCTTGCTCAAGCATTCGTAAGAGTGCCGTTTAAATTGCACTGTGTCCAGTGTTCAACGTGATGTGCGCTGCGAAAAACAACCTCTGATCGGCGCTGCTGCCGCGCAGCAATGGATTTGGTTTTCGCGGCCGCACGAACCCCCTATAGTAGTCAGCAGAAACAAAACCGATTTTCGGCGGGGCGCCGGATGCAATGCGGGGGAAACAACCGTGCCTGATAAAGGGACGAATAAGAATACGGATCCAGATGATCTTTTGGATGACCATCTGGATGATTTGGCGGGCCAGTTCATGGCGCTTTGGCGTGAACAGGTCGCGGCAACAGCCGATGGTGCCGACGCCACAAGCGCGATCGGGCGGCTTTATGCGTCCCTTGGTGCCGATACATCGCGGATCGGCGAAGGGTTTGAGGCATGGGGAAAGCTGATCGGGCAAATGGCAACAGGCCAAAGTCCGGGGCAAAACCCGGCCGGTGCGGGTGGTATGCCCGGGGCTGTTGCCGCGATGATGCCCGGAATGATCCCGGGAATGACACCGGGGGCGATCCCCGGCATGTCGATGGACCCGGCGACCAATCCGATGGCCGCAATGATTGACCAGATGTCGAAAATGGCCCCGCCCGGAATGATGCCGGGTTTTTCACCGGGGGCACCATTTCCGCTCAATATGGCGGCGATGGCCGGTGTTGGCAGCATGGCAGGATCACCTGATACACCGGCCGCCCAGAAACCGGCACCGGCAAAAGATACGGCCGCCGTTTCCAAAGTTGCGGATGCAGGGCCGAAAGCTGTCGGTAAAACCGGCAAGGGCAAGACAAAGCCGTCGGTGACGGCAAAGACGGCAGTTAAGGCAAAGACGGGGCAGGGTAAAAATGAGCGCGCAAAACCGGGATCAGACAAATCCACCCAAAAGAACAAACAGCCGTCGCGCCGGGCCAAGGCCGCTGGCGATGCATCTGGCGGTCGAGATGACGAGCTGGTTAAGCTCGCGCGCCGCATTGCCGATCTTCAGGAAACAATTTCTGCCCTGGAAACCGGAACTGCAGGACCGGGCGAAGGCCCTGCTAAGCGAGATGGCAAAACATCATCCTGATGATATCACTCAGGCACTTGATCGGGTTGCCTTTGCCAGTCAGTCGGCCTTTCATGACGGGGTTCGGGCCTATCAAAAGCACGGCTATAAACGCGGTGTGGATGATGCCCCGGTCGTTTGGGCCGAAGGTGCCACCCGTATCCATGATTACGGTGCGGTTGCCGGGGCCAAGGCCCAAAATCCGCTTGGCATTGTGGTGCTTGTGCCCTCACTGGTCAACCGGGGCTATATCCTTGACCTGAACAAAAAGCGCAGCTTTGCCCGTTTTCTGGCAAGTGTTGGCTATCGGCCGCTTTTGGTTGATTGGGGATATCCCGGCGACGAAGAAACCAATTACGGGTTGGATGATTACATTGCCGGGCGGCTTGTTACCGCCCTTCAGGACGTTGCCGATATGAATGGCGGGCCCGTGCCCTTGGTCGGCTATTGCATGGGCGGGCTATTGGCCTTGGCCGCAACCCTGATTGATCCGGCACAGGTATCGCGATTGGTATTACTTGCCACCCCGTGGGATTTCATGGCCGCGGGGCCGACACAGGGGCGCATTGCCGCCGCCTTTGCCCCGTCGCTTCCCCATATGCTGTCGATCCATGACAGCCTGCCGGTGGATGTCCTGCAAAGCCTGTTTGCCAGCCTTGATCCGTTCATGATTGGCGAAAAGTTTCGCCGGTTTGGTGCCTTGCCGGAAAACTCGCCCAAGGTCGATGATTTTGTCGCGCTTGAAGACTGGCTCAATGACGGCGTGCCATTAACCCGCCGGGTGGCGATTGATTGCCTGATCGGCTGGTATGTTGAAAACAAACCGGCAAAGGGCGAATGGCAGATTGACGGCATCGATATCAATCCGGCTGATATCAGTTGCCCGACATTGGCGGTGATCCCGGAAAATGACCGGATTGTCCCGCCCGAAAGTGCGCAGGCGTTGTTTGAAAACCTGCCCAAAGATTTGCGAACGGAATTGCATCCGTCTTCGGGCCATATCGGGATGATGGTCGGATCGCGGGCCGAAAAATCAACATGGCAGCCGGTGCTTGATTGGATGACAGGCTAGGTTGAACCCGGATCATCTGGATTGATCAATTCCCGGTTTCTGTCGCCGGGACCGGTGCGGTTTGCCAGCGAAGTGTTAACCGCGCCAGTGCAGCAATGATCAAAAGCGTCAGGATCACCCGCCCGACCAGAACCACCCAGATATCCGCGCCCAGTGCCAGCATGATCGCCGTATCTTCGATCAATGAATGCGACAGCGATAGCCACGATAGCGATAGAAACAGGGTGCGCGGCGGAAAATTCTTTTTGCGGGCCTCGTCAATGATCAAGGCCCCGCCATAGGTCAGGCCCAGCAACACACCAATGGTCGTCACCGGGGCCACTTCGCGTGACAGGCCCGAAACCCGCAGGATCGGCATTATACCATTTGTGATGCGGTTGGTGATGCCGGTTTTGTCGAGCACATCAAGAATGATCAGCAGCCCGACAATCACCGCAAAGCTGACGACAAGTGATTTCACAGTTTGCATCGACCAGTCGATCCAGCCCGCAAGACCGGTTGCCGCCACCACGGTTTCACCGCCTGCCATCCATGAAAAATCAACCGGTTCGGAAAGCCACCCGGTGGTGTTGCTGATCCATGTGATCAGCGCGGCATAGGAAACAGCCGCCCCCAGTCGAAGCACAGTCGTCGCGATCAGGCTGGCCCCGGCGCGTTTGACAATCGCCTGTTCCACCGGAAGCCCATGGGCAAATAACATCATCGCGCAAAGTGCGCTGAGTTGTGCCGCATTCATATCAAGATGGGCCGAAAGTCCGATAAAGGCACCGACGGCACCATACATGCTGACCAGCGCACAGGTCGCCCAGATCAAGCCTGCTTCGGGCGGCAGGCCAATCACCCCCATCACCGGGGATAAAAGATCGGATGCCAGCGCAACCGCACCAAATTCATCGGCAATCCGAACAATGATCATCACCGGCAGCATGACCTTGATCAGGGTGATGAAAAGCCGCTGGCTGCGGTTAAACAAATCAAAAAAGTAACGGGGCATGGGCACAAGGTTCCGGGGCGTTGAACGGGGATGGTGCGTGGGGCGGTTCGGTTTCGGAAGCGCATCCTCGCACGGCGTAAGTGTGATTTGGCGGCAAATGTGACTGTGTTTGTGCAATAATACGGCGTTGTTTGATTATCTTGCGCTGTGGAGTTGCTTGTGTGATGGGCGAACTTGACCGGATCGATACCAATATCCTGCGCATCTTGCAGGAAAATGCCGATATTGCGAATGCGACATTGGCCGACCGTGTCGGTCTTTCGCCGTCGGCCTGTTTGCGTCGCGTGGCAAAGCTGCGCGCGCTTGGGGCCATTCGTAAAACAATTGCCGTTCTCGATCCGGCGGTTGTCGGGCGGCCGTTAACCGCGGTGATCAATCTGGAATTTCATCGCCACGGCAATCGCTATCGGCAGGGTTTTATTAAAAAGGTCCGCGAACTTGCTGCCGTCCGGCAAGGTTATATTGTCACCGGTGAAGTGACCGGGGTGCTGGTTTTATCCATGCGCGACATGGCGGAATACACCGCCCTTTGCGAAACCCTGTTTGATGCGGATGATAATATCGTTTGGTATCGGACTTATATCGCGACGGAAATCATCAAGGATGAAATCGGGGTTGCGTTATAGGGATTTCAGGATGGAATACCGTAAAATAAAGGGGCCGATTTTTTCGGCCCCCTTTATGAAAATACTTGGCGTGATTAACTTTTGTGATCCGGAATGCCATGAATATGAACGTCATGGCCGGAATGTTTGCCAAGAATTTCCAGGGCACGTTTTTCGTGATCCTGATCGCGGGTGCGGACCCAAAGAATAAGCCCGCCATGATCAAGTTGTTGTTGCAGATAGTCTGCATGATGCTTGTCCATCAGGGCGGCAAGGAAGGTCCCGATGGCAGCACCGCCGCCGCCTGCAACCATAATGGCCGCGACCGTCGCGGCAATCGGCCCGCCAGTGGCGATCATGATGCCGGCTGCTGTGGTTGCGGCGATATATAGCGGTCCGGCAATTAGGGCACCTTCGGCATCGCCAATCGTTTCGGCCGATATATAGGCCGTCCGCAGCGCTTTCGGGTCGTCTTCCAGATCCGTGGTCTTGCTGTAAATATGGTCGAGTTTTTCATCAATAGCGGGTTCGCTGGCCAGAAGGCTAAGCTCGGCGCGGTTAAAGCCCGAACTTTCGAGTTCGTCAATCGCGGTTTGAAGGCTTTCTGCGGTATCGAAAACGGCGACAGCTTCGCGTGCTTGCGGGTCAATTGACTGGGACATTAAGACCTCCGGTTGTGCTAGGAAAGGGCATTATCCGTCTGGTGACGGTGCCTGTGTTGGACTACATCGGTCGTATTGTTGGGGAATTCTAGCCGCAAAGTTGCACTTTAAGTATCGTAAAGTTGCATGGGAAAAGGGGACACTGTCCCACCCTGAAATAAGGTAACGGTTTTTAGGATGGCACAGGACAATAAGACTGTATGGTATGGTACTTAATATTGTGACCGAGGTCATAAAGGATGAAGTCGGGGTTGCGTTATTGGCATTTCAGGCGAATTATAAAGAACCGGGGTCGCATCGAGTTGCACGCAATAGTTGTTGGCTGGCTCGGGGTGTCGCGGAAACAAAACTGTCCGAAAGTGGTGCGCATCAATGCTTGGCTTTTTGCTGCGTCGCGATAAGATCGTAGACGGATTGCAAGGCAGATCTAACAGGGTCGCCACGGGTCCGGGGAAAACGTATTCAAGATTTAATCGGAGGGTTTCATGACCGACGTCGTAATTGTAGCTGCAGCACGTACACCAATCGGTGCTTTTAGCGGCACATTGGCAAATACGCCTGCAAACGAGCTTGGCACTATTGCCATCAAGGCGGCTCTGGAACGTTCCGGTGTCGAAGCGTCTGATATTGATGAAGTGATTTTTGGTCAGGTTCTGACCGGTGGCACAGGTCAAAACCCGGCCCGTCAGGCTGCTATTGGTGCTGGTATTCCCGATAGTGCAACTGCCTTTGTGATCAATCAGGTTTGTGGATCGGGCCTGCGCACGGTTGCGCTGGCCGCCCAACAGATCATGACCGGGGATGCCAAAATTGTTATTGCCGGTGGTCAGGAAAACATGTCGATAGCACCGCATGTTGCCAATCTGCGTGCCGGTCACAAGATGGGCGATGTTAAGTTCATCGACAGCATGATCAAGGATGGTCTGTGGTGTGCGTTTAACGGCTATCACATGGGCAACACGGCGGAAAACGTCGCCAATAAATGGCAGATCAGCCGCGAAGAACAGGATGCCTTTGCCGCCGCATCACAGAACAAAGCCGAAGCCGCACAGAAATCCGGTCGCTTCAAAGATGAAATTGCACCGGTTACGATTTCTTCGCGCAAGGGCGATATCGTTTTCGATACTGATGAATATCCGCGCCACGGTGCAACCCTTGAAGGCATGGCAAAGCTGCGCCCGGCCTTTGACAAGGAGGGCACGGTTACCGCGGGGAATGCATCGGGCATCAATGACGGGGCGGCTGCCCTGATTGTGATGTCAGCAGATGAAGCCGCCAAACGCGGACTGACCCCGCTTGCCACGATTAAAAGCTGGGCAACGGCGGGTGTTGATCCGGCTGTTATGGGTTCCGGCCCGATCCCGGCATCGCGCAAGGCCCTTGAAAAGGCCGGTTGGTCGGTTGGTGATCTGGACCTGATCGAAGCCAACGAAGCCTTTGCCGCTCAGGCCATTGCGGTTAACCGCGATATGGGCTGGGATACCGACAAGGTTAACGTGAATGGCGGCGCAATTGCGCTTGGCCATCCGATTGGCGCATCTGGCGCGCGTGTTATTACGACTCTGCTTCACGAAATGCAGAAACGCGACGCGAAAAAAGGCCTTGCCACGCTGTGTATCGGCGGTGGCATGGGGGTCGCGCTGTGCGTCGAACGCTAATCGCTTCGAACTTAACCGTTTGATGGGTTGAAACGTGCAGGGTGGCCTCCCTTGGGGGCTGCCCTGTTTGTTTATGATCAGCATGTCAGACAGAATTCGACCAAAGTACACGTAATTTGGGTGACATAGATGATGGGAAAGAAATAAAGTTACGTATATAGTTTAGTTTATGGACTAAAATTTCGCATGTCGTAGAAGGGCAAGCGACGGAAAACCGATACATGAATTGGATGACTGAAGTTTAGGGAGGCGACCATGACAAAAATAGCTTTGGTAACCGGCGGAACGCGCGGAATTGGCAAGGCAATCAGCTTGGGACTTAAGGAAGCGGGTTATACGGTTGTCGCAAACTATGCCGGCAATGATGAAGCCGCGAACGCCTTCACCGGGGAAACCGGTATTGCGACCTATAAATGGAGTGTCGCGGATGCCGATGCCTGTGCCGATGGCATCCGGCAGGTCGAATCCGAAGTCGGGCCGATTGATATTCTGGTCAATAATGCGGGCATTACGCGTGATGGTTTCATGCATAAAATGGCCGTTGAACAATGGCAGGCCGTGATCGAAACCGATCTGAGTTCGCTGTTTTACATGACCAAGCCGGTGCTTGACGGCATGCGCGAACGCGGCTTTGGCCGGGTGGTCAATATTTCCTCGATCAATGGTCAGGCCGGGCAGTTTGGTCAGACCAACTATTCCGCGGCCAAGGCCGGTGTGCATGGCTTTACCAAGGCACTGGCCCAGGAAGTGGCGCGCAAGGGTGTTACGGTCAATACCATTGCGCCGGGCTATATCAACACCGATATGGTTGCCGCCGTTCCGGAAAAAGTCCTTGAAGGCATTATCGCCAAAATTCCGGTCGGCCGCCTTGGCGAGGCCGAGGAAATTGCCCAGGCTGTCTTGTTCCTGTGTGGTCCGAATTCCGGCTTTATCACCGGGTCTTGCCTGTCGATGAATGGTGGACAACATATGTTCTGATCGGTTCACCGATCCTTCGTGTGATGTGAACAAAACGCCCCGCAACATTGCTGCGGGGCGTTTCGCATTTTTGGGGTTTGCTTAGGCCGCGATAACGTCCTTGGTGGCGACAACCTTGGCAAAGGCATCGGCAAGCATGGCAAGTTCGGCACGATGTAATTCGGTTGCCGGGATTGTTGCGCGGTCTGCTGTTGCCGGTAAGTCGCGTGTGGCGGTGGCATCATCGGAAATGCTGACGTTCAATCCCTGTTCGCGCGCCGCCCGTGCGGTGGTCGAGATGCAAACATGGGTCATGAAACCGGCCAATACGATGTGATCCAATCCCGCCGTATCAATCAATTCGCGCAAATTGGTTCCGGAAAACGCATTCGGTACGGCTTTGGTCAGGACCGGTTCGTCCCCCTGTGGTGCGACCTCTGCCATGATGGCGGCATAGGGGCCTTTGGGATCAAACAGACCCTTTCCGTGATGCTGCACATGGATCACGGTCCCGTTTTGATCGCGCCAATGGGCGATCAGGCGGACGATATTATCAAGTGCCGGTGCCAAACCGGAAAGTTTCAGCCGTCCGCTGCGATATTCTTCCTGGGCATCAATCACAATCAGCGCGGCAGTGGCGGGCGATCCGGTCGGCAGCGTCGCACCGGCGATTTCGAACATGGTTTGGGCCGTCATGATGGGGGTCCTTTGCGGTGTGGATTTGATGGCTCGATCATGCATCTGCAAATTTGCAATTTAAATCCGATGATTTGCAGGTATGATCTGCGTATATGCAGATTGAAAACCCCACAGGTGCCGTGCCATGGATTGGGAAGGCTTGAAGACATTCGCGATTGTGTGCCGTTCCGGCACCATGAGTGCCGCCGCGCGCGAGCTTGGCGTTAATCAGACCACAATCGCGCGTCGTATCGCCCGGCTTGAACAAACCACCGGCTTTCCGGTTTTGCGGCGTGATGATGGCGTTTTGCAGCCAACGTTGCGTGCGGAAAAACTGCGCAGCACCGCCGATGCCATGGCGTTACAGATCGGTGATTTGATTGGCAATGATGATGCGATGGCACCAAACCGTGCTGCGCCCGACATTTCCGGCGTTGTCCGGGTGACGGGCGTTGATGCCGTGCTGGAAAACTGTATCGCGCCGCGTTTGGGCGATTTAACCGGCAAGCATCCGGCACTTTGCATCGAATTGATCGGCGGCAATCGCAATCTTAGTCTGCCTCAGCGCGAAAGCGATATCGCGTTGCGTCTGGCACGTCCCCAAACCGGTGCCTTTCACATTCGCAAACTCGGGATGTTAGAATACGGGGTGTATTGCGCCGATGGTATAACCGATCCGGCGGTGGCCCCCTGGATCGACCTTGACGACGTTTTTGCCGATAAACCCGAACAACTTTGGCTTGGCGCGAATTTTCCAAATCGTAATGCTGTCGGCCGTGCCAATCGCGGGGCGATTATGGCCGCCATGGCGGTATCGGCCAAGGCCTGTGCGTTGTTGCCACGCTGTGTCGGGGATACTTTCACCGGGCTGGTGCATTGCCCAGATTACGTCCCCACCAATCGCGAACTATGGTTGCTAACTCATCAAGACATGCGCCATGTACCGCGCGTGCGCGTTGTTGCCGATTGGTTGTCTGGCATTCTTGTCGACAGGTCTGTGATTAAGGTTGCGTCATCGATCACCTGTGCATCGTCGAGTTGACAGTCCTGTTTGAGGCTGTGATTGTTGTGTAAATGCAACCTCGAGTTTTAAGTTGTGGCTGGTCATGAGCGAACACAGGAAATACACATCTGACAATCGTGCTGCGTGGGATGCCGCCGCTCCATTGCATGAAGCTGGTGCGACTTGGCAAAAGCTATTAACCGAAGTCGTTAAAGACGACTTCTCTGCATTCGATCAAACTCTGCGTCAAACACTCGATCACGTCGGTGTCACCGGAAAACGCGCCGTGCAGATTTGCTGCAACAATGGTCGCGAAGTTTTGTCATTGTCGGCGATGGGCGCAAAAAGAGTGCTCGGGATTGATCAATCCGAAGCATTTCTTGAACAGGGTCGGAAACTGGCCGATGTATCAGGGCGGAAATGCGATTTTCTGTGCGCCGATATTTATGAGTTGCCAGAAGAGACACCGAGCAATTTTGAACTTGGTTTGATTACCATTGGTGTTCTTAACTGGATGCCGGATCTGCGTCGGTTCTTTGATATTGTCGCAGGCCTACTGGCATCAGACGGCGTTCTCGTGATTTATGAAACACATCCGTTTCTTGAAATGTTTGATCCGTCTTCCGACAATCCGTTCTTACCGTCACAATCTTATTTCGACCGCGGCCCTCATGCCAGCGAACAAACCATCACCTATGATGGATCGGATAGGGGCAAGGGGCCTACGTCCTGGTGGTTTTCTCATACGATGGGCGAAATCGTGTCTTCAGCTATAGAATCCGGTCTGCAGGTACAACGTCTGGACGAGTATCCGCATTCAAATCGCGAAGTTGAATTTGATATTTATGAAGACCGCAAAGCCCGGATTCCGATGTGTTATACGCTGGTGCTGTGTAAAGCCTCGTGATTGATGCCTGCCCCTAGCCGTTATTGATCGTAATGGCTTGGGTTGTCAGGCTGTTTTCAATAACAAACTTGGCATTGGGAATATCATTCCCCCCTGCTTTTCTGCAGGCGGCATCCCGATCATATCCGTGGCTTAACCACCGTTCGACCAGCCGCCTTTCCAATGTCTCGACAGGCACATCGACAAAAAAGCTCAGGTCAAACAGACCGGCCAACTGATCCCACGGCGATTGGTCCAGCAAAAGATAATTGCCTTCGACAAGCACGATGCGATGATTTTGCAAGACGCCGCGTGCCGATCCGCGCGACAGTTCCAGATTGCGATCAAACACCGGTACATAAACATCATCATTATCGGCGCGAATGGCATCAAGAATGCGTTTGAAACCGCCAACGTCAAAGGTTTCCGGGGCGCCTTTGCGCGCCAAAAGGTCCCGTTCGGCAAGGATGGCATCATCGAAATGAAAACCATCCATCGGCACGACAACAGCCCCGGCTTCATCACCCCCCAGATGGTGATGAAGCCGTTCGGACAAGGTTGATTTGCCCGAGGCCGGTGCGCCGACGATCGCGACAAGGATGCGACGATCGCCAAACTGTTTATCCCTGATCATCTGCGTCAGGGTATCGATATCGGGGGTCATGGGGTCACTGCGCCGCCTCAGAAGTTTCGGGCGGTTCCATGGCCCCGGTCATAAAGGCAACCGCATCCGACATGCTGTAATCATTGGGATTAATCGTGCAAAGCCGTTTGCCAAGCCGATGCACATGGATGCGGTCGGCAACCTCGAACACATGCGGCATATTGTGCGAAATCAGCACAATCGGCATGCCGCGTGATTTAACATCCTCAATCAGTTCAAGAACCCGGCGGCTTTCCTTGACCCCAAGGGCGGCCGTTGGTTCATCCATGATCACCACGCGTGATCCGAATGCGGCCGCACGTGCCACCGCCACCCCTTGGCGCTGCCCGCCTGAAAGGGTTTCAATCGCCTGATTGATGTTTTGAATGGTCATCAGGCCAAGATCGGTCAGCTTTTCGCGCGCCAGTCGTTGCATTTCGCGATGATCGAGGGCGCCGAAATATTTGCCCATAAAACCGGGTTTGCGCAATTCGCGCCCCATGAACATATTGTCGGCAATTGAAAGGGCGGGCGAAAGGGCAAGGTTCTGATACACCGTTTCAATACCGGCCTCGCGGGCTTCCATCGGCGATGAAAACCGGATCGGCTTGCCATCAAGTTCGATCACGCCGTCATCAATGGTGATTGCGCCGGAAAGCGCCTTGATCAGGGATGATTTCCCGGCCCCGTTATCACCAATGACGGCCAAAACCTCGCCGGGGTAAAGATCGAAATCAGCCTGATCAAGGGCTGTCACGCGGCCATAACGTTTAACGATACCGCGTGCGGTCAGAACTGGTTTTTTATCTGTGCTCATGCCGACACCTTTCTGATCCACTGGTCAATGGCAACGGCGATAATGGTCAGCCAGCCAATGGCAAAGACCTGCCAAAGAACATCAACACCGACAAGGCGCAGGCCAGAGTTAAAGACCCCGACGATCAACGCCCCGATCAGCGGGCCAATAATCGATCCGCGCCCGCCAAACAATGATATGCCACCAATGACAACGGCGGTGATCGATTGCAGGTTGGCTTCCTGAAAACTTTGCGGTGAAACCGATCCAACCCGGCCGATAGATGCCCATGCCCCGATGGCACAAACCAGTCCGGCCAAGCCATAAACCATAATCAGCGTGCGATTGGTGCGAATACCCGAAAGTTCGGCGGCTTCCTTGTCATCGCCAATGGCATAAACATGGCGCCCCCAACTGGTGTGGTTCAGGATGTACCAAAGCACGCCAAAAATCGCGACCATCAGGACCGAACCATAGGTGATCCGGGCCCCGCCAATGGCAATGCTTTCGCCAAAAAACTTCAAAAGTGGCGCGACTTCGTCAAGCGTCTGGCTGCGGATGGATTGCGCACCCGAAAGCCAAAGGTTCAGCGCAAAGAAAATATTCCACGTGCCAAGCGTGACGATAAATGGCGGCAGTTTGATCCGTGTCACCAAAAACCCGTTCAGCATCCCGGCGGCAATGCCACCAACAAAACCCACCAGAATGGCCAGTGGCGCCGGGACACCCAGTGTCACGGCAAGCTGGCCCATGATGACCGACATCAGAACCATGATTGCACCAACCGAAAGGTCAATACCGGCGGTCAAAATGACAAGGCTTTGTGCCGCGGCAAGGATGCCGATGATCGAAACCTGCTGCACAATAAGCGACAGGTTGAACGGCGAAAAGAACTTGGAACCCGCCAGTATCCCGAAAACAGTGATCGAAATCAGCAGCACAATCACGGGCACCATGGTTGGATTGCCATGAAGAAAATGCTGGGTGGCATCAATAAAGTTTCGGTTTTTATGGTCGAACTGCGCGACGCTTTTGTCGCTGGCGTCAAGCGTCTGTTCGAATTCCTGTTTTTTGCCAGACGTACGAGCGGTTTCGCCCATCGTATCCTCCCGGCTTGGTCGTGAACAATATCCGATGCAAGGCAGATCGAATGGTTCAACCTACATCCCGGCGGGTTCTTGCGACCGGCGCGGTTGTGGATGTTTGACCAAGTGTAATCTGTAAGTGGGATCAGAGGGCGGATAATCTCCGCCCTCCTCGAAATCAATTCGAAGTGAAGCGGGATCAGCCCCAGCAGCGATTCATGCCTTCTTCGACATCAATTGACAGCACCCCATCGACCGGCGCACCTGTCACAAGGTTAACACCGGTGTCATAAAAGTTCAGGCCTGCGGTATTGGTTGGTTTTGCACCGCTTTCGGCCCATGCCTTGATGGCCTCGATGCCTTTATACGCCATATCCAGCGGATATTGCTGCGAGGTCGCACCAATCACGCCATCACGGACGTTCAAAACGCCGGGGCAACCGCCATCAACCGAAACGATCAAAACGCCTTCCTGCATGTCGAAAGCTTTAAGCGCTTCATAGGCACCGGCGGCGGCGGGTTCGTTGATGGTGTAAACAACGTTGATGCCCGAATCCTGTTGCAACAGGTTTTCCATTGCCTTGCGGCCACCTTCTTCGTTGCCGTTGGTCACGTCATGACCAACGATACGATCATCTTCTTCATCGCCGATTTTGTTCGGGTCCTTGATGTCGATGCCAAAGCCTTTGAGGAAACCCTGATCGCGCAGAACATCAACCGATGGGGCACTTGGCGTCAGGTCAAGCAGGGCGATCTTGGCATCTGCGGCCTTGTCACCCAGTTTCGCCGCCGCCCATTTGCCGATCAGTTCACCGGCCTTGAAATTATCGGTGGCAAAGGTCGCATCGGCGGCATCAATAGGTTCAAGCGGTGTATCAAGGGCAATGACGATCAAACCGGCATCGCGGGCTTTTTTCACAGCCTGCACAATGGCTTTGGTATCGGATGCGGTGATCAGAATGCCTTTGGCGCCCGATGCGATGCAAGATTCAATCGCCTGCACCTGCGTTTCATGGTCGCCATCGACTTTGCCGGCAAATGTCGAAAGGTCAATGCCCTGTGCAACCGAGGCCGCAATTGCCCCTTCTTTCATTTTAACAAAGAACGGGTTGATATCGGTTTTGGTAATAAGGCAGGCACCGATTTCATCGGCTTTTGCCGCATGCGGTGCGATGGCAAGGCTAAGCGCAAGCGCACCAAGGGTGGCGCCAAGAAGAGTCTTTTTCATCTGTTTCCTCCCAGGAAAACCTGATTGCGGCCGTTAGGGCCGGTTTTGTTCATTCTTGAACAGGTTTTACTGCGTCGGAATGCGCAATTTTCAACCTGTCTGGTTCTTACGACACACCAAACGGCCTTGGCTGTCAATTAATAAATCCGATTGATTTATTAATTAATGCTGTCACTCTCAACCGCAGTCGGGCAATAAAAGACCCGATCGGGAGGAACCAAATGGCAGCGCTGCTGTATACAAATCCAGAAAGCACCGCAGATGACGGGCAGGGCGCACGGCCACTTCATCCGGGCGGGGGCGCAAATCAATTGCGTGTGCGTGCTTATAATGAACGGCTTGTGCTGTCGCTGGTGCGCCGGAACAAGGGCCTGTCCAAGGCCGATATTGCCCGTCTTTCGGGGCTGTCGGCGCAAACCGTTTCGGTGATTATGCGTGCCCTTGAAAAAGACGGGCTGCTGATGCGCGGTGATCCGGTGCGCGGCAAGGTTGGCAAACCATCCATTCCGATGGCGCTTGATCCGAATGGGGTTTTTTCCTTTGGCCTTAAAATCGGGCGCCGCAGTGCGGAACTGATCCTGATGGATTTCATCGGCAAGGTCCGTGCCAGCCTGAAAGAAGCTTATAAATATCCGACACCAGACAGTATCCGAACGTTTGTGCGTCAATCCGTTGAAAAACTTTCCGGCGGTTTATCACCGGCCCACCAGCAACGCATTGCCGGTATTGGCATTGCCGCCCCGTTTGAATTGTGGAATTGGGTCGATGAAGTTGGTGCCCCGGCCGAAGATATGAGCGCCTGGCGCGACGTCGATTTAATTGCCACCATCGGCGAAATTGTGCCCTTTCCAGTGTTTCAGCAAAACGATGCAACCGCGGCCTGCGGGGCCGAACTTGTTTTTGGACTGGGGCCGAATTATTCCGATTTTGCCTATTTCTTTATCGGGTCCTTCATTGGCGGCGGGATTGTTTTAAACCAGGCGCTTTACACCGGGCGAACCGGCAATGCCGGTGCGTTCGGGTCCATGCCGGTTTCCTCGCGGTCCGGCCATTCCAGCCAGTTGATCGATCAGGCATCGATTTTCGTGCTCGAAGAAATGCTGGTGCGCGAAGGCCGCGATCCGACCCTGTTGTGGCGCGACCCGGATTATTGGCAACAGCTTGGCAGCACGCTGGACATCTGGATTGATCACACCGCGCGCAGCCTTGCAATTGCCATTACATCGGTCTGTTCGGTGATTGATTTCGAAGCCGTGATTGTCGATGGTGGTTTTCCGCGCGACGTCTGTGCGCGCATTGTTGACGCCACCCGCAAGGCCACCCTGAAACTTGATCTTCAGGGCATCGAACCGCCCCATATTGAACAAGGCGCGGTCGGCAGTGCGGCACGCGCCATTGGTGCGGCCAGCCTGCCATTATTCTCGCGATATTTGCTTGATCAAAACATCCTGTTTAAACAGATGAATTGATCGGTTACCCCTAAAACCGATCCTTGCGGCCGCGAATTTCGGTGAATATGGCGGTCGGGTTTGCCCCGGTCATGCCCAGATCACCGGCAACAGACGGTGCATCGGCGCGCAAAAACGGATTGGTCGCCAGTTCCACATCCAGTCGCGACGGGACGGTGGCAATATCGCGCGATCGCAAATCATCGATTTCCGCACATCGTGCTTTCAGGGCCGCATTGCTGGTTTCAATCGTGGCGGCAAATCGGGCATTGGATTGGGTATATTCATGGCCGCAATACACCATGGTATCCCCCGGAAGATCGCGAAGCTTGCACAGCGATTGCCACATTTGTGCGGGCGTGCCTTCAAACAGCCGCCCGCAACCCAGCGCAAACAGGCTGTCGCCCGAAAACAGGGCATGAATCGCCGGAAAGTAAAACGCCACATGCCCGCTGGTATGGCCCGGGACATCGAATACCTGTCCCTTTAACGCCCCGATGGTGATGTCATCGCCTTCGGCAAAGGTCTGGTCCATGCCTGAAATGCGCGCCTTTTCTGCGCGCGGACCATATAGTTTTGCCCCGTATTTGGCGATCAATTCAGCATTGCCGCCGATATGATCGTGGTGGTGATGGGTATTGATCACCAGATCAAGCGACCAACCGCGATCTTCCAGTGCTTTGATCACCGGGGCGGCTTCGCCCGGATCAATAATCGCGGTGGTGCCGGTTTCGTGGCAGCGCACCAGATAGGTATAATTGTCCGAAAGACACGGGATAACAAAGACATCGCCGGCAAGCATGGCGGACCTCAAACATGTTGATGTGATATGGTGTCAGACTATCAGGTCGTGTTGTCTTGAAACAATCACGCATCGCAGAAAGTTTTTGGTCTTCTATGGAACGGTTCGGGTGCAATTCAGTTTCCGCCCGGTCCACACGATGCTAGGCTATCGACATGCGTCAGGATGTTGTTGATCTTCACCGTTTTTATGCCGGAAGCCTCGGTCAGGCCGCACGCCGTCTGATCCGTCGGCGGTTGCGCGTTATGTGGTCCGATGTCCGGGGGATGCGGGTTTTGGGCTTTGGCTATGCCACGCCGTATCTGCGCCCCTTTATGGGCGAGGCCGAACGTGTCCTTGCCTTTATGCCCGGCCGGCAAGGCTGCGTGCATTGGCCTGCTGGCGAACCCAATCACGTTGCCCTGACCGAAGAAACCATGCTGCCGCTGCCCGATAGTTCGGTTGATCGTATCCTGCTGGTGCATCTGGTCGAACATTCAGATGCGATGCGCCGTCTGATGCGCGAATGCTGGCGGGTTTTAACCCCAAATGGCCGGATTGTCGTCGTGGCGCCAAACCGCAGCTCGCTTTGGAGCTGGTCGGAAAACACCCCGTTCGGCTTTGGCCATCCCTATAGTGTCAGCCAGTTGCAAAACCTGATGCGTGAAAACATGTTCCTGCCGGTCCAACACAGTCGTGCGTTGTTTCTACCCCCCACCCAGCGACGGTTCCTGCTGCGCTGGTCACAGGTTTTCGAAAATGTCGGATCGCGGTTGTTCAAGGCCTTTGCCGGTGTCTCTATCGTCGAAGCCGGAAAACAGCTTTACGCCAGCACCGGCACCCCGGAACGCAAACGCAAACTGGTGCATATCCCGGTAACCGTGCCGCCCTTGCACTCGGCCGAGGGCAATCATCAGCATCGCCAAGAGTTGCCGCCGGAAAACGCATCACGCGCAACGGATACAGTGAAACAAGACGACGCCCAATCCTGATAGGGCCGTGACACCGGTCTTTGGGCTATCTGCGGCCATATGGTCCCGGACGGACCGCGTTGCCGGGATCGCCATATCCTTGCTGGCTCATTCTTCCCTCTCCGCGCTTCCTCTCCTTGATCAACACAACTGGCGCGGATATTGCAATGTTATTTTGCAACCAAAATAGCATGAGGAAGGTCAAAATGACGGAATATCAGCTGCTGAACCCCATCCCCATGGCCGATGTACCATTTGTCCGTGGAGAGAAGATCGACAAATTTACCGAAGAGTTGATAATGCGGCAAAAGGATTTCCTGCGCCGGATCCTTGAACATGATGGTGCCAGCCAGCTCGAATGGCAGAATGCGCAGAAGATACACACCGCTTTCCGCTTGAATGGAAAGCTGGTGGGAACGATCGGTATCACGACCGGTTTTACGCGAACGGGCATTTCAGATCGCGGTGAATACACGCAAGCGCAGGCCATGGCCACCGAGAAAGGCCTAACCGGCGAAGCCCGCGCGGATTTTGTAACCCGGCAGGTCGGCGAGGCCCTGAAACAGCGCTATGGTGCGGCGCTTGAAGTCATCACCTTTGACCCGTCTGCCCGTCCGACATCCGGTGAATTGAATGCGGAGATGTTTGGCAAATCAGCCCTGCCAACAGAACCGTCCGTGCCGGATGATGGTACACTGGCCTATATGAAAATCTTTGCCCAAATCTATGCGCAAAGATTTGGTGAAGACCCGTTCGAAGGGATCGATCTACCGTCCTGACGCGAATGATCTGTCACCCCCTGTTCTCCGGCTTCGAGACAGGGGGCAGGACAGGCTGTTTTTTCCTACACCAAGGTATTGTCCCGAAAGTGTGGGAATAATATGCCACTCAGAAACCCACAGTCGCCGGAAAAGACCATATTCCGGCTGATTAACCATTTTGGCTGCCACAGTGATTTGGCAAGCCTCAACCGGAATATGCTTTAGCCAAACAGGATGTCTTCTATGGCATTGAAGATGTCATTTTCGTCTTTCAGGATGGAACGATCCTCAAGATCTTCAAACAGGGTTTCCAAATACAGGATTGCCTTTTCTTCTATTTCGTCTTCCGTAGGATCGGGCTTGCCTTCGAAATCGTGAAGAGTTCGTTTTTTCAAACGGTCAAAGGCTTTGAGGTCAATCAGCATGACATCAATTGTTTCCACCACTGCGTCGATATCGAGCAAAATGGTTCTGGTGGGATAGTTGATAAGAACTGTTTCAAGATAGTGCGTGGCTTTTTCCGCAAGTTCCTGGTCACTTGGATTGCTGTCGGCATTGAAATCTTTACCGACAGCCGCGCGCAAGGCGCGGGTGGCCAATGTATTTACCGCAATCTTGCGGATCAATGATTCGGCATCATCCTGTGTTTTGAATATGGTGCGTTTGGCACAGTTGATGTCCTTGATGTCGCGCATAAAGCCTCGTGCCATCCGCGAGATTTCCCGGTCACTTTCCAATGTCTCACCCCGATCAAGCGCGGCGATGATCCGTGTGGTCAATCGGTTGATGATTTGAATGTCATTGATACTGATTTCAAGGCGGTCGTTAATCCGCGCAAGGCGGGATAATACCGCCGCTCGGAAGGTGTCGGCGACGTTATCACAACGGCGCATACGATCTGCCGAAGGCTTTTCGGGATCGTCCAGATGTTTTTTGTCCTCGATGAAATTTTTGAAGGCTTTTCTCACCTGCTCCGCATCATTGATCTCTGTTGCTATTCCACAGTGATCCATGTCCGGGCAGACAACAGCACAAGGATCATCTGTGTCGGGCAGGTAAACATCGATCAGTTCAATGAGCTCTTTATAAGCGTCTTCAAGCTTTTTAGTGCTTTCGCGGATCACTTGATTGTTTTGTTGAACCGTAAATTTAAAACCGTTAACCAGCGACGTACGGGCCACATTTTCGTCGTCCGGCTTGGTTTCCTTGGTAATGTCTTCCTGTTTGATGGCATCGAGATTTTTGACCAGGAAATTCAGTTTGGCTTGGTCGGCCTCAATCTGCTCGCCTTCACCATTGGATGTGTTTGCACCGTAATACATATAGGAAAGCACTGTTTTGTTCTTTTCGATGTCGTCAATCGCTTCCCTCAGATTCTTCATAATATCGTTCTTTGTGCTTCTCTCGGTGATGCGATTATTGATGAAGTTATAAAGGCTAAAACCAAAGCTGAGCACGACAATGCCACCGGCCATCCACTTGGATGTTGCCGCCTTTTTCAAGTAGCGGCCGGTTCGGTTGTACCACCGGTTTTGGATGCGGATGGCACTGCGTAACGCAGCAGTATCCGCCGCATTCAAACGGATGGTGCCGTGCCTAACGCGTGGGCGCGGGGCTGGACCATGGCGCGGAAATTTCCGGTTTATCAGCGTAAATAGAAAGGGCGTGGTAGCGATGCTGAGTGTTTGTAAGGCATAAACCGTGATATCTGCCCCGGGCGTGCGTTGGTTACTCAGAGATTTGAATATCTTTTCCGTAAGTTCTTTTTGGTTCTCAGGCGAATATTGGCTTACATTCGGTAGGGCAGAACTGTGGTACCAGGCAAAATCCGGTTGTATTAATTGCGCGCGCAGGAATTCCCGCAGCGTCATAAGCGCCTGAACCTGTTCATAGACCAGGCTGGCACGCTCGGTAAAACTCTGTCCCAAGGATATCAGGGCATTTGAGGCATTGTTCAAATTTCCAACATCAACCTGAGCCTGGGTCGTAATCTGGTTCAGATGATCCAGTTCTCCGCCTCTTTTGGTGTATTCTTCGGTTAGTTTTGTGATGTCCGGGTCTTTGTCACCATTGATTTTGTGGTCAATATCATAGGCAATCTCCGTGATGGTAAGACCCGTATCCGCCAACAGAATAAATTTAAAGCCCATACCGATTTTAAATAAGGAAGCGACAGACATATCAAGTCTCCTTGGAATGTTTGATCCTGTTTTGAAGCGTCTTTCCCCTCAGGCGGCAGCAGTGTTCTCTGCTTTGGCATCGATAAGGGTAATGATGGCCTTGATGGTTTTTCGATTGAGGGCGGGATAGGTGGCATGGATTTCTTTAATCCGGACACGTTCGGATTTGCCGCTGTTTTGGCGGGCGATATTTTCTGCACCTTCATAAAAGGTTTTTTCCGAGACAGATTGATACAGGATATCGCGCAATTGGCGTTTCCGCTCGTCAAGCCAGTCAGACCAACTTTCTTCGCTGAGCGCCGGATCCGTAATGGCAAGCATGCTCTTGATACCGGCTTCAACGGCGTCGAACTTCGTCTGAAGCGACGTTCTTTCCGTTTCCAAAAGGCGCAAATCTTCATCGCGTGCTGAGATGAATTTCGGCAGTTCCTTTGACTGCTGTTCCAATATCGCGATGCTCATGCCGATATCCAGCCCGACACTGACGACCAAAAGGGCGGCACTGGCCTTGCTGGCCGTGCTGGCAATGCGGGCGGATCGGCCAACCGATGCTGCGGATTTTGCCAGCTTGGTGCCCAGTTTTGTACCGCTCCATGTCGCGAGTGCTGCTGCGGATAATCCGTCGCTGCTCAATTGTGCAATCTCGATTGCTTCGATGGCGACACTTTTCGTCATCTGGAATTGTTTTGGGGATGGGAATTCCGGCGGCATTTCATAAGGAATTGATGACAGCTGACTTTCTGCTTTCAAGGCCGCCCGTACCGTTTCACCAAGATTGATCAACCGGTTCAGATCGGAAAGCAGCACACCATAGGTATCCAGCCTGGATGTGAACCTGGTATCCAGGGCCTTAAAGTCATTGGTTCTTTTCTCGATCTCGTCGTTTTTTTTCTTTGCCGTTTTTCCAAGTTCTTTCAAGTGCCCGTAATGATTGTCCTTGATGGCATCGCTTGCTGATTTAAAGCCGACATCTGTCATCGCCTTCTTCGCGGTTTCCATATCCTTGCTGAATTGGAAACCGGTTGCGACATTCGCAATGTCTATGGCGGAATCTGTGACGATGCGACCTATGGAGGTGCCTGCATCCCGAAAGAATTTGCCGACTGAATTAAAAAACGACATTACATTCCCACCTCAAGCGTGCTGAGGCAGGTTAACACTCTAGATTGAATTAAACGAATCTAAAAATCCACTTAAGATCAATCTTGAATAAGCGAGCACTGCTATCATAAGTTGATCTGATGCCAAATGGCATTCATGAGCCGTTCAGGAATTTGAACAAGCCAGCCGTGAATGTCGCTTTAAGGTAACATGCGTTATCGGCCGCTGGCCCACAATGCGATGCCGAAACTGACAAAAATTCCGCCCGAAATCCGGTCAAACCATTTGCGCCCCGTCCCGATCAGGAAGGCACGGCTCCGCGCCGCCAGCAGTGCATAAATCACGATGGAACTAAACGACATCACGACAAAGGTGCCGTCCAGCACAATAAACTGCCCGGCAAGCGGGGCGTTCTGATCGATGAAAAGCGGAAATAAGGCGGTGAAAAACGCAATTGCTTTTGGATTGCTGGCCGAGACCAGAAAACCGCGCACATAAAGGCGCAGGGGTCGAAAGGCTTCCTTGCCGGTGCCGCTTGGTTCCGCCGTCGGAAGATCGGCCTTGCGGCTGTTACGCCACATCCGGATGCCCAGCCAGATCAGATATCCCGCCCCGACATAATGCACGATGGTGAACAAAAGCCCCGATGTCATGATCAACGCCCCCAGCCCCATCGCCGACAGACCGCCCATCAACCCGGTGCCAGTCACACAGCCCAACGCACCAATGATGGCCGCAGCCATGCCGTGGCGGATGCTGTTGGTGATGCCCAGCATCACAGCCGGGCCGGGGGTAAAGACGGCAATGATAACTGCCAGAAAATAAAGGCCGAATTGTTCACTGATCATCGGTGGGGCTCATGTGTTGGGGCGGCTGGGACAAGGTGGATCAGGGTGGGATAAGAGTGGACCGTATGGAGTGCATCCATTCATTGGTGAACTGCGCGCCATCGTCAAGCACTGCATTGTCCCGATTGTCGCCGTCCATGGCGCGATATAACCGGCCATAAAAAAAGACCGCCGGAAAACCGGCGGTCTTTCAGATATCAATGATATCGCAGATCCTAGTGTTCGATATCGCGCCAGATTTTGCGCTTAACAGCGTAAAGCATGGCGGTCAGAACGATCAGGAACAACAGAACCTTCAACCCCAAAGCCTTGCGGGCTTCAAGTTCGGGCTGTGCCGTCCAGTTCAGGAACGCGACAACATCATGTGCGTGCTGTTCCAAGGTCATCGGTGTGCCATCGGTGTACTCCACTGCTTCATCATAAAGCGGCGGTGCCATCGAAATCTGGTGACCCGGGAAGTAGTGGTTGTAATGCTTGCCTTCGGCAAGGTCAAAGCCCTCGGGGGCCTCTTCCTCGTATCCGGTCAGCAAGGCAACAACATAATCTGGCCCATGCATACGGGCCTTGGCCATCAGCGACAGATCCGGCGGAATGGATCCACCATTTGATGCCGCGGCGGCCTTGTCATTGGGGAATGGCGACGGGAAATAATCCGACGGCTTGCCCGGACGGGTGAACATGTCACCATCGTCGTTCGGGCCGTCTTCAATATCGTATTCCGCCGCAATTGCCTTGATCTGATCTTCGTTAAATCCAATGCCTTCCAGATTACGGAATGCAATGAAACGAAGGCTGTGACAACCAGCGCAGATGCCCTTGTAGACCTGGAAACCACGCTGAAGCTGGGCACGATCATAGGTGCCGAAAAGCCCCTGCCAACTCCAATCCTGCGCCTTGGGAACCGGGGCGTCACCCGATGCCTGCGAGGTGCCGGTAAAGGCGGTCAGTGCGAATGCCGCAGCAATGGCGGTCAGTGCAAATTTACGCATTTGCGCCTCCCTTAAGTACGGATTCACTGATACTGGCCGGAAGCGGTTTTGGCCGTTCCAGTTTGCCAACAATCGGCATGACCACAAGGAAATGCGCGAAGTAGTAAAGCGTTGCCAGCTGGCCCATAACGATCACATGCAGCCCTTCAATGCCCATGAAATAGTCATCCGGGGCCTTCTTGCCGCAATATCCAAGGATAAAGCAGTCAATGAACAGGATCAGGAAGAACCATTTGTAAACCGGGCGATATTTCGAGCTGCGAACCTTGGACGTATCAAGCCAGGGAATGACGAACAGAACGACGATAGATGCAAACATCGCCAGAACGCCAAGCAGTTTGGCCGGAACACCAAAGATCGAGAAGTCAATCGACCGCAGGATCGCGTAGAACGGCAAGAAGTACCATTCCGGAACGATATGCGGCGGGGTCACCAGCGGGTTTGCCGGGATATAGTTATCCGGCTCGCCAAAGAAGTCGGGGGCAAAGAACACGAAGAACAGGAAGAAGATCAGGAAGATCCCCATCCCGAACAAATCCTTGATCGTATAGTAAGGATGGAACGGAATGCTGTCTTGCGGTGTTTTTGCTTCAACGCCTGTCGGGTTGTTCGAGCGCACGGTATGCAGCGCCCAGACATGCAGGACAACAAGGCCCAGAATGACGAACGGCAACAGATAATGCAGCGAGAAGAACCGGTTCAGGGTTGGATTACCAATCGAGAAACCGCCCCAAAGCCAGTGAACAAGCGGTTCACCCACAATCGGGAAGGCCGAGAACAGGTTGGTGATCACGGTCGCGCCCCAGAAGGACATCTGACCCCATGGCAGGACATAGCCCATAAAGGCTGTTGCCATCATCGCCAGCAGGATCAGGATACCGATCCACCACAGCATTTCACGCGGGGCCTTGTAAGACCCGTAATAAAGACCGCGGAAAATGTGAATATAGACGCAGATGAAGAACATCGACGCCCCGTTCACATGCATATAGCGGATCAACCAGCCATAATTCACGTCGCGCATGATGCGTTCAACAGAATCAAAGGCCATATCGGTATGCGGGGTATAATTCATTACCAGGAAAATCCCGGTAAGGATCATCGTCACCAGAACAAAGCCTGCCAGGGAACCGAAGTTCCACATATAGGACAGGTTTTTCGGGGTCGGATATTCATAGGCGGAGTGATGCAGCATCGAGAAAACCGGCAGGCGGTCGTCGACCCATTTCACCACTTTATTGTTCCAGACGGGTGCACTCATCATCCTGCTCCTTAGCCGATTTTAACCGATGTGTCGGTGAGGAAGCTGTAGGTCGGCACTTCAAGATTAAGCGGTGCCGGACCCTTGCGGATGCGACCCGATGTATCATAGTGCGACCCGTGGCACGGGCAGTACCATCCGTCGTAATCACCGCGGGTCTCGCCAGTGGCGGTGCCCATCGGGATACAACCAAGATGGGTACAAACCCCCACAAGTATCAGCCATTCCTTCTTCTCAACGCGTGCATCGTCGGTCTGTGGATCGACCAACTCGTTAAGCGCAACATCGTCGGCTTCTTTGATTTCTCGTTCGGTACGGTGGCGGATAAACACGGGTTTGCCGCGCCACATGACCTTGATGGCCTGACCGACTGGAATATTTGACAGGCTCACTTCAACCGAGGCCAGCGCCAGAACGTCTTTCGATGCGTTCATACTGTCCACGAACGGCCACAGCGCCATACCGGTGCCAACGACACCGACCGCTGTGGTCGCCAGGATCAGGAAATCCCTGCGGTTCTCGTCCGGAGCATGATCCCCGGATGATTGCACCGTTTGCGACATAATGTATTCCTCTCTCTGCCCCCAAAACAGGCATTCAGAACGCCTGAATTTACCTTAGGGCAAACGCATTTAATTTCCATTGACGAAAATCAAACAATGCTTTTACCCCAAAGCCTTCAAGCCTGAAACGGGGTCCGTATACTAACAAAAAAGGGGTTTGTTAAGGGGAACTTGGAGTTGCAAATTGTTCGCATTCGATTTGCCTATTTGGTTTTGCACTGCACAATGGCGTCAAACGTAGCGTTTTTCAACGGGCTGGCGCATTTGCAACCAACCGGTTATATCGATGTCTTGTCTTATTCAAAATAAGTCTATGGCATTGTCGGAGCGTAATTTTATAATCTTTTGCGCCTGAATTGCAGGCCCAAAATATCACGAGTCTGTAGGATCTTATGAGAATCTGTCTGTTCGAACCCGACATTCCGCAAAATACCGGTACGATATTGCGCATGGCCGCCTGTCTTGGCGTGCCGGTCGATATTATTGAACCCTGCGGCTTTTTGTTGACCTCGGCGGCACTCAAACGTGCCGGGATGGATTATCTGGGGGCGGCGGATTATACCCGCCATGCCGATTGGCGCGGTTTTGTGCAGGCGCGTAACGATGGGACGGTTCCGGGGCGTCTGGTTTTGCTGACGACCAAGGGGGCTGTGCCCTATTGTGATTTTGAGTTCCGCGATGATGATATTTTGATGCTGGGGTCTGAAAGCAGCGGCGTCCCCGATCAGGTGCATGACTATGTTGATGCGCGCGTGGTTATTCCGTTAAAAGCCGGGATGCGCTCGCTCAACGTTGCCATGGCAACCTCCATGACATTGGGCGAAGCGCTCAGACAGACCAACAGTTTTCCGGAGAATACCTGATGACGGGCATGGATGATGATCTGATCACGCAGCACAAGGAAACGGCGCAAAACTGGTTCCGTCAGTTGCGTGACGAAATCTGTGCCAGCTATGAAGCGCTTGAAGACAGCTATACCGGGCCGTTGTCAGATCGCCCGGCCGGGCGGTTTGAACGGACCGCTTGGGAACGGGGCGCGGGTCAGGGCGGCGAAGGTCAGGGCGGCGGTGAAATGTCGGTCATGAAGGGGCGGGTGTTTGAAAAGGTCGGGGTTAATATCTCGACGGTGCACGGCGAATTTTCCGAAAAATTCCGCGCTGAAATTCCCGGTGCAGATAAAAATCCAAATTTCTGGGCGGCGGGCATTTCACTGGTCGCCCATCCCTGTTCGCCCCATGTCCCGGCGGTGCATATGAATACGCGCCATATCGTGACCAGCAAGGCATGGTTTGGTGGTGGGGCTGATTTGACCCCGGTCTTCCCGCAAGACGCCGACACCGCCGATTTCCACGGTGCGTTGAAAACCGCCTGTGATGCGCATGGCGATGATTATTATGACCGGTTCAAAAAATGGTGCGACGAATATTTCTTCCTGCCGCACCGCAACGAACCACGCGGCGTTGGCGGCATCTTCTATGATTATCTTGATGCCAACTGGGATGCCGATTTAGCCTTTACCCAGGATGTCGGACGCGCCTTTCGCGATATCTATCCCGAACTGGTCGCGCGCCATTACAATAAACCCTGGACCGATGATGAACGCCGCGCCCAATTGATCAAGCGCGGTCGTTACGTCGAGTTTAATCTGCTCCATGATCGCGGCACGCGTTTTGGCCTGATGACCGGCGGCAATACCGAAGCGATCCTGATGTCCCTCCCGCCAGAGGCAAATTGGCCGTAAATCTATTTGTATGACAAATACAAAGGCCGCCTGATATCCGGGCGGCCTTTGGTGGTTTTGGGGCGATCTTGGGTGGGGCGTCAGGGGGTCGGGTGGTCGTGAGTCTGGCCGCTGAATTGGGTTTGCGCCATGGATGGGCGGGCGCAGAAATCCTCATACCATTTGGCAAGGGCCGGTCGGCCGGTGCGGAAATCGACCAAATCGCGAAACGCGATCCAATCAAGCCCGGTGGCAAGCGCGATATGGCCGATTGTGACCGGGGTTTTGGGATCAAGTTCGGTTTCCAGATAATCGAATGTTTCGATCAGTTTGGTTTTTTGTCCCTCGGCCAATACGGGGTAGCGAAGCCCTACGGGGCGGCGGTTTGTTTCCCAGCGATACAGCACGCCGGCATCGCACATGCCCTGTGCCAAGGCATGCAAACGCAAGGTATGCCAACGTTTTCGCCCCTTTGTCGGGATCAGTTTGCGGCCCCGATGCAGCCGATCCAGATAGTCGCAGATCACCATCGAATCAAATAATGTCATGCCATCGGGCAGGATCAAAACCGGCACCTTGCCCAGTGGATTGGCGTTAAAAACGCGATCATTGCGGTGCGTCGGGCTGGTTTCCTGATGGATGACGTCGATCCGGTCCGAAAGCCCGCATTCAAGGGCAAACACCAATGCCTTGCGGGCGAACGGTGAATGGGTTTGATACAGCAGAATATGATCGGATTTTATATCATCAGACTTTTGAAGCATGAAAATCACCATTTTTGCCGGGCGGTGCGATTTGGCGATCAAGACATGGTTATCGGCGATGGCGCAACGAAAAAGCCCGATCCATGCGGACCGGGCTATTACGAAACAAAAGTGAATAATCAGTCTGATTATTGATTTTTACTATTGAGCGGCAACCGCTTCTTTTTCACCGCGCACCAGCCCCATGTAATCTTCCATCAGGGTCTTGCAGATATGCCCCGGGGTAAAGCTGTAGTCGGCAATCGAGGCTACCGGGGTGACCTCGGCGGCGGTGCCGGTCAGGAAGCATTCTTCGAATTCGGCCATTTCTTCGGGCATGATCGGGCGCACAATTACTTCAAATCCGCGCGCTTTGGCCAATTCGATGACGGTGCGGCGCGTAATGCCATCCAGGAAGCAATCGGGTGTTGGGGTATGGATTTTGCTATCCTTGACAAAGAACACATTCGCCCCGGTCGCCTCGGCAATTTGACCGCGATAATCAAGCATCAGCGCATCAGCAAAACCCTTGCGCTCGGCTTCGTGCTTGGACAGGGTGCAGATCATATAAAGACCGGCTGCCTTGGCATTCGTCGGTGCTGTATTCGGCGCCGGACGGGCCCATTTTGACAGGTCAAGACGGATGCCTTTCAGACGTTCTTCCGGCTTGAAATAGCTGGGCCATTCCCAGGTGGCGATGGCGACATTGATGCGCGTGGTTTGGGCCGAAACACCCATCATTTCGCTGCCGCGCCATGCAATACGACGGATATAGCCATTTGTAATGCTGTTTGCCGCCAGGGTTTCGATCACCGCGCCATCAAGTTCAGCAGAACTATAGGGAATTGTCATATCAAGGATCTTGCCGGAATTGATCAGGCGTTCGCCATGTTCGGCAAGTTTGAACACTTTGCCGTTATAAGCCCGTTCACCTTCAAAGACCGCACTGCCATAATGGACCGCATGGCTCAGCACATGTAGAGTACTTTCACGCCACGGCTTAAGTTCGCCGTTATACCAGATAAAACCATCACGGTTGTCGAAGGTCGGAGCTATCATTTGCCAGATTCCAATTTAAATGGGCATTTGGACGTAACTTTATGTCCTGATTTGTCTGGCCGGGGTAACATTCATCGATTAATATGTCAACGAAACTGACGTAACGGAAAAGCATGGCTGATATCTCAACACGCAAGGTAAACCCGCTTTTTCTGCGGGAAGAAGAGCTTAGGCAAGGCATTGAATTGCTGTTTTATGCCTATCGTGATTTCACGGCTGTGGCCGATCAGATTCTTGCGCAATATAATTTCGGGCGCGCTCATCACCGGGTGATTTATTTCGTAAGCCGCAATCCGGGCATTACGGTCAGTGATCTGTTGTCGATTCTCAAGATCACCAAGCAATCGCTATCACGTGTGCTGGGACAATTGGTGCGCGAAGGCTTCATCGATCAGAAAACCGGTGTGCAGGATCGCCGCCAACGGCTTTTGACCCTGACAGACAAGGGCGAGGCGCTTGAACGGGAACTGACCGAAAACCAGCGCAGCCTGATTGCCGGTGCCTATCGCGAAGCCGGTGCCGAAGCGGTCGAAGGATTCCGCAAAGTCATGCTGGGCATGCTTGAAGAACCTGACCGGGCGCGTTTTACCGATGACAGTCCCCCCGGTGTGCGCCGTCACGTCAGCTAGGTTCTGACCCTAGGGCTAGGGCGTTGGTCTTATATGAAAACCGTCAAGATGGATCGGGATGATGCCCGGTTTTCATACCAGTCCGTTACATTTTGCGCAGATACGGTTTTGAAACACTTTTTTGCCTAACTTACATAAGATAAAGCGTTTCAAACATTCGGGTTTCAGGAGCGGGGAATTATGACAGGCCAGGATCAGCCGCACATTCTTGTGGTCGATGATGATGACCGTCTGCGTGATTTGCTGACCCGTTATCTGGCTGAAAACGGTTTTATGGTTTCCGCCGCACGCGATGCCGCCGAAGCGCGGTCAAGTTTGGCCGGTTTGCAGTTTGATCTTGTGGTGCTTGATGTCCTGATGCCCGGTGAAAAGGGCGTTGATCTGGCACGCAGCCTGCGCGAAGGCGGATCAAAACTGCCGATCCTTTTGTTAACCGCCCTGACCGAGACAGAAGACCGCATTTCCGGGCTTGAGGCCGGGGCGGATGATTATCTTGCCAAACCGTTCGAGCCGCGCGAACTGGTTCTTCGGATCGAAGCCATTCTGCGCCGTTACACCGAGGCACCAAAGCCCGTCGCAGAAACAAGGCGTGATGTCGTTGAAAGTGCCGCACGGTTTGGTGAGTTTATGTTTGATGCCAGCAAAATGACCCTGCAACGCGGCGATGAACATATCTATTTGACGTCGTCGGAACAGGCGCTTTTGGCCGCCCTTGTTAAACGTCGCGGGGAAACCACCACGCGTGAGGAATTACATGGCATGATGGGCGGCAATGCAGTCGATCCCGGGGCATCGCGCAGCATCGATGTGCAAGTGACCCGATTACGGCGTAAATTCGAAGAAGACCCGAAACAACCAAGATACTTGCAGACAGTGCGCGGACGGGGCTATGTGCTGTATGCGGACTGAAAATAAACGACCGAACCGCCGGTTAGGGAAACACGGATAAGGATGAGGGTATTGGGCAGCGGAAAAACAGGGTGGATCAAATCGCTGATGCCGACCGGCCTTTTGGGGCGGTCGCTGTTGATCTTGATGACGCCGATGCTGTTGTTGCAGATTGTCACGGTGCTGATCTTTTTCGAACGGCACTGGGATTCGATCGCACGCCAGCTAAGCCGAGGTCTTGCCGGTGATGTGGTTTTTGCCATCGATTATCTGGGGCAATACCCCGATGCCGAACATATGGAATGGCTGCAACATTCGGCACGCGGGCGTTTGCAACTTGATATCGTGTTTGAGCCTGGCGAAATCCTTGAACAGCAAATCACCGAGCCGCCGCTTGGCCTTGTATCCGAAGAATTGTTTAATGCGCTGGCTGAACGCCTGCAACGTCCGTTTTACTTTGATCTTGATGTCGATGACCGCAAACTTGAAATTCGTGTGCAGTTAAAGGATGGCGTTCTGTCGGTCGTCGCACCACGCAAGCGTCTTTATTCTTCAACCACCTATATCTTCTTTATGTGGATCGCCGGGTCGGCATTGATCCTGTACGGGGTTGCGGTGATGTTCATGCGCAATCAGGTGCGCCCGATCCGCCGTCTTGCCAAGGCCGCCGATCAGTTTGGCCGCGGGGTTGATGTTGAAACATTCAAACCCGAAGGGGCTGCCGAGGTCCGCCTTGCCGCAACATCGTTCATTTCCATGCGCGACCGTATTGCCCGCCATCTGGCGCAGCGCACGGCATTGCTTGCCGGTGTATCGCATGATTTGCGAACGCCCCTGACGCGGATGAAATTGGAACTGGCGATGCAGGGGATGTCACCCGGTGTTGAGGCGCTGAAACAGGATGTTTTGGATATGGAGCGTATGGTCGATGCCTATCTTGCCTTTGCGCGCGGAGAAGAAGGCGAAAAGGCCGTGCCGACCGATATGGGCAAGCTGATTACCGACCAGGTCGGCGAGGCATTGCGTGACGGGCAACAGATTGATCTTCATATTGTCGATAGTCTTGAAATGGATTTGCGGCCGCAATCGGTGCGTCGCTGTATATCCAATATCATGTCCAATGCCGGGCGTTATGCCAATAACCTGTCAATCCGTGCCGGTCGGCGCGGGCAGGATTATGAAATCGTCTTTGATGATGATGGCCCGGGCATCCCGGCTGATAAACGCGAAGAAGTCTTCAAGCCGTTTTTCCGTCTGGAAGAATCGCGCAATCAGGCCACCGGCGGTGTCGGGCTTGGCATGACCATCGCACGGGATTCTGCACGTGGCCATGGCGGCGATGTGTTCCTTGAAGACGCGCCGGGCGGTGGTTTACGGGTGCGTCTGGTGTTGCCGATCGGACATTGATCAGGATAAGCCGTCATTTGAAAAGCCCCGCCGAAAATGCGGGGCTTTTTGTTTGGGGGCAACGGGGTGAGAGAGCGGGCGAGCGGCAGCTTTAGAGCCTCTTAACCCGCAGCCCGCAGCCCTAGAAAAATGTCGCAATTTCCGAAAGATCCTTTTTCTCGGTGGCGTGTTTCGGGATTGTCGCATCCGGGGCCGGGTATCCGGTGACCAAAAGGATATAGGGCTTGTTGTGATCCGGCCGACCACAGATTTCTGTCAGGAAGTTCATTGGGCTTGGCGTATGTGTCAGCGTTGCAAGACCCGCCCGATGCAGGCCCGCGATCAGGAAACCCGTCGCAATCGATACCGATTCCGGGACGTAATAGTTTTTACGAAATTTACCATCGGCAGATGCGCTTTTGCGCTCGCCAAAAACACAGATCAACCAGGGGGCGGTTTCCAAAAACGGTTTGCTGTCATCGGTGCCAAGCGGACGCAGGGCTTCGATCCATTCGTCGCTGGCGCGTCCGGCGTAAAAGGCGCGTTCTTCTTCTTCGGCGGCGGCGCGGATTTTCTTTTTCATGGCGGGGTCGCCAATCGCCGAAAAATGCCATGGCTGATGGTTTGCCCCATTTGGTGCGGTTCCGGCAGCACGGATGCAGGTTTCAATAATGTCGCGCGGCACCGGGCGGTCGGAAAATTCCCGCACCGTGTGGCGGGTGCGGATTTCATCATAAAAGGACTGCGCGCCACGGCGCATGTCATCAACCGAGCGTTCCTGATAATCGGGTAGCGGGATGGGCAGGAATTTGGTGGTTAGATTGGGGCGAGATGTCATGGTGCTCTCTGATATTTGTTTGTTTAAATTGTCAGACAATCGTAATTGGCTGGAATTCATGATGCAAGTTTCCTGATGCAGGCAGCAAGTTGTGGGTGACAGAGAGCCTGCCTGAGCCAGAGCCAGAGCCAGAGCCAGAGCCAGAGCCAGAGCCAGAGGCTGAAGGCGTGTTGGGGGTTTTCGGCATGGGGCCGCAGTTAACCGGGCCGTGGTGGGGCATCGGCAGGCGCGCAATTTTTAGGTTTATTGTGGCTTTGCCTGCGCGGGGGCAACTGAGCTGCTGCGGGATCAAGTGTCGCCGGGGCTGTCGGTGATATTGTCAGAAAAATGATTGTCGGGCAGGGATTGCACCAATTGGCGGGATTGGTCGATATGGTCGATCATGATCGCCTCAGCCGTTTTTACATCGCCGCGACAGATCGCATTCACGATGTCGCGATGCTGTGTGTTGGTCCGAAGCACCTTCTCATCGGCGACCATGACCCGGAATTGTAGCCAGTAAACATTGTTTGATATGCGGCGCAGTTGTTCGCGCAGCAGCGCATTTCCGCTGATATCGGAAAACAGCATATGGAAGGCAAGGTTGTGGCGCGACATGGCGGCAAGATCATTTCGCGCCTCTGCGGCATCAAGATCGGTCTGGATCGCAAGCAGGGCGGTGGTGTTATTTTGAAGTGCTGGGGTTGCAAGGCGCACGGCAAGACCTTCGAGGGTGGCGCGTACCACAAACAGATCATCGACTTCGCGCCGGTTCATATGCCGGACACGAACCCCGCGATAGGGTTGGGCTTGCAAAAGTCCGTCGGCGGTCAGTTGGCGAAACGCTTCGCGCACAGACGGGCGGCTGACGCCAAGACGTTTGGCAAAATCGATTTCGGTCAAACGTTGCCCTGGCACAAGGCGCCCTTCACGTACCGCGTTGGTGATCGCGTCTGAAACGTGTTGAACAGTTAGGGTGTCGGCTGTCAAAGCTTTGGCTTCTGTCATTTATCACCGGTTTGCGATGGATCATGGCCACCCGAACCATCGTGGTTTATCAAGGGGCACTGCTTTGTTGCAGTATATATGCGATGTGATTATTGTGCGTCATTGTCAGACAATATTCTACACATTAATTGTATGTTTAATTGCGGGTCAGCATAAAAATACACAATGAGTGAATGTTTTCTTGCGATATACGTTTGATTGATGTTAAATCGCGCCAACTTGGCATGGATATGGTGCTGGGAAAGTGTGTCCGTCGTTCCCGCCACGGTCCCGTAGAAAGCTTTAGACGAAACGGATTGATGCAGCGTTATGGCCAAAAACTTAAATGAAGAAACCGTCACTTATGTCCATCATTGGACCGACACTCTCTTCACTTTCAAAACCACCCGTGACCCGGGTTTCCGGTTTATCAACGGTCAGTTTGCGATGATCGGACTTGAGGTCGAGGGCAAGCCGCTTTTGCGCGCCTATTCGATGGTCAGTGCGAATTATGACGAAGAACTTGAGTTCTTTTCGATCAAAGTGCCGAATGGTCCGCTGACATCGCGTCTGCAACATATCAAGGTTGGGGATAAAATTCTGGTTGGGCGCAAGCCGACCGGTACTTTGATTCATGACAACCTGTTGCCGGGCAAAAACCTGTGGCTATTGTCGACCGGAACCGGTCTGGCCCCGTTCATGAGCGTTATCCGTGACTACGAAACCTATGAGCGTTACGAGAAGGTCATTCTTGTTCACGGCTGCCGCGAAGTGCGCGAGCTGGCCTATCAGGAGTTCATCCATAACGAATTGCCAAATAACGAGTTCTTTGGCGAGGATGTTCAGAAGAAACTTCTGTATTACCCGACCGTCACCCGCGAAGAATTCCGCAATCAGGGGCGGCTTACCGAACTGATGGCATCAGGCAAGCTTTATGATGATCTTGGTCTGGACAAGCCGACGCTTGAAAATGACCGCTTCATGTTGTGCGGCAATCCGGAAATGATTGCCGATACCCGCCAGATGCTGCTCGATTGGGGTGGCAAGGAAGGCAATATGAACGAGCCGGGGCATTTCGTTATCGAAAAGGCTTTTGTCGAAAAATAGGCTTTGCGGTTTGCAGGGTATCTGAACGGCGCGCTTGGAAAAGCGCGCCGTTTTTGTTTGTGAACTTAAGACACACTCTATCAAAAGGTATAGTGCTGCATATACTCCCCATTTGGGGGTAGAGCTATACCAACGCGTAGGTTATATTCTGGCAATGGTTTAAATTACAGGTGTCAATTCAGAGGATAACACCATGAAGTTGCTTAGTATGTTTTCCAATGCGCGTGATGGGGTCTATGCCCAAGCGGTACTTGAAGCCCTTGATCGCTCTCTGGCTGTTATTGAATTCAAGCCCGATGGCACAATTCTAAATGCGAATAAGAACTTTCTGGGTGCTTTGGAATATTCTTTGGAAGAGCTTGTTGGTCAGCATCATCGCATGCTTGTTCCCAGAGAAATCCGCGAGAAACCTGATTATGATGTCTTTTGGAAAGACCTGCGGTCCGGGAATTTTAAAAGTGCGGCGTTTCCGCGGATGACCAAAAGCGGCAAACAGATCTGGATCGAAGCGACCTATAACCCGGTTGTTGATAAATCCGGCAAGGTGATCAAAATCGTCAAGTTTGCATCTGATATAACGGCCCGCCAGGAAAAGATGGCGGATCTTGAGGGCAAGGTTGATGCCATCGGGCGCAGTCAGGCGGTGATCGAATTTACCCTTACGGGTGAAATCACGGAAGCAAACGAAAATTTCCTGTCGGTGATGGGCTATTCGTTTGACGAAATCAAAGGCAAGCAGCATCGCATTTTTGTCGACCGGGATTATGCAAACAGTGCCGAATATGCCGATTTTTGGAAAAAACTGGCCGAAGGGCAGTTTTTTGCCCAGCAATTCAGGCGGTTGGGCAAGGGGGGCAAGGTCGTCTGGATCGAAGCATCCTATAACCCGATCATGGATGCCAATGGCAAGCCTTATAAGGTTGTGAAATTCGCCACCGATATCACCGAGCAGGTCAATTTGCTGGTTGAGCTTAAATCGATGATCGACACCAATTTTGCCGAGATTGATTCAAGTTTGAATGATCTTGACGGGCGTTCGATTGTTGCCGTTACGGCATCTGAACAGACATCGGCCTCGGTTCAGGCGGTTGCCGCAGGCGCTGAAGAGTTGGCAGCGTCGATTGGTGAAATTTCCAGAAGCATGGATACGGCGCGCCAAACCACAACCCAGATGTTTGATCGAACGGTGGAGGCCGGGGTAACGACCGGAAAAATGTCTGATGTCGTGGCTTCAGTCGGCGGGATTGTCGAGGTGATCCAGAATATTGCGAGCCAGATTAACCTGTTGGCGCTGAATGCGACGATTGAATCGGCCCGTGCCGGCGAGGCAGGCAAAGGATTTGCCGTTGTCGCCAACGAGGTCAAAAATCTGGCAAATCAGGCGGCACGTGCGACCGAGGAAATTTCGGGTCAGATCACCGGCATTCAAGCGATCTCAACCGAGGTTGCCGGTGTGCTTAGCGGGATCCGAAGTGATGTCGAGCTGGTTCTTGATAATGTGACGACGATTTCGTCGGCGGTGGAAGAACAGAGTGCTGTGACCAACGAGGTGTCGGGCAATATGCAAAATATGGCGACGGCGGTGGAAAGTTTTTCTGCCACATTGTCCGAGATTAAGAATTCGACCGCGCTGGTGTCATCAAGTGTGATGCGCACACGCGAAGCCGCATCGGTTCTGGCACGCTAGTTTATAAGTCTGACTTACGGCCGATAAGGGCATGCCGCGTTGGTGGTGTGCTCTTATCGGCTTTTTTGTTTGTGGATTTAAAACAGGCGTTCGCCATTGGGAACGTCACGTTCCGGGCGTATCAGAACGATGCCTTTGTCGTCTTCGCCATCCGGGAAGCCAAGGCAGAGGAATTCGGACATAAACGGGCCGACCTGCTTTTTGGGGAAATTAACCACGCCTGCCACCTGACGTCCGATCAGGCTTTCGGGGGTGTAATATTTGGTGATCTGGGCAGATGTTTTTTTTGTCCCGATCTCGGGGCCAAAATCGACCCAGATTTTCAGGGCCGGACGCCGGGCTTCGGGGAATTCCTGTGCATCGATGACCGTGCCGACCCGGATGTCGACTTTTAGAAAATCATCAAAACTGATCTCGCTCATGAAAGTGCCTCCTGCAATGTTAAGTGCAGATTAGCGCCATCAGGACAGGTAGGTAAGGGGGCAATCGGTGCGGTAAATCAATTCAGGAGTTTGGGCAAAACCCAAATAAAAACGGCAGGACCAGAAGGTCCTGCCGTAAAGTCGATAACGGGAAGTTATCAGCTAGATTATTTCGCAGCGGCGGTCTTTTCGATCGCCCCTTTAAGTTCGTCAAGCGATTCGGTAAAGCGGGTCTGCAGAAGAGCAATCGCTTCTTCCTGAGACTTGCTTACCAGACCCGACAGTTCCTTGGCGGTAGCGAGGGCTTCTTCGTAAGCGGCTTTAGCCACTTCGGTCTGCTTTGCAGCAGCAGCCATCGGGTTGTCAGCAGGAGTAGCAGCGAAATCTTTGCCCTGGGTTTGTACTTTATCCAGCAGCGTTTTGAAAATTTCGCTCTGACGCTGAGCAACAGCCTGGAAACCGTCAAAGGCAACCTTGTTAGCTTTGGTCAGGGCTTCAACGTTTTTACGCTGAAATGCCATCATTTCGTTCATGTCAATACCCGGGACTTTGAAGTCGCTCGTGAATTTCGTGAAGTCCATGTCGAAGAATGGGTTGGTAGCCTTTTTAGCAGCGGTCATGGTGTGCGCTCCATCAACAATTTGCAACAGGTGTGGAATGAGGCGCTATTGTGCGCCGCACAAATTCAACTGCAATATGAAGGAATGGTCGGCTTTCGTCAAGAATTATTTTGCACTGCACAAAACTTTTTAGTTAATGTTTTGTGTCTTTCTGTAACCTTGGGTTATAGATGTAATTAATGTTTTATATCAATGTATTAACTGGATATATCGGGGTTTTTGGTGCAGTCTGGTGCCGTTTCTGTATGTGTGGTCGGGCGATATTTTTGTGCAAGTCCCGAGCATTTGCTCTGAACTTTTCCGCGAAGATTGTTGAACCGTAATATCCCGGTGTGGATTCGTTTGTCCCAGTTGCTCCCCCGTGCCAGGGCGCGATCAAGGGCCGCCATGGTCGGACCGAAATCGGTGGTTTCATCATCGAGCCATTGCGAAAAGCCGCGGGCATATATCGTCCCCAGACCCGCTATGCGCAGGCTGCCGTGCAATCCGCCGGTGGTGAAACCCGCGGCATCGAGCATCCAGCGCATCGATCCGAAATGGGTTTTGATCGCCCGCAGGGCATCGGCTGGGCCAAGGTCGCCATGGTCAGCGATGATTGATTTTAGCGCCGGTCGATACGGGGCCAGCGCATCAAAGCGGGCCATCATCACCGCAATCAGGCGATCATGCCCCGGCTCGTTGAATTCGGCCGGGTCCAGATCTGCCAGAACAAGGCGATCAATCTTGCGGACGAATTGCCGCAGGATATCGGCCTTGCTTTTGAAATGATCAAAGGCAATGGCGATATCAGTATTCGCCGCGGTGGCGATATCGATCATGGTGACGTCATGCCAGTGCCCCGATGCTGCCAATTCCATCGCGGCATCAATCAGTTTGGTTTGCGGGTCTTTGGCTGCGGGCATGGGGACCTCTATCATCATGGATGTAAAATGGCGCGATCAGCCGGCCAGTTCGACCGATCGTTTTCGGGCGGCTTCGACCGCGCGGGTCATCAGTTCGGGCAGGCCGTTTGTCTGATCCATCAGGACATTCAATGCGGCGGCCGTGGTGCCCCCCGGACTTGTGACGTTTTCGCGCAGGGTTGCGGCGGTTTCGTCGCTGGCGTCAAGCAGGAAACCGGCACCGACGACGGTTTGGCGCGCCAAAAGCATGGCCTGTTCGCTTGGAAGTCCCGCGGCTTCACCGGCCTGTGCCATGGCTTCGACCAGATGAAAGATATAGGCCGGACCGCTGCCCGACAGGGCGGTCACCGCATCCATCAGGGTTTCATCATCGACCCAGGATACCAGGCCAACCGTAGCAAGCAGGGTTTCGCACATATCGCGCTGGGCCTGACTGACATTGTCGGTCGGATACATGACCGTCATGCCGCGTGAAACCGCCGCCGGGGTATTGGGCATGGCGCGGACAATCCGGGCGGCTTCGCCCAGATGGCTGGTAAAGAAGGTGATGGTTTTGCCCGCTGCCACAGATAAAAATACCGTTTCGGCGCGAACCAGCGGTTTGTAGTTTTCGATGACTTCGGGCAGGATTTGCGGTTTAACCGCGAACAGAACGACCTGCGGGATGAAATCCTGTGGCACTTCGCGAACATCGGTGACGCCATGAATACCATAACGGGTCGATAGCTTGTCGGCGGCTTCGGCCTGTTCGACGATATAGACATTATCGGCATTCAGCCCCTTGGCCAGCCAGCCTTCAAGCATGGCGCTGCCCATTTTGCCACAACCGATCAGCAATAGACGCGTATTCATAAGATCTGCTCCGCTTGTTCCATCCTGTGCTGCTGATCATGTGCGGATCAGCAGATATAATGCAATGCCGTAGCGATGTTCTGAAGGTGGGTCAAGTTGATCAGGGCGGCAAGGGGATGGGAAAAATTCACCAGGTGTCACAGGGAACTGTCAGATTGCAGGTGAATTTTCGGGTTCATTTGGCCGGATCGGGAATGCGCATGGCCTATAATGCAACAGGGTCGGCGCAATGGCCGACCCTGTTGGAATGCGTCTTGGCAGGTGTCTGATCTAGGCTTGGCCGACAGGTTCCAGCATCGAATGGGCCAAGGCTTCGTCCGGGGTTTTGCCCTGACCCAGAACAAAATTGAAAGCCGGGAAAAAACGTTCGCATTCGGAAATGGCGATATCAATCAGTTCTTCGAACTGTTCGACCATCGGCGGTACATCACCGGCAAATAAAAGCGTATGGCGAAACAGCGGCATGTTTTCATCAAGCCATAATCCGAAATGGCCCAGCCAAAGCTGTTCGTTGCACTTTGCCACCAGTTCATAGACACGCGGGCGCAACGGTTCGGGCACGAACAGATCAAAGCAGCAGGCAATATGAAGCGCTTCCGCGTCTTCGCGCCAGGTGAAATAGACCAGATATGTGCACCAATGGGCCGGAATTTCGACAACGATTTCATCTTCGCTGCGACGTTCCAGATGCCAGTCATTGGTTCGGGCGATATCTTCGACAAGCAGCAACGGGTTTTCGTCGCCAAAGTCGCCGATATCTTCCATTTGGTCATTCATATAAATTTGCCAGTCTCTGCATATGCGAAAGGGCGCGCACTATATGCCGGTGCCCGCCACGTTTCAACCATCCCGCGACGCGCGACAGTCATGAATTTCATGTGATCGGCAAACGGCTGTTCCTGACCGGCCTTTCAGCGGCCCTGTTGTGAACGGAGTTCTTGCCTTTATGTGGGGATGGTTTCCCGATTATGCGTCTTTTTTTGCCGCTGGTTTGGCGCTGGCACGTTTGGCCGCAGGTTTCGGGGCTGCCTTGTCGGCAACGGCCAGACGGCCTTCAAGTTCGGTGATCTTGGCTTCAAGCGCATCAATGCGTTCGGCCGCGCGGATGGCGACATCGTGAACAACATCGAATTCTTCGCGGCTGACCAAATCCATGCCGGCCAGAATGCGTTCGAACTGCTGGCGGACAAGTGCGTCGATCTCGCCCTTCATGCCGGTCATGGTGCCCAATGCGGAATTGGTGACACGGGTAAGGTCGTCAAGAATACGGTTATTGATCTGCATCTTTGTCTCCGGCTGTCGGGCCGCATGATTTGCGACGGCATATTCGTAAAACTTGCGCATAATATGGGGGATACGCCCCTTAAGGCAAGGTGATCATCGCACTGGCGGCAATCATTGAAAAACCGACAGCTTTTCTTGCCCCGGATCGGGGGTGGGCCTATAAAGTGGTCTGCTTTTATAATTGATGCCCCATACGGCCCGGAAGTCTTTAACAAGGCCAGAGTGCCGCCAGGAGAATGCAATGCTGATCGTAACCGGTGGCGCCGGATTTATTGGTTCCAATATTGTGGCCGCCCTTGAAGAACGTGGCGAAACCGACATTGTGGTTGTTGATCGCCTGCGCGACGGGATCAAATGGAAAAACATCGCCAAACGCAATCTGCGCGATATCGTCCATCCCGATGATTTGCCAAAATTCTTGGAAGATCATGGCGGCGATGTTGATGTGATCTTCCATATGGGCGCTATTTCCGCCACCACCGAACGCGATGCCGACAAGATCGTCCAGAACAACTACAAACTGACGACCTGGCTTTGGGAATGGTGTTCGCGTCATTCGGCGCGCTTGGTCTATGCCTCGTCGGCGGCGACCTATGGCGATGGCAAGCAGGGCTTTGACGACAGTTTCGATCAAGCCAATTTGGCAAAGCTGGCGCCGCTTAACGCCTATGGCTGGTCCAAGCATGCAACAGATCGCCGGTTCAGAACGGTTTTGGACCAAAACGGGTTCCGTCCGAAACAATGGGCCGGATTAAAGTTCTTTAACGTTTACGGCCCGAACGAATATCACAAGGATGGTATGCGGTCGGTTGTGTCGCAGATGTTTGACAAACTGTCCGCCGGGGAAACCGCAACCCTGTTTAAATCGCATCATCCCGATTACGAGGATGGCGGCCAGTTGCGTGATTTTGTCTGGGTCGGCGACGTGGTGAATATCATCATGTGGCTGTATGACAATCCGCAGGTCAGCGACCTGTTTAATATCGGCACTGGCAAGGCGCGCAGTTTCAAGGATTTGGCATTGTCAGTCTTTGCCGCCCTTGGCAAGGAACCCGATATCCAGTTCGTACCAACACCTGAAAGCATTCGCGATAAATATCAGTATTTCACCGAGGCCAATATGGCCAAGTTATGCGCCGCAGGATACGACGCGGATATGACACCGCTTGAAGAAGGTGTGCGGCAATATATTCAGGATTACCTCGCAACCGAAGATCCATTCCGTTAATCCGCTAATCTGGAAACGGGCAGGGGTGGTTTGCCATGTTCCTGCCCTGATCCTTTGCGACCAGTCGATACATCCCAGCCGTTTATGAAACGACATACGCCACGGAGTTCCCCCTGATGCTTAGTCTTGCCTTTCCGGCGATTGACCCGATTGCCATTGCAATTGGCCCGATTGCGATCCGCTGGTACGCACTTGCCTATATCGCGGGATTGCTGTTGGGGTGGCGGTATGTCGTTCATTATTGTTCGAAAACGCCCAACATCATGAGCAAACGTGACATTGATGATCTGCTGTTCTGGGCGACACTTGGCGTCATTCTTGGCGGGCGAACGGGGTATATCCTGTTTTACAATCTGGATTATTACCTTGCGAACCCGGCCAATATCTTAAAGGTCTGGCAAGGTGGAATGGCGTTCCATGGCGGGTTCATGGGGGTCATCATCGCGATCATTTTGTTTGCGCGCAAACGCGGGATTTCGATTTTGGCCGTGCTGGATGCCGCCGCCGTTGCCGCGCCGATCGGGCTGTTTTTTGGCCGGATTGCCAATTTCATCAATGGCGAATTGTTTGGCCGGGCCACCGATGCCCCGTGGGGCATGGTCTTTCCCAATGGCGGGCCGGAACCGCGCCATCCCAGCCAGCTTTACGAAGCCGCGCTTGAAGGCGCGATCCTGTTTGTTGTGTTGTTCATTTTGGCGCGAAGCCCATTTGTTCGTCATCGTCCGGGAATTATGGGCGGCACATTTGTGGCCGGTTACGGCATTTCGCGCATCATTGTCGAGTTTTTCCGCCAACCCGATGCCCAGCTTGGTTTCCTGACATTTGGTGCGACCATGGGGCAATTGTTGTCGATCCCAATGGTGCTGGTCGGACTTGGGTGTATTTTCTATGCCTTGAAAACCGATCCGATCAAAACACGCCAACTTCCAAAAGAAGAGCAGACCGCGTGACCGAGACGTCTGAAACCCCGTTACTGGACCATTTGAAACGGCGGATCGCGCTTTCCGGGCCGATCACCATTGCCGATTTCATGAATGATGCGCTTGCCCACCCTGAATTTGGTTATTACCGCAAACAGGACCCGTTTGGACGCGATGGTGATTTCATCACGGCGCCAGAAATCAGTCAGATGTTTGGCGAATTGATCGGTCTTTGGGCGGCGGTAAGCTGGCAACAGATGGGCAGTCCGCGCAAGATTGATCTGGTCGAACTTGGGCCGGGGCGCGGCACCTTGATGGCCGATGCGTTGCGTGCCGTGCGCAATGTGCCGGGTTTTTCCGATGCCTTGACGGTGCGATTTGTTGAAACCAGCCCGGTTTTGCGCAGTCATCAGCAAACGGCGATTATGCCCTATGGCATCCCGGCAACCTGGCACGAGGTGTTTGACGATATTCCATCACGCGGCAATGCGCCGATGATCGTGATCGGCAATGAGTTTTTTGACGCCCTTCCGATCCGTCAGTTCGAACGCGGCGACCATGGCTGGGCCGAACGGTTGATTGGTGTTGATGCCGGGACCGGCGCACTTGGGTTTGTGCGCGGGCAGGAAACGCCGGTGACTGATGCGCTGATCCCGGCCACCTTGCGCGGGACGGCAAAACCCGGTGATATTTTTGAAAGCTGTGCGCTTGCGATCGCGATTGCCGATCAGGTGGCGCGCCGTCTGAATGCGGTTGGCGGGGCGGCATTATTTATTGATTATGGTCATCCCCATAGTGCCTTTGGCGATACGTTGCAGGCCTTAAAGGATCATAAATTCCATTCGGTTCTTGATCAGCCCGGTGATGCCGATGTGACTGCCCATGTTGATTTTGCCGCCATTGGTCGTACGATTCTTGAAGCCGATGGTCGGGTTGGGGCGGTTTTGACCCAAGGAACGTTCCTTAGGATGTTGGGTATTGAACAGCGGGCCGAGCTTTTGAAAGAAACCGCAGATGCGGAACAGGCAAAATTAATTGATACGGCATTGGCCCGTTTGATCGAAGCCGATCAGATGGGAACACTTTTTAAAGTGCTGATCGGATACGGTCGCGATACCGCACCGCCGCCCTGTGTCAGCGGTGCCGAAGGATAACGGAGCTTTCGATGACCCGTCAGACGACCCGTGGAATTGAACGCAAAGCCAATGGCCTGATGTGGCTGGAAGCCAAATCCATGCAAGCGCGCGAAGGATTGCGTCATGGTTTTTTGACCCGCAAGGGCGGCATTAGCGATGGTATTCATGGCGGGCTTAACGTTGGCTTTGGCTCGGATGACAGCCGGGATCGTGTTTCGGAAAATCGCGCCCGGGCGGCGCGGGTTTTTGGCACGACGCAAGAACGCCTGACGACGGTTTATCAGGTGCACGGGATTGATGTGGCGGTGCTTGATCATCCGCTGGATCGATCCGACGCCCCCAAGGCGGATGCCATGGTGACGGATCGCCCGGATATTATGCTGGGCATTTTGACCGCTGATTGTACGCCGGTTTTGTTCCATGACGCCAAGGCTGGGGTGATCGGGGCGTGCCATTCGGGGTGGCGCGGGTCGTTCGCCGGGATTTCCGAGGCGACGGTTGCGGCGATGGAAAAATTGGGCGCATCGCGGGGGGATATAACCGCCGCCGTTGGGCCGTGTATTGCGCGCCCGTCTTATGAAGTTGATGGTGGTTTTCGCGATACGATCCTGTCTGGCCCGTCGGGTGATGACGATTTATTTGATCCGTCGGTACGGGCGGGGCATTTCATGTTTGATTTGCCGGAATATGTGCTGCGCCGGACGATGGCGACCGAAATTGCCGAGATTGAATTGGTGGCGCGTGATACCTTGGCCGAGGAAGACCTGTTTTACAGCTATCGTCGCACGACCTTGCGCAAAGAACCGGATTATGGTCGGCAATTATCGGCCATAATGTTGGCCGGGGGATAAGGAACCACGCCATGCCCCATATGATCATGTTGTTCTTTTTTATAATCATCGCAGCCATGGTTGGTTGTGTCTTGATGTGATGCGGTGACGCCAAGGTGACAATAAACAGATGATTTCGCCGATCCGGTCCTTTTTGCTTTTCATTTTGATTGTCGCCCCGCTTGCGGGGTGTGGTGATTTGCCACGCCCGTTCGAAGGGGCAGGGCGCGAAGGCGACCCGGCATTGCTGGAACTGCGTGATGCCAATACGGTTCGGGTGGAAATTGGTGAAGACCTTCCTGATGGGGCGTCGGTTCATCTGGCACGTGCGATGGCGCGTGCATTGCGTGCCCATGACATCCCGGCCTATAGCGACAGCAAGCTTGGTGGCGACTTTATATTGCGGCCCAATGTTCAATCCCGTCTGGCGGATGGGGACGCGGCCTTTATTGATGTGACCTGGGTTCTGATGAATCCGGATGGACTGGCGATTGATACCGCACGCGGGGCCGGTGAATTACAGGCAAGCCAGTGGTTTGCCCAAGATCCCGGTGGCCCCGAAGAAAGCGATTTGGCCGTTCCCCAGGAATTGGTTGAAAAAATTCGTACCCTTCAGGGGCAAAGAATTGACCCGACCCAGCTTGCCTATGATGAATTGGTGCGTGACCCGGCAAGCCGGATTGCGTTTCTGATTTCAGGCGACCGAAGCGATTTGGCGGCGGCCCCGGTGGTCAAGATTGCGCTGATTGATTTTGCCGGTGCCCCCGGTGATGGCAATGTGGCATTGGCCCGGTCCGCAGGTGCCCTTTTGCGGGCCAAGGGCATCGAAGTTGACAATGAGATTGATGATCGATCCATTATCCTGTCGGCGACCATCGAGGTGAAGCCGGTAACGCGCAAAACCACCAGTCCGCTTGATCAGGTTTTGATCGATTGGGTGATCATGGACCCGGACGGGACGGAACTTGGCCAGATGGCCCAGAATAATGTTGTCCCGCGCGGGCGGCTTGATGAGCGGTGGGGGGCTGTTGCATCCATTGCGGCACAGGCCGCTGTTGATGCCCTTGAAGGGGCGCTTAATCAGGTGGCGCGCAAAAAGGGCATGATGCTTAAAGCCGATAAAAAGACAGTTTCCACACGGTAAAGATTTGCAGATTGCGCGGTATTGCGCCGTTCTGCATAACTGCCTTGTTGTTATTCGCCACCCGACCCATTTACAGACTGTTAACGGCTGGTTATAACACGCCCGCGGTTCACTGATATGTGGGCTTGCCGATTATGGGTCTTTGAGTGTCGTAGATGTACCGTTGGACCGGCAGGGCGGAAACGCCTGATTGTTGGGTCGCCGCAACGGTAAAAGGCGTGATGGGACTTGTGACGGGTAAGCTTGCAACCGGCCTGTGCCGCGCAGGACATTAGATTATTCGCTTTCCCGGCACCCATTAATCGAGGCCCCCGCCATGAAGATCCTCGCTTGTAACAGCAACCGCCCGTTGTCTGAGGCCATTGCTGATCATTTGAATTTGCCGTTGACCCGTGCAGATCTTAAGCGCTTCTCCGATCAGGAAATTTGGTGTGAAATTCAGGAAAACGTCCGCGGTGAGGACGTTTTTGTCATTCAGAGCACCTCTTATCCCGCCAATGACCATCTGATGGAGCTTCTGGTGGTTCTTGATGCGCTGCGTCGTGGTTCGGCACGCCGTATCACGGCTGTGCTGCCGTATTTCGGTTATGCCCGTCAGGACCGCAAATCAGGCCCCCGTACCCCGATTTCGGCCAAGCTGGTTGCCAACCTGATCACGGTTGCCGGTGCTGACCGCGTTCTGACCATGGACCTTCATGCCGGTCAGATTCAGGGCTTCTTTGATATTCCGCTTGATAACCTGTTTGCATCCCCGGTGCTGACCAGCGATATCCGCAACAAGTTCGAAGGCCAGAAACTGGTCATCGTCAGCCCGGATGTTGGCGGTGTCGCCCGTGCACGTTCGGTTGCAAAACGTCTGGATGCGGAACTGGCAATCATCGACAAACGTCGCCCGCAGGCTGGCGTTTCCGAAGTCATGCATGTTATCGGTGATGTTAAGGATGCGGCTTGCATTCTGGTCGATGATATCGTTGATTCCGCCGGTACGCTTTGCAACGCGGCAACCGCGTTGACGGAACGCGGGGCGGCATCGGTTGCGGCCTATGTCAGCCATGGTGTTCTTTCGGGCCCGGCCGTTGACCGCATTGCAAATTCGCCGATGACCGAAGTTGTTACCACTGACAGTATCAAGGCATCAGAAGCCGTTCGTGGATGTTCTAAAATCCGTCAGCTTCCGATTGCTCCTTTGATGGCCGAAGCCATTCGTCGAATTTCGGAAGAAAAATCTGTTTCCGTTCTTTTCGATTGAGGGTATAAGGCGCTGCTGCGCTGGCACCCCTGGAGGCCAGCGCGTTTGCTTTCGTGGGTTTTTACCGGTGTTTCGCACCGGCCCATGTTGGCAATATATTTTTAGTTCAAGGAAAGTTTCCGATGGCAAACA
>TARA_R110001583_G_scaffold82774_1_pt1 | contig 51359 bp, 48 predicted proteins | sample TARA_R110001583 | Tara Oceans TARA_R110001583 (sample SAMEA4398432) | marine metagenome | biome: Polar Biome; feature: [MES] marine water layer (ENVO:01000295) within the mesopelagic zone...; material: water (ENVO:00002006), including particulate matter (ENVO:01000060) such as...... | reverse complement strand
ACCACCGTTCATTCCGCCATCAGAACCACCGTTCATTCCGCCGCCAGAATTCTTACCATACATCATCTCAAAATCTTTTCCAGTTGCACATACCTTTACATTATCCTCATCAGTAAACATATCCAACATTTTTGTTGCTTCAAAGGTTTCATTGTAAAGGTATACTTGAATTTTACCATTGATTTCTGTAATTTCAGCTGTTGCTAAACTTCCAATTCCATCAATAGATTTATCACTTGAATTATCCAAAACATAAGATGATAGAGTTCCTTCATAAATTCCAGATACACCTGTTAAATTTAAATTTTCATCATCACTGGTGCAGGAGATGAACAAAAATAGGGATAAACTTAAATAAAGTAATTTGTTAATTAATTTCATAATTTTTATAATTTTGTATTTTAATTTAAATAAGTTACTTCAAACAATCACTATAACATCTTCAAAAATCTTATAATTATTAATTTTAAAATAACTCTGTTCAAATTTATGTCTGAAATCAGTTAAAAACGATGATATTTATCATAAAATCTAAAACGATTATAATTTTAACCCGTTGTGCATTTGTAAAAGAGTAAAAAAAGGGATCAAGTCCAAAAGTTGTGGAATTTTAGTTTTAAGCAAAAATAGTCGTAAGTCTATATAGGAAAAAATCTACATTTCTAACACCTCTAAACTGAGCTCTAAAGGTTTTTATTTTAGCATTAAAAGATTCCGCAGAAGCATTTGTACTTCTATTGTTGAAGTAATTTAAAATGTTCTTATAATGAATAGACATTGTTCTTGCTATTGTGTTAAAGCTTTTAAATTGTGCTTGTCTTACTTTTTCATCCCATTTGGCTAATCGTATTAAAGCTGAAGTTTTATCTTTTGTATTATTAAATATCCAAGATAAATTTTGACATAGTTTGTATGCCTTTTCTATATCTGGATATTTTTCAAATAGTATTTGTGCTCTTTGTTGTTGATTTTGAGTCCATTTGCTACTAGATTTATAGAGTAGATATCTGCTTCTAGCTAGCAACTGTTTTAGTGTCTCTTCATTTGGCAGTAGTTTTGGGGTGTATTTTATAGAGTTGTTTCTTGCATATTCTATAGCATCATTTTCAGTGTCGAGAGCTTCCCATCTATGTTTGATTCTAATCTCTTGTAATGCATCTAGCGCTAATTTTTGAACGTGGAATCTATCTATGACCAGTGTGCCGTTTGGGAATGATTTTTTAACGATGAGTCCCATATTAACAGCCATATCTAAGGTTACTTCTTTAACTTTTTTTCTTTGTTTTGAAGGAATTTTATGAAGTATTTTTATGACAGCTTCGGCTTTGGTTCCTTTGACCATTGCAACTAAAGCTCCTTTCTTTCCTTTTGCTTTTGTATTGGTTATTATTGTATATAAATCTCCATTGGAAAAAGCCGTTTCATCAAGGGATAGATAGCTTCCTAGATTTTTTGCAAACAGTAACCTATTAGTTGCGTGTTGTTTTTGATCCCAAGATTTAAAATCGCTCAAATAATCTTTATACTGTCTTTGCAAGCTTCTAGGGTTGACACCTCGTAAACATCAAAGTCCTCAGCTTGTTTGGTGTTAATTATGCTGAAGGAACTTTTAAAGAGTTGTCTTCTTCAACCGAAAAGAATATTCAAGCATTTTTTAAATGATACGATTATGAAAACGTCAAATACTCAAAAATTTAATCTCGGACTATTTGTTCTTCTTAGTACAATTATACTAATTACTGCATTATATTTTATAGGAAACCGACAAAATCTTTTTGGTAAAACCTTTAAAATTAGTGCTGTATTTAACAATGTAAACGGATTACAATTAGGTAATAATGTGCGTTATTCTGGAATTAATGTTGGAACTGTTAAAAATATTATAATGATAAATGACACTACAATTTGTGTTAATATGGTTATTGAAGATAAAATACTAAAACATTTAAAAAAGAATGCTGTTGCTGCAATTGGATCTGATGGTTTGGTTGGAAGTATGATTATAAATATTGTTCCAAAAAAAAATATTTCGCCAATGTTAGAAGCAGGTGACACTATAAAATCCTACAGTAAAATTACAACTACTGATATTCTTGAAACATTAAATACAACTAATGATAATATTGCTTTACTAATATCCGATTTTCTAAAAATCACTATTGATATTAACCAAGGAAAAGGTACTTTAGGTATGCTAATTAATGACCCCGAAATAGCTAATAATTTAAAACAAACAGTTGCAAATTTAAAAACTTCTAGTTCCAATGCGTCAATAACAATTAGAGATTTGAAAAATATAGTTTCATCTATTAATTATGATGACAGCATGGCTGCCGTATTGCTAAGTGATTCAACTTCAGCAACTAAACTGAAATCAATTATTTCTAATTTAAACAAATCTAGCAATGATATTAATACGGTTGTTAAAAATTTAAACACTGTAATTTTGAATGTTAAAAATGGAGAAGGCACTTTAAACTATATGGTTAATGACACAATACTTGTAAAAGACATTGATGAAACGGTGAAAAACATTAAAGAAGGAAGCATTTGTTTAAACGAAAATCTTGAGGCCTTAAAACACAACTTCCTTTTTAGAGGTTATTTTAAAAAACTTGAACGGCAAAAAAAGAAAGAAGAAAAAAAGAAAAAATAAAAATACGACCAAAATAATATTCAAAATACTATTCAAAATTGATTGATATCATTTTAAAAAGCACAACTACTAATTAGCTTTAAGTATTAAATATTAATACTATGAAAAAAGTTAATCTTTTTATTTTAGCAATTTTAGTCACTTTCTTTTTAACAATAGAAAGTTGCGGTTCTGTAGTTTTTTCTTCAAGGTTAGGCACACCTCCTCATCATTGGTTTTACCCGAACAGAGTTGAAACTGTGCGATATGTTTATTTTCCTAATCATCAAATTTATTATGATTTTCCCATTAGAAAATATATTTATTTAGATAATAATGCTTGGATACGTGTTAGTGTATTACCTCCAAGATTTAAAAATCATGATTTAAGAAGAAGTAAACAACTAAGAATAAAAGATTATCATGGTGATGACATAAGAAAATACCATAATGAAACTACTGTAAAAAGAGTAAAAACAAACAATAGAAGATATTATTAAAAGATTTTTCATTCAATAAATTAAGATTGTTAATTTAACAAATTCAAAAATGAAAATTGAACATTTAGAAGAACATATAATAAATTGTTCTACTAATTACTATTGAAGTTAATTATGAAGCTCAATAAGCGTAATTTCTGGTCGCATACCTAACCTACCAGGAAATCCAAGCCAACCCAAACCTCTATTTACATATAAATATTGTTTATCATGTTCATATAAGCCTGCCCAATGCTTATATTTATATTTAATAGGACTCCATTTTTTACTTCTAATATTTATTCCAGCTTGCATTCCGTGTGTATGCCCAGAAAGTGTTAACGCAATATTTGTGTTTTTTATAACTTCTTCGTTCCAATGACTTGGATCGTGGGACAATAATATTTTAAAAGGGATATTTTCAACATTTATTAATGATTTATTCAAATCTCCATATTGTTTAAAAGGAGGTTTTCCCCAATTCTCTACACCAACAATAGCAATTTTATCTTTTTCAACTTCAACAATAGTAGCTTCATTTAACAATAGTTTAAAATCTGTTTTCTTGAAAAAATATTTAATAGATTCAAAATTAGATTGTTTTGATTTTTCAGATTTCCATTCGCTATAATCTCCATAATCATGATTTCCTAAAACAGCATATTTACCTAATTTGGCTGAAAGTTGTTTTAATACAGATGACCAGCCTTTTAATTCCCAGGCGTAGTTATTTACCAAATCACCTGTAAAAAAAATAAAATCAGGTTCTAGGTGATTAACTAATTTTACCGCTCTTTTTAAAATATGATAACGATTATTAAAACTCCCCAAATGAAGATCTGATATATGAACAATTTGTAATTTGTTGAAATTAGCAGGAAGTTCTTCAAATTTAATTTTTAAACGATATATTTTAAATCTGTACAGTGCTTTAAAAATTCCATTAACGATTATAAAAAACGGAAGAAAACCAAAAAAAACTCCAATAATAGGAATTGTAAGTAAAGACACTTTTTCAGAAAACACAAAATTTGTAAAAAAGAGCACTGAAATTACACAAACAAAAATTATTTTTGGAACAAAAGAAGATACTACAATACCGTACAAATATGATACTAATAATTGTTTTAATTTTGGGTGTATACTATTCAACTTACTTTTTAATAAAAGAATTGATACGATTAAAGCAATTGTAAAAAGCCAAAAAATTACATAAACAACCATTTTAATAGCAGGCAAAGTAATTGGTTGTGCAATAAATTGTAGCCAATAAAATGCTAAAGCATCAACAATTAGTATTGCTATACATAATAGGATAATTGTAAAGAATGAAAATGAACGCATATTATAAACCTCTATTTTATAAACCTTTACTATATTTTCCCTCTTCGCTTATCTCTAAGAGCCCAATAAATCCCTTTAACTCCAGCAACCCAATTATCATACATAAAAATAAGTGTAATTTCTTCAATTGTTTCTAAAACACCCAGAATAATCATTACATAAAACAGCCAGTAAATAGGTTCAAAAAAAAGTAGCCAAAGAATAAACCCAGCTTGTATAACCGCCGATAATTTTGCCAAATATGTATGAAAAGCAGTGGCTTTACCGTATTTTATAAAAGCAACAAACATTTGAAGTATATAGGGTATAAAAACAATCATTATTAGCAAGTAATGCTCTTTAACAAACTCGAACTCATAAATTACAATTCCAATTAACCCTAAAACAAATGTTATTTGATCACCAAAAGAATCTAGTTGAGATCCTCTTTCGCTTGTTATTTTTAATTTTCTGGCTATAATACCATCCAGCATGTCTGTGCAATAACTCACCAATAAAAACCAAGTAAAAAACTCACGTTCACCTAAATATAATAAGAGTAACAGAAATGGTGCAGCGGCAATTCTATAAAATGAAAACCAATCAGCAATATTAAAATTTTTAAATGTTAACATATCTCATCTATTTTTAATTTAAACGTGCTAGTCACATACTATTCAATAAAATTACTATTCAAAAACAACATTTGGGGTGATAAATATCAATTGTAATATTCAAATTATGAGATTTTTAATCGCTGTGTATCATTATTTTGACTATCTTTCATGTGGATTTTGGAATTCAATATGCCAATAAAACAACGTGTATGTTTTTTAATAATCAAGATTTTTTTAACACACTCTTTCAAGCTATTCCAGAAGGTGTAATTATAGCTAATGAAGAACAAATTATAGTTGCTTCAAACGAATCTGCTGAACAAATGTTTGGTTATAAAAGAAATGAACTAAACTATCAACATTTAAATATATTAATTCCACCAAAATACCAAACAAATCATAAAGTACATTTTGAAAAATTTTCAGAAAGTGGAGTTCTCCCAAAAATAAATCATGATTTAAACTTATATGGAATCACTAGAAAAAAAACAGAATTCCCTATTGAAATTGGTCTAAACTCTTTCAATTTCAATAAAAAAACATTTGTAATGGCTTTAATTATTGACATTACTAATCGTAAAAAAAATGAAAAAAAAATTGACAAGCTGAACGCTCAACTAGAAAAAAAAATAATTGAAAGAACTACTAAATTAAAAAATACGATTACACAATTAAAAAATGTAAATCTTAATTTTAGGAAAGAAATAAAAAAAAGAATTGAAGCTGAAAATAAAATTAAAGATGCCTTAAAAAAAGAGCAAGAACTTAACGAATTAAAAACTAAATTTCTATCGCTAGTTTCTCATGAATTCAAAACACCTTTAAGTGGTATTTTAACTTCTACAATGTTATTAAAGAAATACCAATTAAATGAACAACAAAACAAAAGAGATAAACATATAGAAACTATCACAAAAAAAGTCCATTATCTTAACAATATTTTAAATGACTTTTTATCTATAGAGCGCATAGACTCTAGCAATGTTAATTATAAATTTACCACTTTCAATTTAAGCAAAATAGTTAATGAGGTAGTTTACAATGCAAATATGCTTTTAAAAAGTGGGCAAAAAATTAACATTTCACCCAATATAGATGAATTCATACTTTACCAAGATGAGAAAATTTTAGAAATTATATTGTCTAATTTATTATACAACGCTATAAAATATTCGTTAGAAAATACAACTATAGATTTACAAATTTATCAAAACGATACGAATACAATTTTTAAGATTATTGATGAAGGTATGGGAATACCTGAAAAAGATCATAAATTTATATTTAATCGTTATTTCAGGGCTGAAAATGTTTTAAATATCCAAGGTACTGGCATTGGTTTAAATATTGTTAAATCTCACTTAGAAAAGTTAAACGGTTCAATTCATTTTACAAGTATTGAAAACAAAGGATCTGTTTTTATTATTGAATTACCAAAAATTAAAATCTCATGAAAAAGGTATTATTTATTGAAGACGATGCTGTTGTTAGGGAAAATACAGCAGAACTTTTAGAACTTGCAAATTACACAGTAATTACAGCCTCAAATGGTAAAATTGGTGTTGCTGAAGCTAAAAAACACTTGCCCGATATTATTATTTGTGATATAATGATGCCTGAATTAAATGGTTATGGAGTACTTCAAATTCTTTCCACTGAAGAAGCAACTAAACATATTCCTTTTATTTTTTTATCAGCAAGAACAGAATATCAAGATATTAGAAAAGGAATGAATTTAGGAGCCGATGATTATATAACCAAACCTTTTGATGAATCTGAATTATTTAGCGCTATTGCAAGCAGATTAGCAAAAGTGGCAATTTTAGAAGAGAATTCTAAAAAGGAAAAAAATATTACATTAGAAGATTCTGAAGAGCAAATTAAAACATTAGATCATCTTAAAAGTTATTTTATTGCTAATTTTGAAGAATATTCCTTCTATCCAGGTGAAATTATATATCACGAAGGAGACAATTCTAATTTTGTTTATTTAATAAACAAAGGAGTTGTTAAAACGTATAAAATTGATGAACAAGGAAAAGAATTAATTACCGCCTTGCATAAAGATGATGATTTTTTTGGGATAACATCATTCTTACAAAATCAACCTTATCAAGAATCGGCCACGGCAATTGAAAACACTAAAATTTTAAGACTTTCAAAAGGAGAGTTGAAAAATATTTTACAAAATAACCATGATGTTACAATAGAGTTAATAGATTACTTAACGGGCAATGTTTCAGAAATCAAAGAACACTTGTTAGAAATGGCCTATAGTTCTGTTAGAAAAAAAACAGCAAACACAATTTTACAATTTACTGAAAAAATAAAAAGCCTTCCTGGTGAAAACATTCATATATCAAGAAGTGACCTTGCAAGTATTGCAGGAATTGCAACTGAAACCTTTATAAGAACACTTTCCGATTTTAAAAAAGATGGCATTATTGATGTTGAGGGAAGAAATATTAAAATTATTAATATGGAAAAATTAAAGGATGTAAACTAACTTGCCTCCTGTTAACAATTAATCAATTGATATATATCATTTTAAACTTAAATCATAGGCTCTAAATTTGAGTATAACATTAACTTAATTGTTTCCCAATGAAAAATATATTACTCCCTACAGACTTTTCAAAAAACTCTTGGAACGCCATAAAATATGGTTTAGACCTGTTTAAAAATACACCTTGTAATTTTTACCTGTTGCATGTCACATTAATTTCTAATTACACAACTGGTGATTTATCCTTAATTGCAAATAGTGCTGCTATTGAAAAAACAGTGCTAGACCAAGCCAAAACAGCCTTAGAAAACTTATTAAAAGACATTAAAAAAATAACTAAAAATACCAATCACAACTTTTTTACAATCTCTAGCTATAGCCATTTTACCGATGCCGTCAAAAATCATATTGACGAAAAAAACATTGAGCTTATTATTATGGGAACAAAAGGAGCTTCAGGTTTAAGTGAAATAATAATTGGTAGCAATACTGGCGATTTAATTACCAAAGTAAAATGTCCTGCACTAATTATTCCTGAAAAAGCAACCTTTAAAAATCCTGAGGAAATTGCTTTTCCAACAGATTATAATATTTTTTATCAATCTAAAATTTTAAATAGCATTACCGAATTGGCAAAAATGTATGATTCTACAATTAGAATTTTACATATTGCAAAAAAAGATGAAACTTTAACTGCTTCACAAATAGAAAATAAAGAATTTTTAAACAGTTTTTTTATGGATGAAAAACATAGCTTTCATAGAATTACTAATACAAAAGTTGAAGCGGGTGTACAATGCTTTGTTGAAAGCCGCGATATTGATATGATAATAATGGTTGCAAAAAACTTGAGTCTTTTTCAACGAATTTTATTTAAACCTACGGTTGAAGAAATTAGTTATCATATTGAAATTCCATTTTTGGTGTTACATGAGTAATTATTAAAATGTATTATTATGGGCGATATATCTATTTTTTTAGCAAAATTTTGGGGTTGGTATTTAATAATTTTCTTTTTAATATTAAGCATAAATCCAAAGAGAATAAGACAAATGCTTAAATACTTAGAAGATCCAAAATTTGTTATTATTACTTCTTTTATTGCCTTAATAATTGGGCTTTTAAGTATTTTATTTCACAATATTTGGGAAGATGATTGGAGATTGATAATTACACTTATAGGTTGGATAAGTCTTTTTATTGGTCTTGCCCTTTTTATATTTCCAAATCTAACAATTTCATGGTTAGATTATATAAATATAAAATTTGTTCAAGTACTTTATATGCTCCTTTTCTTTATAGGCATCTTCTTACTAAATATAGGATATGGTATTGTGTTATTTGAATAATTTAACTTCATAATACATATATTTTAACAAAATGAATACCTAAAATAAGAAGCCAAAACTGATATCTATCATTCGTACAATTGATTTTAATCATTTCAAAATAAATAACTAGAACCTAAATTTGCTCTATTAAAAAAGTTCTTTGATTTCAAGATATTTTTACACTATAAATCTAATTTGTTAAAGAGCAATTTAGATTATTTTAAAGCGGTTTAGCAACTTTTTGATGCTTTAATTTTATTTTGATTTTTAGCACTAAAAATTCTTAAAAAATTATTTCAATATCCAAAAGTAACAAAACCCCTTTAAAAGGAAACAGGAAGTTTCGGCTTCCTGTTTTTATAATAAAGAGAGAGACATAATCTGTTTATTAATTGCTTGATTTCAGTTTTGTTTTAGAAATAAAATGACATAAGAAATTTTAAAATTAGTAAACAAGTTAAATCTCTTACAAGAAACAGGAAGCCAAAAACTTCCTGTTTCTATTTTAGATTTGTTAATGCTATAGCTATTTATTAAACTTTAAGGTATGGAAATTAATGTTCAATTTGTAAAAATGCCAACTAGTGAAACTATGGAAGCATTTGTAAAGAAAGAATTAGAAAAATTAGCTAAAAAATATGATTGGATTATTACAGCTAATGCTTTTTATAAACTTGAAAAAGATCCAAAAGGGAAAGGGAAGATATGTGATATTCAATTAAGTTTACCTGGACCAAAAATGTTTGCAACTTCTAATGAAACGAGTTTTGAGGCCGCTACTGATGAAACTATTAGAGATTTAAAAATACAACTTAAAAAACGTAAAGGTGAAATGAAACCTTACATTTAAAATTTTATGAACTTGAATAATTTAATTTGAAAATTATCATTTGCCGCTTTTAATAATTTAACCACTTCCTGATCATTCACTTGCATAAAATCTTCATAAAATTGACCAACTGCTCTAAAATTTCTTGGAACCAATAAGCAAATAGTAGTTTCTACATAAGGCAACGCTTTAATATTTTTTAAAGCTGAAGAAGGAGCTACTGGTAATGCTACAATAATTGATGAAGGCTCCTCTAATTGAAGAAGTTCAATACTTGATATTAATGTATTGCCCGTGGCAACACCATCATCTACTAAAATAACAATTTTACCTTTAAAAGATTGTGGTTTTTTATTTTTATAATACCATTTATAACGTTGTTCTAAAACTTTTCTAACTCGTTTTGTTTCATCTTCAATATATAATTTTGAAACCCCAGGGACTAAATCACTTAAAATTCTATTTTTTAAAGTAGCCGCTCCAATTGCATATTCTTTATTAAATGGATGTCCTATTTTTTTTGAAAGCACAATTTCTAATGGAAGATTTAATTTTTTAGCAACTGCATAGCCTACTGGAACTCCTCCTCTTGGAATTGTAACAACAATAGCATTTGTATTATCAGAAAAACTAATTAATTTTTCTGCAAGTAAATTTCCAGCTTCTTTTCTATTGGTAAACATTGTTTTTTATTTTTAGGAGTTTAAATATTTCTTAAACCAATCACCTGTGTGCATTGCTACCATTTCTAATTTCCCATGTTCTGGAAACAAATGAGTAGCTCCTTCAATAATTTTCAATTCACAAATACCACTTATTTTTGACTGCGCTTTTTTATTTAATTCAATAACAGCAACATCATTTCCTCCAACCAATAAAAGTGTAGGTGTTTTAACATCTTTTAAAACTGGCATTGCAAGATCTGGTCTTCCTCCTCTACACACAACGGCTTTTACCTTTTTTCCTAATTTTGCCGCAGCACTTAAGGCTGAAGTGGCACCAGTACTAGCTCCAAAATAACCAATTGTTAATTGCTTAGTCTCTTTATATTCATTTGTCCATTTAGTAACTTGTAGAAGTCGCTTAGTTAGCAGTCCAATATTAAACCTATTTTCATAAACTTTATCTTCTTCGGTTGTTAGTAAATCAAAAAGCAAGCTAGAAAATCCCTGTTGAACTAATAAGTTGGCAACATAATTGTTCCGAATGCTTAACCTACTGCTTCCACTTCCATGTGAAAACAATATAATTCCTTTACTTCCATCAACTAACCTTAAATTCCCTCTTAAATTAATAGCACCTATATTAATTTCAATTTCCCTATAAGTTTCAATTATATCATTCATAATTCAATTTTTAAGGCTCTAAAACATTATATTTTGATAAATTAACGATTTCAATTCTTTAGGAAGAACGGTTCTAATATCTTCTAATTCACCTAAAGAAATATGCTTACGCAATACTATAAATGTTGATTTAATATAATTTTCTGCTACATCATCAGATTCAAAATCATTTAATGATGTAACTCCATTAAATTCTCTAACTAAATCAATAAAATCCACCAAGTTTTTAACTTTCATTTTTTTTCTACTCGACCATCCGTTTACATACACCGCTTTTAAAAACATTGGAAATTGAGCAATTAATTGTAACGATTCTTCAATTGATATAACTTCTCTTAATCCATGTAGAATAGAAGATAAAATTCGACCAGCTTTATCTGTATCTTCATTAAGATTTAATTCTTTTGTATATTCTTTTAGAAATGAATTTGCTTCTTTTGCGAATTGATTAAAATTTAGTCCCATAACATTATTTGTTAAGTTAAAACTTATAAATATCCCATTTTTTATCTTTTTTCATTACTGCTATTAGATGAGGAGCTACAAATTTTGAATGAAAAACAGGTGGTTTTTCAGGTTTTACTTTTGAAGGAATATAATTTCTTGGGTTTTCTAAATATTTAACAATTCCTCCATCAATATCAATAATAAACTCTTCATATTTAGAAGTTGTTATGTCCTTTTTTAAAACCTCATTATACCCAACAGTCTCCTTTAAAAGTTTAATAATAATAATAATTGCATATCCATTGCTAAAATTTGAAGCATTTAAATATTGAGGTTTAATTATTTCATTACCGTATGTATCAATATAACCATACAAATATTCATTATTAATTAATTTTTTAATTAAACACCTTCCATAATTAAAATATGGGGGAGAATTAAATTCGTCATCCTCTACAACCAAATCATTTCTAAAATCAATAACTAATAAACCATCTTTGTTTATAAAACCCCATTGAGTTCCTTTTTTTATAGCTACCAAATTTTCATTTATTTGAGAAACTTCATCTAAATTGGTTAAACCCTGAGAAAACCCAAATGGCTGAAGTGAAAGTAAAATAATAAAAACAAGAAAATTTTTCATGACACCAATAATTTTATAATTACATAAAGCTATTGCTTGTTTTACGTTATTAAAATGATATTCCTCAATTAAAAAAAACAGTTAATTTCATTTTAATTATTTAAAAAAATCAACTTCTAGTTTATACCTGTTGAAAAATAGAATTTATAGTATTCTTTATAGAAAAGTAAACCCGTATTCAACATACCTTCCCATTTGATGGAAATCATTTTATTTCATCTTATTATTGTGTTAATTTATAGTACGAAAATTGAAATAAGATGAAATCAGGATTAAAGTATACAACTTTCAGTAGTGAAAAAAGTATCAACGAATTGCTTTTTAATATTTCTATTTGGAATTCAGAATTTGAATTTATTGAAATTGAATTGTCTTTTTTAAAGCATCTTATTAAAACATATCCTTTCCAAGTTAGCATTCCTAATTTGTTTGAGCGCTTACAATTATTCATTTTAGATTTAGATAATTTAGAAGAAGACCAAGTTTCAATAATTCAAAATTTAAGTATCCAGAAAAATCAACTAAAAAATAAATCAATAAAAGAGGATTTCAATTATGACACTTTTAACCTAAAAGACTATGATAATTTAACTGAGGAAATTTTCAATTACTTGGTAGAATATAAAAAAATTAAGATCAAAATTTATCAATATATAAATGGACTTATTAAGTGATCAACTATTTTAAAAAATTTAAACTATAAAATGATGAGTATCATAGTCTGCTCCTTTTTTACTATTTAACTTTATGAATAACCAAAAACTTCTTAAAATGAAAACTAAAATTAAAAAAGATTGGTTCAATAGGGTAAAAAGCATACAGGAACTGCACAATGATTCAATACTATGGATTTCTGAAATTAATTTTATAAATGACGAAATGCGATTTTTAGAACATTTGCTAAGTGCTAAATATATAGATTGCTTATCTTCAGGGTTAACTAAAAAAATAGAAATTTCAGTTGAAAAAATAACTGATGAAAAAAAGGTAGGAAAGGCACTTTTACAACTTATTCTAAAACAAGAAAATGTTTTGTCGAATTTAATTGAAACCAACAGTGTAACCTGCAATAAAAACTTTTTAGAAACTCATAAAAAATTAGAAATTGAAATTGACAATTATGTAAAAAAATATAAAAGAATAAAAAAACAAATTTTCAATATTATTGAAAAAGTAATGAAGAAAAAAGAGCAAAAAAAATTACTCTAAATTAAAACGCTACACATAAACTTTTTAATATAAAAACGCCATTAATTGAATTTAATTTTATAAATAAAACTATGTGTAAATTAGTTTAAATAGCAACGTTCAATACTTATTTATTGAATACTTCAAAAAAAAAAATACTATAAACTATAGTACGAAAAACTTATATAATTTCTGCTACTTCAACACTATAAAAATATTTCAAAAAAAAGCAACTAAAAATTTGCATATTACGCTGAAAGTAATTTAATTTGCAACCGCTAAAATGCCGATGTAGCTCAGCTGGCTAGAGCAGCTGATTTGTAATCAGCAGGTCGTGGGTTCGAGTCCCTCTATCGGCTCAAAAAGCCTCTTCAATTGAAGGGGCTTTTTTTATTTTCTTTTTCAAAATACTTTAAAAATTCATTTCAAAAAAATAAAAAATAAAAATCCGTTTTCTACTATTATATATTCATTAAATTTGTGAAAAATCAAATAGATCAAATGATATGTTAATTATTGGAATAGCCGGTGGAACAGGGAGTGGCAAAACAACTGTTGTAAACCAAATTTTACATGAACTACCTGCCGATGAGGTTTGCGTAATTTCACAAGATTCATACTATAACGAAACTCAAGATTTATCATACGAAGAGCGTACAAAAATAAATTTTGACCATCCGAAAGCTATAGATTTTGATTTGTTAGTTTCTCATTTAAATGAATTAAAAAAAGGCGAAATTATTGAGCAACCTGTATATTCCTTTATTACACATAACCGCACAACCGATTGTTTAATAACACACCCAAGAAAAGTTGTAATTGTTGAAGGTATTTTAATTTTTAATAATAAGCAATTACGAGATTTATTTGACATCAAAATATTTGTCCATGCTGATACAGATGAACGATTAATTAGACGTTTAAGACGTGATATTGAAGAGCGAGGACGAGATGTAAACGAGGTAATAAACCGTTATAAAAACACCTTAAAACCAATGCATCAGCAATTTATTGAGCCAACAAAAAATTATGCTGATATTATAATTCCAAATGACAGGTATAATACTGTAGCCGTTGATATTGTTAGAACCGTAATTACCAATAAATTATAATTCATGACTTTTAAGCAATTCAAAAATAAACCAATTGTAAAATTCACCACAAATAAATACATAATTGTAGTGTCACTATTTATAGTGTGGATGTTTTTTTTTGATGAAAACTCCATGTTAAACCATAGAGAATTTAATAAGGAAATTGACAAGCTGAACAGTGAAAAAGAATATTATAAAACACAAATTAAGCAAGACAAAGAACTTATTAATAAGCTTGAAAATAAAGAAGAATTAGAAAAATTTGCAAGAGAAGAGTACAATATGAAACGAGAAAATGAAGAAATTTATATTATTGAATATGATACTTTAAAGAAACATTAACTTCACAATTTTACAAAAAAATAAAAATTACCAGTTGCCTATCTAAATATAATTGCTGAGTTTTGTTTAATATATTATTGATATGAGCAACATTATTACAGAAGATTTTGAACCGAGTTCAGCCGCAGCTTGGAAACAAAAAATTCAGTTCGATTTAAATGGGGCTGACTTCAATCAAACATTGCTAACCAAAACCAACGAAGGAATAACAATAAAACCCTTTTACCATGCTAATACTTTTGAAAAATTAGATATTCCAACACCAAGTGAAGACTTTAAAATTTGCCAGAAAATAACAATCACTTCTTCTCAAAAAGCTAATAAAACAGCTGTTAATGTAATAAATCGTGGAGCAACAGCTTTAAATTTTGAAGCAAAAAAACCTTTTAACATTGATGAAGTATTTCGGAATTTATTAAACAAACAACTTGAATTTCATTTTCAATTTGAATTTTTGAACGAAGATTTCATTCAAAAATTAGCTTTAAAATTAAAAGATGAAACCGTTTTTTTTAATATTGATACTATTGGAAATTTAGCAAAAAACGGAAATTGGTATACTTCTTTAATTTCAGATTTTAACACTCTTGAAAATCTCATTCAAAAAAACCCGTCAAAATATATGTTGGGAATAAATGCTAATTTATATCAAAATGCTGGTGCAAACACTGTTCAACAAGTAGCGTATGCAATTGCACACGCAAACGAGTATTTAACAAAATTTGGAGGGGAAATTGCTAGTAAAATTCAAGTCAATTTTGCTATTGGAACTAATTATTTTTTCGAAATTTCAAAAATAAGAGCTTTTAGATATTTGTTTAATCTAGTTTTAAATGAATACAACTGCAAAGTAGAAGCAAAAATATATGCCGAACCTAGTTTGCGAAACAAAACAATATATGATGCTAATGTAAATATGCTGCGCACAACTACCGAAAGTATGAGTGCTATTTTGGGTGGTGTAAATACTATTGCAAATATTCCATACGATTCACTATATCATAACGCTAATGAATTTGGAGATAGAATTGCTAGAAATCAACTACTAATTTTAAAAGAAGAAAGTAATTTCACCAACACTCAAAACATAGCAAAAGATTCATATTATATTGAAGCAATCACCAAACAGATTGCAGAAAAAGCACTGGCTATTTTTAAAGATATTGAAAAAGGAGGCGGATTTTTAAACCAGCTAAAAGAAGGAACTATTCAACGAAAAATTGTTGAAAACGAAAAAAAAGAGCAAGCACAATTTGATGCAGGAGAACTTGTTTTATTAGGAACAAATAAATTTCTTAATGAACAAGATAAAATGAAACATGAAATAGAAATAAACCCATTTACCGAAAAAAGAGCACGCAAAACGTTAATTATTCCAATAATTCCAAAACGATTATCCGAAAAACTGGAACAAAAAAGGTTAAAAGATGAAGCGTAAAGATTTTTCAAAACTAAAAGTAAAAGTTCAAAATGAAAAAGATGCTTATTTTGAACATGAAGATTATATTGCCGGATTCGCTCCAAATTTAAGAGGCCCTTATTCCACAATGTATGTTCAAAAACCTTGGGCAATTCGTCAACATGTTGGTTTTTCAACTGCTGAAGAAGGCAATGCTTTTTACCGTAAAAATTTAACTACAGGTCAAAAAGAATTGTCTGTCGCCTTCGATTTAGCAACACATCGCGGATACGATTCAGACAACGAATGCGCACAAGGCGATGTTGGTAAAGCTGGAGTTGCGATTGATTCGGTTGAAGATATGAAAGTATTATTCAACCAAATCCCCTTAAATAAAATAGCTGTTTCAATGGCTATAAATGGTGCTATTTTACCAATTTTAGCATTTTATATTGTTGCTGCGCAAGAACAAGGAGTTGACAAAAAATTAGTATCTGGTACAATTCAAAATGATATTTTAACCGCGTTTATGGCGTGTACTACTTACATTTACCCAACTGCTCCATCCATGAAAATTATTGCTGATATTTTGGAATTCACAAGCAGAAATATGCCTAAATTTAATTCAATTTCAATTTCGGGTTATCCTCTTCAAGAAGCTGGAGCAACTCCTGAAATTGAACTCGCATACACCTTAGCAAATGGCTTAGAATATTTAAGAACTGGAATTTCAAGCGGAATGAACATTGATAGCTTTGCTCCTCGACTTTCGTTTTTCTGGGCAATTGGAATGGATCATTTTACTGAAATCGCAAAAATGCGAGCTGCACGAATGCTTTGGGCTAAAATTGTAAAACAATTCAATCCTAAAAACCAAAAATCATTAGCATTAATATCACATTGCCAAACTAGTAGTTCCAGCCTAACAGCACAAGATTCTTTCAACAATATTACCAGAACAACAATTGAAGCAATGGCAGCAGCATTTGGTGGGACACAAAGTTTACGTACCAACGCTTATGACGAAGCAATAGCTTTACCAACGGAGTTTTCAGCAAGAATAGCTAGAAATACACAAATTTTTATTCAGGAAGAAATAGGAATTACTAAAACTGTTGACCCTTGGGCAGGTGCTACTTTTATTGAAAAACGAACAGAAGAAATAGTGAATGAAGCCTGGGAATTATTGCAAGAAATTGAGGAACTGGGAGGAATGACAAAAGCCATTGAACAGGGAATTCCTAAAAAGCGTATTGAAGAAGCAGCTGCAAAAAAACAAGCAAGAATTGATAACAATGAGGATATTATTGTTGGTGTTGATAAATATAAGTTAGCTAAAGAAGACGAATTACAAATATTAGAAGTTGATAACAATGTTGTGAGAAAATCACAAATTAAGTGTTTGAACGAATTAAAAGCAACTAGAAATACTGAGGAAGTTAACAAAGCGCTCCAGAATTTAACGGAGTGCGCCAAAACCAAAAACGGCAATTTACTTGAATTAGCAATTATTGCAGCCAAAAAAAGAGCTACATTAGGTGAAATATCTGATGCCCTTGAAGTAGTTTTTGGCAGATATAAAGCAACAATTAAATAAATTTTTGATGTGCAACGTAAAGCTATAAAAAATAATTCCGAATTTAAGAAAGCGCAAAAATTAGCAAATGAGTTTGCTAAACTTGAAGGAAGACAGCCAAGAATTATGATTGCCAAATTAGGAGAAGGTGGTCACAATCTTGACTCAAAAATAATAGCTTCTGGTTACGCCGATTTAGGTTTTGATGTAGATATTGGTCCTTTATTTCAAACCCCAAAAGAAACTGTAAAACAAGCTGTAGAAAATGATGTTCATATACTTGGTATTTCTTCATACACGGTAGAACATAAAACCTTAATTCCTCAGGTAATTGAAGAACTAAAAAAAAATAATCGTGAAGATATTTTGGTAATTGTTGGAGGTTTAATTCCCGCTCAAGATTATAAATTTTTACTTGATGCTGGTGTTGCTGGAGTATATGAACCTGAAACAAAAATAGCTAAAGCTGCTATTGAAATTTTAAATGTATTGATTAATAGTGTGGCTGAGTAAGAAAATAATTAAAACATACAACCATTATACGTATAAATAGTTTTACAACATCATAAATTAATCTTTACTTCTACTCCCTTCTTTAAAAATGGTAATCCCTTTTTTTAAACGGTGTTTCATTTCTGGTGAAGGCTGATAATTTAAATGAAATTTCTTTATATTTCTTTTGGGTGTTAATTCAGAAGCTTGCTCCGAAGCTTTACCTTGAAACCCTATTTTAAATTTTCCAACATCACCCAAATCAACAATTTTACCATCTTCTAAATGGTATTGCATTTTTATACCAAGTGCAGTAATTACCCCAATAACATCGGGTATACTTAAAGAACACTCTGTACTAATTTCTTCAGCTATCCTTCTAATATCTAAAGTCCCCGTATTTACAGCCTGCATAATAAATTGCTCTTTTTTAGTTGCAGCTATGGTATTTGTTCTTTTGGTAATTCTATATCGTATTGCCATTTAATTCAAAGTTTTAAGTGGTTGATTCAACGTTTTTATTTGTGCATAAATAATTAATATATTCCCTTAATTAACCCTTCTTTTTTGTATCTTGTAAATACTTCTACAAGTACTTATTTTTATGGGTTTTTAATAGCTTTGTAAATATAGTGCATTTTTCATTCATTTTATCTACATTATTTACTCATTTATACTACATTACTTATCCGTATTTTGTACTTCTTTGTCAAAAACTCCCCTTTACTTTGACAAGATTTAACAGACCGTTTGACAAAACTTAATAGAGGATTTGACAAAATTTAATAAGGAGTTTATTTTGTAGTACCCTTTACTTTAAAAAAACACAAGTGATGCCACTTAAACTACACAAGTTTAATGTTGGAAAATTACGTTGTTTGTTTGAAATTGTTTCTACCTGCTTTTCAACGTTTAACTTTTTTATAAGTTATACCACTAATAATACAACTAAAGTAAAACCCTAAACAAGCTATTTTGTTGAATTTATGCTGATAAGGAGATTAAGATTTGGATTATGTAGTTGATACTTATGGAATACCCGAATAATTAAATCAACTATAAATAAATAAAACCCATAACTTAGATTTTCATCTAAATTATGGGTTCTTAAATTATAATAAATTATGTGTGATAATTTTTATTAAAAATTAACTTGAACTCTAGCTTTTATAAATGAAACTTTATCATCTTGTCTAAAATATACATTGTCAATATCCATATAAGTATAATTAAGTCTAAACATAACATTATTATTCACATAATAATTTAAACCTAAAGAATAATCAATACTTTCTCCACCTCCTACACTATAGTTAGTTTGACCTGCTGCAGCTTTTACAGGATCTGCATCCCAAAATTTATCTTGCATAAAAATACCATCAATATCGTTCAAATTGGTTTTATTAACACGTGCCAATACTTCAATAGAGCCTGCTTTAGGTCTATTTATATAAGCTGTAGCCGAGTTGTAACTATAGTCAGCACCTTTAATAAGGTAGCCTGTTTGCACGTAATACCCATTCATTTCAATATCTCTTTGTACTCCATACCAGTTTTCAAGATCTTGAGCGGATGATGGCCATCCCCACATGTCTGGAGTTGAGTTTTCAAACTGAAGATCATAGTTAGATTTACGATAAACCTTATTGTTATAATACTCCGATTGAACCATAAAACGCCCATAAGTACCTAACAATTCTGCATTTAATTTTAATTCATTACCTGCATGTTTTATATCAGCATTTAAAAATTTGTCATCTGGACCAGCTGCATAAATAACTTCACGATTGTATTCATCATCATTGTATTTTTCATCAAAACCATTAGCATCTGGTTTGCGATATGAAGCAGAACCTCCAATATGGAAAGTCATACCTTCTTTTACAATTGGGCTATATACAGCTTTTACTGTACCGCTATATCCAGAATCACCTTCGTTTTTATTTCCAATTCTACCTCCAAATATACCTGTAGAAATGTAATATTTATTTGAAAAAGTGGTAAAAGCAATACCAACACTTCTTCCAATTCCAAAAGCGTCTCCAGAAAAAGAATCTCCAATAAACCTTGTTTCTTTACTAGAAATTGCTCCTTGAATACCAAAAGGTTCAAAGAAATTACCAATTTTTATTGAACTTTTTTTATTAATTTTATAGTTTAAATAAATATCTTTAGCCTTCACTTCATTGTTGGCGAAACTAAAATTAATTTTGGTATTCCATTTCCCCCAAGAAGCTTTCGCATATAATCGAGCATCACTAACATTTGATTTTGAACTTAAGTCAGTCGCATCTTCATTGTAATATACACCGTCCATGTAAATACGTCCTCCAAATGACCATTTAAACTCTCCATCATTCGTTTTAAAATTAATTATTCCGTTTTCACCAGTAACAGCTCCTTCAGTTTCTTGCGCCATAATAGCTCCACTATACATAAATGCAAATGAGACTAATAAAAGTGATATATTTTTTAATTTATTCATTATTTCAAATTTTATTATTACTAAATTTAATTTCTACCAATAAAAGTTCCATATCCAAGATCTTCTAATACCGTTTGAGCTGTTACCCCCACTAATGATCTACCTTGATATTTTAATGAAAGATCTGTTAAGTTAGTGAAGCCACCATCAATAAAGTTTTCTCTTCCAATTTTACCAGCCCATTCACCTTGAAGTGTACGACTTGAATTATCAAAACGAGATTCTAAACCTGAGTAATAATAATCTCCATTGTATTTTTTTAATTGATCTTCTGTATCAAAAGAATATGCATGAATTAAGAATCCAGGGCGATGGTACATTTCATTCATCCAAGGAGCAGTTAATTCATCATAACCATTTGGAGCTCCAGCAATAGAAGGACCTACAATATGTACATTATTATCAACTGAAAAATTTAACACATCAGCAATCATATCAGCATCGTCATCTTTCAAATTATCAAACCCACCTTTCCAAAGCAACATACACTTAGGAATATTTGGAAGAAATTTTTCAAGAAGAATAACACTTTGCCAAGAGAACGTTTGTAAAATAATACGAGATTGAGTATTTGCTACAGCCACTTTACCAGGAGTTGTTGTAATAACTTTTGGACTATCAGTAGAAAGCCACCCGTTAGCTTTTAAAACTTGAGCAAGCGTTTCTTCCATACCTGAAAATCTCCAAGGCTCTTTAGTTTCAACATAAACACCAGGACGATTTCCATTATCAATATCATCTGCAATAAAAACAAATTCACCTGTTGAATCATCTAAATTTAAAGTTTCTGACCCATCAACCTTTATATAATAAGGGTTTCTATCTACATCTCTTTTCACCTTCATACCTTCTGCAATTAATAAAACATCTTTTAAGGTAGAAATTTTTTGATCTATAAACTCTAATCGTGCATTATCTGGTTTATCTTCATTAAACCAAGAACCCGCATCAAGAGCACGAAGTTCTTTTAATGTAAATTTACTTAAATCATAATCTGCTTTTCCAGGGTAAATACTTTCAACATTTGAAGTTCTACGAAGGTTATTGTCATGTAGCGCAAGTAAAATTCCATCAGATGTTTTTTGAATATCTATTTCAAGATAATCTGCACCCATATTACGAGCCCAACGAAAAGCTGCCTCAGTTTCTTCGGGAGCCCAAAAAGTAGATCCTCTGTGTGCAATAACAGCATCTGGAGCATCAATTTTTAACTGGTCAATAACAGCTTGAGTTTCTGAATTAACAGTTTTTAAATCAATAGTCTCAGCTTGCGTTTGATCATTTAAATCTTTAATATCATTTTCGCACCCTATAAATCCTAAACAGAGTAAAACTAACGTCCCTGTTAAGACTTTTTTAAAATTCATTTTTTTCATTTAATTTAATTTAAAGGTTAATTATTATTTTTATTTACTATTTTTAATATTTTAAATTCAATTTTTATATAAAAAATAAGAATCATTTTTATTTATGAATGAATCCCATTGTGCCCATTTTTTTCCTGACGCCAAGCAATAGCAATTAATATTATTGCCATTACACAAGCACTTAATAGAACCACAAAACCTCCAGACCAACCCCAAGTATCAACAACTGCTCCCATTGCTATATTTGCAAATAAAGCACCTCCCAAATAACCAAATAAACCTGTTAATCCAGCTGCGGTTCCTGCTGCTTTTTTAGGTACTAAATCTAGCGCATGAACACCAATCAGCATTACAGGACCATAGATTAAGAAACCAATACATATTAAAGCAATTGAATTAGCCAATATTGAACCACTTGTCCAATACATATATATTGAAACCATTACAAGAAGCATATAAATAATACTCACAGGAGCTCTTTTTCCTTTAAACACTTTATCACTTAAATACCCACAAAGTAATGTTCCTGGTATTCCTGCCCACTCATATGCAAAGTAGGCCCATCCAGATTCTTTTATAGAAAAACCTTTGGCTTCTTCTAAATACAAAGGAGCCCAATCTAAAACACCATAACGCACTAAATAAACAAAGGCATTGGCAAAAGCAATAGACCATAACAGTTTGTTTTTCAATATATATTTAAAGAAAATTTCTTTCGCTGACATTTCTTGTTCAAATTTCTCAGAATAATTGTCAGGATAATCATTTTTAAAGGATTCAATATTTGGCAATCCACAAGATTGTGGCGTATCTCTAATTAAAAACCAGGTTATAACGGCTACACCTAAAGCTATAAATCCTGGAAAATATAATTTAGCATGCCAATCTGCAAAAATTGCAACTCCCAAAATTGCAAGTGGCCCAATAATACCACCTCCAACATTATGAGCCACATTCCAAATAGCCATTTTTGTTCCACGTTCTTTGAGAGAAAACCAGTGTACCATAACTCTACCACTTGGTGGCCAGCCCATTCCTTGAAACCATCCATTAAGTATTAACAACACAAACATTATCATTATTGAAGATGTAGCAACAGGTAATATTCCCATTAAAATCATAGTAAAAGCTGAAAGCACTAAACCTGCAGTTAAAAAATTACGGGCATTACTTCGATCAGATACATTCCCCATAATAAATTTACTTAATCCATATGCAATAGACACACCAGATAGTGCAAAACCCAATTGCGTTTTAGAATAACCAAGATTAACTAAATCTGGCATTGCCAATGAAAATACTTTTCTAACTAGATAATAACCAGCATATCCAACAAATATTCCAATGAATACTTGTAACCTCAAGGATTTATATTTAGCGTTAATTTTATCTTCTGGAAGTAGCTCCTTGTGCGCTGCTGGTTTAAATATATTTATCATATTTACTAATTTACAAATTCTTAAATTATAATTTCCTAACTTTTATTTTTTCAATTTGAAACAAATTTAACTTTTCTCATTCAAAAATTATTAAAAACCAAATTGATGAACACTAAATCGTTTTCGTAAAAGCGTATTTAAATAGTTTCAATTTCTCGGATGGTAAACCTACAACAATATAAAACATTTCGAAAGTTTTTTTTAGTTTCTTTTCTAAAACAATGACATTTATCACAATGCTCTAAAATTCACCTAACTAAAAATTAAAAAACAACATAACACCCATCACAATACACCCCCTCGTCATGATTAAACAAAATAACTCAAGAGCAAATCACACCTTGATCTAGGGCTAAAATTAATTTGTTTTTCATTGTATAAGATTTGGTAATTATTGGTTAATATTTATTTTTAAGTTTTTACAAAATATAATTCATTGTCACTTGGACATACTCCGCGACCTGTTTTTCTTCCCAAGCTTTATCTTCACCTAATTCAACAGCCATTACTTTTGCAACTTTAGGAGCCATTTTAATACTTTCCTTCGCATCTAATAACTGACAACGAACTCTTCGTGCTAAAACATCTTCAACAGTTCGCGCCATTTCATGTCTGACAGCCCATACTACTTGGGCTTTCATAATCCCTAATGAAGAACTCAATACTTCACTCATCCCCTCTTCATTAGATAATTTTACGATTTCTTTTTCATCGCTGCCATAGAAATACAAAGGGTTGTTATGATCTACATTTTCTTTATAGCCATGTATTTTTAAATGTCTTGTTTTAGTTGGAATATGTGACCAACCATTTCTTTTTTCAGTTTTATCAACTAAATCCTCTCCCATTTTCCTGTATGTTGTCCATTTTCCACCAACCATAGTTAACAACCCGGAATTGGATTCAAATATTTTATGACTTCTGGAAATCTCTTTCGTTTTCTTTCCTTCCTCAGTAGCCGCTAAAGGTCTTAAACCCGCAAACACACTTAAAACATCACTTCTTTTTGGAGCTTTTATTAAATAACGAGCAGCAGTTTTCAAAATAAATTCAATCTCTTCTTCTAATGCAATTGGCTCTAAAGACTCCTCTTTAATAGGCGTATCAGTTGTACCAACTACAACTCTACCGTGCCAGGGTACTAAAAACAACACTCTACCATCGTCCGTTTTAGGAATCATAATAGCGTCATTATCAGGTAAAAATGTTTTATCCAACACTAAATGCACACCTTGACTAGGGGCAATAGTTTTTTTAGCATTTGGTGAATCCATTTTCAAAATATCATCTGCAAAAACACCCGTTGCATTTACAACTTGCTTTCCTTTTATTTCGTATTCTTTACCTACTTCTTCATCTACAAATTTCACTCCAGACACTTGCCCAGAACTATCTTTTATCAATCCAATTACGGAGCAATAATTTAAAACTACAGCACCCATTTCTTCGGATGACTGAAGCGTATTAATTGCTAAACGAGTATCATCAAACTGACCATCATGATATACAACACCTGCAGATATTTTTTTAGGATTAATTGTAGAAATACGGCTCAAGGTTTTTGCTTTTGAAATACGCTTTGATCTACCAAGACTTAATTTCCCTGCCAACAAATCATATAACGTTAAACCTACAGTATATTGAAGCTCATCATACAGTCCATGCGTAGGAATTATAAATGACTGATTTTTAACTAAATGCGGTGCATTTTGAGTCAGCAAGCCTCTCTCAACAACAGCTTCTCTAACCAAACCAATATCGCCCTGCGCCAAGTAACGAACTCCTCCATGAACCAACTTAGTACTTTTACTAGAAGTCGATTTTGTAAAATCTGATTTTTCAAGTAAAATTACTGAATATCCTCTAGCAGAAGCCTCAAGTGCAATTCCAATTCCAGTAGCTCCACCACCTATTATAATAAAATCATATATTTTAGTGTTTTTACTAACCTTTCCAATCATTTCAACTCTCTTCATAATCCGTATTTTTTACGATATTTAATATTTTATGTAACAATTATTATGTAAATATAGAATATAACGAAAGACTTCGAAAGCTTTTTTATATTTTTCTTTCAAAATACTGATAAATATCATAGAAACGAAACAAAAAAACATTCCTCTACTTGTTTTTTAACTTTTTTTACATTTTTTTTAACAAAAAACTAAGCACAAATAGCCTCAGCACCTTTAAAAAGACTTCAAACCAAACAAATAACAACTTACTTATTGTTACAAGCATATAGTTTACATACCAAACATTTCAGTTTATTACACATAAAATCTTATCTTTGTATTCTAAAGAAACAAAAATGCTACTAAATATTGTTGATCGACATAAGCTTATTTTAAATAAATTAGAACAAAATGGTTTTGTTACAGTTAATGACTTAAGCCAAGAATTTGATGTCTCTGTCGTAACCATTCGAAAGGATCTGAAATTACTAGAAGAAAGAAAACTTTTGTTTCGGTCACATGGAAGAGCAATTCCCTCTAACCCGTACATAACAGAACACCATGTAAATGTTAAAGAAAAAATAAACCCAAAAGAAAAGAACAGAATTGCAATAGCCGCAGGCTTAACTCTTGAGGCTTTTGATAGTATTATAATTGCATCTGGAACTTCCGTTATTGAATTTGCAAGACATATAATCCCCGTAGAAGGACTTACCGTTTTAACAGCCTCATTAAACACCTCTTTAATTCTATCTGAAAATCAAAATATTGATGTAATTCAATTAGGAGGAATGGTTAGAAAGAGCTCTTCATCTGTAATTGGTCCAATAGGCGAAAAAATGTTAACTGAATTTACATTTACTAAATTATTTTTAGGAGTTGACGGTATTGACTTAGACTATGGGCTTACAACTACAAATGCTATGGAAGCTTCTTTAAATAAAGAAATGATTAAAGCAGCACAAAAAATTATTGTCCTTGCAGATTCATCTAAATTTGGGAGAAAAGGTTTTGGAAGAATATGCGGTTTAGAAGATGTTGATCAGATTATAACAGATACAGGGATTGACGATAAGACAAAAACTAGACTGATAGAATTAGGTATTGATGTTACCATTGTTTAATTTGAAAACAGCATACTATGAAAAAGTTAGCAAATATCATCATTATATTATTAGTCGCAATTTCAACTTCAGCTCAAAATTCAAATGAATTAAAAATTGGAGATCAAGTTTCTGAATTTTCAGGAATAGACGATACCGGTACTAATTGGAAATCAAGCTCTATAAAAACTGATTTTTTAGTTGTCTATTTTTATCCAGCTGCTATGACAAGCGGATGCACAAAACAAGCTTGCGCATACCGTGATGCTAAAGTCGCTTTCGATAAAATGGGAGCTTCAATTATAGGTGTTAGTGGTGATGAAGTAAAAAATTTAAAACATTTTAAAGAATCGTACCAATTAAATTTCCCCTTGATTTCAGATAATGAAGGTTTTATTTCAAAAATATTTGGCGTAACAAATTCAGAAGGTGGTTCAATTTCACGTATAATTAAAGGTGAAAATTATTTATTCACAAGAGGAATCACAACCCAAAGATGGACTTTTGTTTTAGATAAAAACAGAAAGATTATTTATAAAAATATAGAAGTAGATGCCGCTGAAGACAGTAAGCAAGTTCAAAAGATAATTAAAAACCACACTGAAAATTAGTGTAGTTTTTAATTAATGCTCTATCAGCATTTCAACTTATAATTGTTTCGTTACTAAAGAATTTTAATCTTGTAATGCAAAAACACGTTTTAGCAAATCGGTTGAACGCTTACCCACATTAGCTCTAATTTCTTTTTCCTCAACTTCAACCATAGTATAAACCCCTTTTAAAGCTTCGCCAGTAACATAATCGGTTAAATTAGGATTTACATCATTCGTTAATGGCAAGTTGTTATATTTAGTGATTAAATTATTCCAAATTTTATCAGCTCCTACTTTTTTAAATGAATTATTAATAATTGGATTGAATTTTTTGTACAACGCTTGTGAAGTCGCATTTTTTAAATAATTTGTTGCCGCATTTTTATCACCTAATAAAATATTTTTTGCATCTGTAAAAGACATTCCTTTTATTGCTTCAACAAAAATTGGAATAGCCTCACTAACAGCATCTTCAGCAGCTCTATTCAAAACTTTTAAACCTTCATCAGCTACTTTAGACAAACCAATTTTACGTAAAGTATTGTCTACTTTTTGTAATTCTTCAGGTAGTAAAATTTTAACAAGTTCATTTTTAAAAAAACCATCTTCAATTGCCAATGTGCTAACCTGATTTACAATCCCACTATTTAATGCTTCTTTTAATCCTCCAGCAATTTGATCATTTGTAATCGCACCTCCTGTTGGTAATTGGTTAATTACTTGCTGTAGTTCTGCACAGGCTGAAAATTGAATTATTACAATTACTACTAGTATTCTTTTTATCATAATTTAAATTTATTTTTTAAATGTATCTGTATTTTTATCATAGTTATACGGACAATGTTTACATCCATTTTTACAACAATAGCCTCTTTTTAAATGATACTGCTCAGTAAAAACACGATAACCTTGTTCATTTAAATAGTAATCTTCTTTCTCTAATGGGATTGGTTTTTTAAAATCCATACTGCAAATGTAAACAAAAAACGTTCTGGTATATCAGAACGTTTTTTGTTTGTCTTCTATTATTAATTTTTTAATTCAGGAGGATATTTTGCCATTATCTCCGCAACAAATTCTTTAATTCGAGCCTCTTTTTTAACTACATTTCCTGTAGTGTTTAACGCTCCACTTCCAATTCCTTGCCAAGCTAATTCTTTTTTACTAGCATCAATTAAATCGATAAACAATGTTCCTTCTGTATATTTTGAAATATGCATTCCATAACTAGGACCGTAATACCAAGGATACCAACCGAAGTACAAATTATCATTATAAATATCTACTTTTTGGCGTGATTTTGTAAATATATTCACTAATAAATCAGGGTTTTCAGATTTCACAAACCCCTTAGCCAACAACTCATATTCAACAGCTTTTAAAATTCTTCGTTTATCTAAATCTGATATATCAACTTTATCAATTCCTTTTTTATAAAAAGCAAATGTTTTATACTTTTCAAAACTAGTTGTTGTATCATAATCTGATGAAACCCTCACAGAACTACAAGAACCTACTATAAAAAGTACTATTAAAGGAAGAAATTTTATGGCTTTCATATTGAATAAATTTTAAGAATTAAAACGAATCTTCTAACTATTGTATTGTTACTTAAATTTGATAATGTAATCCAATTTTTTTGACTGAACATTTACTATTCCACTACTATTTAGTCTAAAAATTAAAATCTAAAAAACATATTTTCAAACCTATTTTACACTCTTATAACATATCAAAAATCATACCAAAGCCACTACCAACAATTTCCCCTAAACTAATAAAATCTCTGCTGCAACTAACATCTAACCCACCTGTTATTAACTTCAAAAACATTTCAAAACTTATAAAAAAGTTATTTGGAAGAAGCTTTCAGAAAATAAAAATTAAATCCACTTTCCAAAATGAGAAATGTTTTACTATTAAATTATTTTAAGTAAAAACAACCGTTTTATTATTAAACACCATTACCTTTCGTTTGGTATGTAACTTAATTGCCCGAGACAAAACTATTTTTTCTAAATCTCTTCCTTTTAATATAAAATCTTTAATAGTCTGCGCATGTGAAACACGTGTAATATCCTGCTCAATAATTGGGCCTTCATCTAAATCTTCTGTAACATAATGACTTGTTGCTCCAATAATTTTCACACCTCTTTCATAAGCTGAATGATAAGGTTTTGCTCCAGGAAAAGCGGGTAAAAAAGAGTGGTGAATATTAATAATTTCATTGGTATATTCTTTAATTAATTTTGAAGAAATAATTTGCATATATCTTGCTAACACAACAAAATCTATATTAAATTCCTTTAACAATTTCAACTGTTCATTCTCAGCTTCAACTTTGGTTTCTTTTGTAACTTTTATATGTTGAAAAGGAATTTTAAAACTTTCAGCTACAAATGCCAAATCTGGATGATTACTTATAATTAAAGGAATTTCAACTTCTAATTCTCCTGAACTATACCTACTTAAAACATCATACAAACAGTGAGAATATTTAGATACAAATATTGCTACTTTAGGCTTATAATCTGAATCATGTAGTTGCCAAGTCATTTCAAATTTATCTCCTATAACTTCTGAAAAAACATTTTTAAAAACATTTATTGAAAATACCTGTTTAGAAAATTCACATTCTAAACGCATAAAAAACATCTTATCAACACTATCTACGTGTTGATCAATATAAACAATATTTCCACTTTGTTGATTTATAAAATTAGTTACAGCTGCAATTATCCCTTTACTATCCTTACAATTTATTAGTATTGTTACCCGTTTCATATGTACATTATTTAGCTGTCAAAATTATATAAAAATAGCACAGCCTAAACCTTTTCACTAAAAGATATATATTTAGCAAAACATCCTTAATAATTTTAAAAAAATCATAAATTGCACCTAGAATACTAGTTAATTTTACGAAATGGAGAAAACAACACCTTACAAACCAATAAATAAAGTACGAATTGTAACAGCGGCTTCGCTTTTTGACGGCCATGATGCTGCAATAAACATCATGAGAAGAATTATTCAAGCAACAGGAGTTGAAGTAATTCACTTAGGACATGACAGAAGTGTTGAAGAAGTTGTAAACTGTGCAATTCAAGAAGATGCAAACGCAATTGCCTTAACATCCTATCAAGGTGGACACAATGAGTATTTTAAATACATGTGCGACTTACTAAAAGAGAAAGGTGCTTCTCATATTAAAATATTTGGTGGCGGCGGCGGCGTAATCCTTCCTGATGAAATTAAAGAACTCATGAATTATGGTGTAACCCGTATTTACACTCCAGATGATGGACGTAGCATGGGATTACAAGGAATGATTAATGATATGATTGAGAAATGTGATTTTCCTACTGGAGAAACTGTTGATTTTACCATAGGCGAATTGACTAAAGAAAATCCGATTCAAATTGCCATTGCAATTTCTGCTGCTGAAAACTTTTTTGAAAAGCATTCTGATTTCATTCATCAAATAAGAGATAAATCTAATAATTCTAACATTCCTGTTTTAGGAATTACCGGAACTGGAGGCTCAGGTAAATCTTCAACTGTTGATGAGTTGGTTAGACGCTATTTAATTGATTTCCCTAAAAAAACAATTGCAATTGTATCTGTTGATCCTTCAAAAAGAAAAACTGGTGGTGCTTTATTAGGTGACAGAATTAGAATGAATGCTATAAAAAGTGATCGTGTATATATGCGTTCACTAGCAACCAGACAATCTAACTTAGCACTCTCAAAACATGTAAGCGATGCCGTTGCTATTTTAAAAGTTGCTGGTTTTGATTTGGTGGTTTTAGAAACTTCTGGAATTGGACAAAGCGATACCGAAATTTTAGACCATTCAAACATTTCTTTATATGTTATGACTCCTGAATATGGAGCTGCAACTCAGTTAGAAAAAATTGATATGATTGATTTTGCTGATGTTATTGCACTTAATAAATTTGACAAACGTGGAGCTTTAGATGCTTTACGCGACGTAAAAAAACAATACCAACGCAATAATAATCTTTGGGATAGCGATGTAGATTCTATGCCTGTTTATGGAACTATAGCATCACAATTTAATGACCCTGGGACTAATGAGCTCTATAAAGTTTTAATTAAAAAATTAAACGAAAAAACAGCCGCTAATTTCAAAAGCACTTTTGAAAGCACAGGAAAAACAAGCGAAAAACAATTTATTATACCTCCAAACAGAACTCGTTATTTATCTGAAATTACTGAAAATAACCGTAATTATAGTAAAGCAAGCAGAGAACAAAAAGAAGTTGCTCAAAAATTATATGGCATTTACAAAACCATTGAAACTATTTCTAATGTCACCCTGAGCGCAGTCGAAGGGTCTTTTCTTTCTCAAATCGGATTGAATGAAGATGAGATTCTGAAACAAATTAATAATGAAGCTTCAAAAGAATTGATAATTCTTCTTTTCAAGGAATTCTCTCGGGTTAAAATGGATTTAAACCCACACAATTGGAATTTCATATTAAACTGGGAAACAAAAAAACAATCGTACAAAAATGAATTGTACACCTATAAAGTTCGTACTAAAGAAATCAACATAAAAACACATAGCACATCACTTTCTCATATTCAAATTCCAAAAATATGTTTACCTAAATATGAAGCTTGGGGTGATCTTTTATTATGGACTTTAGAAGAAAATGTACCAGGAGAATTTCCTTACACTGCCGGTCTGTTCCCTTTTAAAAGAACAGGAGAAGACCCAACAAGAATGTTTGCAGGTGAAGGTGGTCCAGAACGCACCAACCGCCGTTTTCATTATGTAAGTTTAGGAATGCCCGCAAAACGTTTATCAACCGCTTTTGATTCGGTTACTTTGTACGGAAATGATCCAGATGTTCGTCCAGACATTTATGGGAAAATAGGAAATGCCGGAGTTTCAATTTGTTGTTTAGATGACGCTAAAAAACTATATTCAGGCTTTGAATTAACCAATTCAATGACGTCAGTATCAATGACCATTAACGGTCCAGCACCAATGATGTTAGCCTTTTTTATGAATGCAGCCATTGATCAAGAATGTGAAAAATATATTATTCAAAATGAATTAGAAAAAGAAACAGAACATAAAATTAAGGAAATTTACACTAAAAAAGGTGTTGACCGACCAAAATATCAAGGTAATTTACCTGAAGGAAATAACGGATTAGGATTGCTGCTTTTAGGCGTAACTGGTGATGAAGTTTTGCCAAATGAAGTTTATCAAAAAATTAAAACTGAAACCATTTCCAAAGTTCGTGGAACAGTACAAGCTGATATTTTAAAAGAAGATCAGGCACAAAATACATGTATTTTTTCTACTGAATTTGCGTTACGATTAATGGGTGATGTTCAAGAATATTTTATAGAAAATAATGTTCGAAATTTTTATTCAGTTTCAATTTCAGGATATCATATTGCAGAAGCCGGAGCAAATCCAATTTCGCAATTAGCATTTACATTGGCAAACGGATTTACATATGTTGAATATTACTTATCAAGAGGAATGGACATTAATAAATTTGGTCCAAACTTATCATTTTTCTTTTCAAACGGTGTAGATCCAGAATATGCGGTTATTGGAAGAGTTGCTCGAAAAATTTGGGCAAAAGCCATGAAAAATAAATATGGTGCAAATGCAAGAGCTCAAATGCTGAAATACCATATTCAAACTTCTGGTCGCTCTTTACACGCACAGGAAATTGATTTCAACGATATTCGTACAACACTACAAGCTTTATATGCTATTTACGATAACTGCAACAGTTTACACACCAATGCTTATGATGAAGCCATAACTACTCCAACCGAAGAAAGTGTGCGTAGAGCAATGGCAATTCAGCTAATTATAAATAAAGAATTAGGGTTGACTAAAAACGAAAACCCAATTCAAGGTTCGTTTATAATAGAAGAATTAACCGATCTAGTTGAAGAAGCTATTTATGTTGAATTTGACAGAATTACGGAGCGTGGAGGTGTACTTGGCGCAATGGAAACAATGTATCAGCGCAGTAAAATTCAGGAAGAAAGTTTGTATTATGAAACCTTAAAACACAATGGTGAATTTCCAATTATTGGTGTAAATACATTTTTAAGCAGCAAAGGTTCACCAACTATTTTACCGCAAGAAGTAATTAGAGCTACTAAAAAGGAAAAACAATATCAAATTACAGTTGTAGAAAACCTCAACAAAGGAAACAGCAAAACTGTAAATGAACAAATTTCTTTATTAAAGCAAAAATCTATTAACAATGAAAATATTTTTGAACAGTTAATGGAGGCTTGTAAAATTTGTTCTATTGGTCAAATTACTGAAGCGCTATTTGAAGTTGGTGGACAATATAGAAGAAATATGTAAGTTTCTTCAACAAAATAAAAAGCCTAATAAGTGTTGAATTTATTAGGCTTTTTATTTGTTCAAAAACATATTACAACAAAGAGCTCACATAATTCCTGTGAATTTTACGAAGCTTTTTTAGTTCTCTACGCAACATTATTACAAAATCTTTGCCTTGAATTTTAGTATTCTCTAATTGTAAACAGTTTTGATATAATCTGTCAATAAAAAAACGAAGTGATTTAGCATATTTAAGTTTAACTCTAGGATTCTCTTGAGTTTCGGCTTCAACTATTTTAGGAACCAATCTAAAAGCATTCATCACTAAATTATCTGCATAATTATCTGATTTACAACCAGATCTATACATTGAAATTACATCTTTATCGTTAGTAACATACGAAGCAATTTGCCGAGATAATTTAAAAATATCTATAGATTTCTTATAAATTATCAATTCATTTATATTTTGTTGCGCTGAATTATACATACTACTTAACCTTAATATACAAATTTACTTCGGAAAATAAAATTTCAGATATAATAATTAAAGATAAAGCACTTATATTATTTAATATTTAATATATTTAGATACCAAAACTTTAAAATGAAAATAGACAGCATCAATTGGAAAATTTTAAATTGTTTACAGCAAAATGCAAGACAATCAAATACAGACATTGCCCGAGAAGTAGGCGTAACTTCACCTGCTGTAGCTGAACGCATTCGTAAAATGGAAGATGCAGGAATTATAGAAGGATATTATGCGAAAGTTTCACATTATGAAACTGACCATCAATTAAAAGCTATTATTACGCTAAGAGCTTTTATGGGGAGATTAAAACCATTTTTAGAAATAGTGAAAAATTTTGATGAAGTTGTTAACTGCTACAGAATAACAGGTAATGAAAATATTATTATGGAAGTTGTGCTAAACAATCAAAAACATTTAGAACAATTTATAGATAAGTTAATTACCTATGGAGAAACAAGAACTCATATAGTTCTTTCAAATGTGGTTGAAAACAATCCTATTATTAAAAGAATAAAAATTTAATTCAAATAGCCTACTATTAACTTACCACCTGATAAATAGCAGCAGCATAAATAGCAAATCTTGCAAAACGCAATAATCCAAAAAGTAAAACGCCTTTTAATGGATACTTAATCATACCCGCTGCCAAACATGTTACTGAAAAAGGAACAGGTAACAAAGCTCCAACTACAATTAAAAAACCACCCCACTTTTTGGTGTTTTTTAAATGCTTTGACATTTTAGTTTCAAAATAATTTTTAACTTTTTCAATTGTTAAAATACTTTTTCCAATAAAAAATGAAATAACTCCACCAATATAAGAAAGCGTTGCTAAAAGAAATAAATTAAAAATTGGTTCGGAAGTTTTCTTGCTCCAAGCAATAAAAATTTCGGGTGGAATTAACCCTAAAAGTGACTCAGAAAGAAAAAATACTACAAAAATTTGAGAATCAGAAAAAATAGATGTTATCTGTTTTAAACCTGAATTTATATTAAAAACATAAGCATTGAACAAAAATAAAACAACAACAAGCACAACTATTGGCCATAAAACTTTTTTCAAGCTTTTGCCAACGAATGTATAAAACCCAGTATATGAATAATACTGATGCAATAATTTAATTTTTGATTTCCTCTGCGTCCTAATCGTTTCTTTCATTTAAAAATTTATTCAAGCTTTAGCTAACTAATTTTGTTTAAAAAATACTTTTTCTTGAAGATTGCAAAAATAGAAAGTTTTAATCTAAAAAATAGAATTATTATTGAATTCAGGCTCTTTTTAAAGAAAATTTAACATTATTATGAATAGTGTAAATTAAAAAAACTACATATCGCGATCTATAATAGTTAATGCCAATCTAATTTTGAAGTATTCAATTTCAGCATTTAAATGTTCGTAATATGGCTTTAACGCTGGAGGGTTTTCCAGTTCCTCCTGTGCTTTCCTAACTTTTCCAACCTCTTCTTTTGTTATAAAATCGTAAATTTCTATTTCTTTTCCTTCAGTATATAACAGCGCAAGATGCGAAAATATTGTTGTAGATTTTAATGCACGTTTTTTTGCTATTTCATCAATAGTTAAACCTTCTTTATATAAATCGTATGTTATTTTGTGCGTATCATTCTTTTTACGCGTTTTTATTTTTTCATTTGAAAAAGAAACAATTTCAGCAATAAAATCTTCACCATAAACCTCTAATTTACGTTGTCCAACTCCACTTATATCTAAAAAATCAGATGCACTCATTGGACGTGCACGTTCCATTTCTTTTAACGAAGCATCACTAAACACCAAATAAGCTGGAATATTTTCGGCAATTGCTATTTCTTGACGTAATTTTCGCAATCTTTCAAATAATGAATCCTTTTTAGGTTTTGCAGCTTTAGCTGTTTTTGATTTTTTATCAACCACAACTTGTTCTTTAAATTCAACAGGACGCGTTAAATTAACCTGTTCTTTCTCAAATAAAACTTTTTTAGAAAAACTAGTTAAACGTAAAGCATTATTTTTATGAAAAGCAATTTCACAATACCCTTGATTCATTAATTGAATTAAATATTGCTGCCAATCTCTCCAAGAAATTTCTTTACCAACGCCGTGCGATTTTAATTTATCATAACCTTTATCTAAAACTGTAGCATTATGCGCACCACGCAATACATCAATAACAGTTCCTGTAGCTTCAGCTTCATTTAATCTAGTAATTACTGAAAGTGCTTTTTGCGCTATAATTGTTCCGTTAAAAAATTGTGGCGGGTTTTTACACACATCGCAATTTCCACAGTTTTCAGCTAACAATTCTCCAAAATAGCTCAACAAAATTTTCCGTCTACACGTAGTTGCTTCAGAAAACTGTTTCATTCTATCAAGTTTCGCCGCTTGCACGTCTTCATTTGTAGCACCACTCATAAATTTACGAAGCTGAATAACATCCGAATAGCTATGAAACAACAAAGCATTCGCTTTTAAACCATCTCTACCACTACGACCAATTTCCTGATAATAACCTTCAATATTTTTAGGCATATTATAATGAATTACCCAACGAACATTCGATTTATCAATCCCCATTCCAAAAGCAATTGTTGCACAAACTACTTTTGTTTTATCGTAAATAAAATTTTCTTGTGTTTTGGAACGTTCCGCAAAATTCAAACCCGCATGATACGGTGCTGCGTTGATTCCGTTTTGTTTTAATTTGTTGGCAGTTTGTTCCGTTCCTTTTCTGCTTAAACAGTAAATTATTCCAGACTCGTTAGGTTGTTTTCTAATGAATTTAATAATTTGAGAAATTCTATCATTAGCTGGTCTCACTTCTAACTCAATATTTTGTCTATCGAAAGATGAAATAAATTGTTTTGCCGAAGGCATATTTAATTGTTCAACAATATCTGCTCTGGTTGCTTTATCAGCAGTGGCAGTTAAAGCAATAATTGGTGTATTTGGCAAAGTATTTTTAAGGAATCCTAATTGCTGATAAGAAGGACGAAAATCGTGTCCCCAAGATGAAATACAATGTGCTTCATCAATTGCAACACAACTAATGTGCTCTTCAGTTAAAATGTTTTGTAAAAACGATAAGCTTTCGGGAGCAACATATAATAACTTTAATTCTTTGTTATATATTTTTTCGAAAATTTCCTCCTGCTCAAAACCCTCCTGACTGCTATTATAAAAATCGGCTGAAATACCATTGGCATTTAAACCATCAACTTGATCTTTCATTAAAGCTATTAACGGTGAAATTACTAACGTTAAACCTTCAAAAAGTAATGCAGGCAATTGAAAACAAATTGATTTTCCACCACCAGTTGGCATAATTACCAAATTATCTTTTTTTGAAAGTACCGCTTCAATAATTTCTTGCTGCTGGTTACGAAAACTATCGTACCCAAAATACTTTTTTAACGTTGGAATCAATTTTACTTGAGTTTCTTTTAATAGCATTAAATGTAATTTTTGACAAAAATACATTTAATTAACAAATTAGAAGAAAATGAAATTATTAAGGTAGTTTTTGTTATTATTTCAACAGACAATAAAATGAACCTACTACATTTAGTATAATCTTAATTTAAAGGCGCATTCAGCTAAAACAGGATTGCAATACATATGCCCGCTTTAAAAAAAACGTGCAACCCTCACAAAACTTTCGTAATTTCGCCTTCTTATACGTTTGATTTCAAAACTAAATAATAAAGACATGAGTAAAATAATGACAGTCGACATATTGTCGAGTATTAAAGGAGCGCAGCCATCAGAAACTGTGAATAAATTATTTGATGTGATAAAAAATGCACAGATAACAAATAATAATTCTTTAAATAATGTCAATAATAATTGCGTGTCTATAAATGATTTAAGAGAAGATGTGGTGATAGAATGTTCTGCAATTGAAAGACAAATCATTGTCGGAAATTTTCCAAAAGAAAAAAACGGTTATTTAGTAGTTTCACAAGTTATAGAAGACTAATATGGAATCTCAAATAAAAAAAATACACCAACTACTGGTGTCTAAACAGCTATCTTGTACTGCATTGGTTCAAGAAAAATTAGAATTATTAAAAGAAAATACACACAATACCGTAAACTCTCTATTAAGTGCTACAGCCTTAGAATTAGCGGAAAAAGTTGACGCAAAAATAGCAAAAGGTGAAGCAATTGGGTTATTAGAAGGTATTCCTTTTGGAATTAAAGACGTGTATATGTTGCAAGGAACCTATGCAACTGCAAGTTCTAATTTATTAAAAAAATACAAATCGGCTTACACTGCAACTGCAATTCAAAAATTATTAGATGCTGGTGCAATTCCTTTGGTAAAAGAAAATTGTGATAGTTTTGGACACGGTTCATCTAGTGAAAACACCATATTTGGAGCTGTTAAAAATGCAGAAAACCCCGAATTAGTTGCGGGTGGATCTAGTGGTGGTTCGGCTGTTAATGTTGCAAAAAATTATACCGTTTTTTCTATTGGTGGAGATACTGGAGGATCCATTAGACAACCTGCAGGTTACAACAATATTTATGGTTTAAAGCCAACGTACGGACGTATTTCTCGTTTTGGATTAATGGCTTATGCATCTTCAACAGATTGTGTTGGTCCTTTAGCTAAATCTATTGAAGATATTCGGATTTTGTTGAATGTTATGAGTGGAAAAGATGTAAAAGATCAAACTTCCATTCAATCTTCTGAAATAAGTGAAAATGACATTTTAAACTCCAACAATGTGAAGGTCGTTGGTTATTTTAAAAATTTCATTGAAAATGAAGCAATAGAACCAAAAATTAAAGTTGATTTTTTAGCAACAATTGAAAAAATAAAGGCACAAGGTATTACTGTAAAAGAATTGGATTTCTTTGATTCAGAAACATTGGTTTCAACGTATTACACGTTGGCTATGGCAGAAACTGCTTCAAACTTGTCGAGATTAGATGGTACAAATTATGGAAACCGTATTGAAGGTGAAAATTTAAAAGACACGTACTCAATTACACGTTCTGAAAATTTTTCAGAAGAAACTAAACGAAGAGTTGTTGGTGGAAACCAAGTTTTATCACAAGGATTTTCAGATGAAATTTATTTAAAAAGTTTGGCTTTACGAGATCAAATTTCAGCAAATTTCGAAAAAGATTTTAAAGAAGTTGATATTATAGTATCACCTGTAACACCAAATACGCCTCCTAAAATAGGAGATAGTTTAAAAAACCCTTTGGCAATGTATTTATCTGACGCTTACACCGTTGGATTTAGTTTAGGACAATTACCTACGCTAACTGTGCCAAAAGGAACTGAAACTGGTTTACAAATTACTGCAGCCAAAAATCAAGAACAAACACTATTGAAGTTTGCTAACTTCTTAAAAGATATTATATAATGGAATTGGAGCAATTAATGGCCGCTATAAAAGCGCACGATTTAGAATTGGTAATTGGACTTGAAACTCATGTTCGATTAAATACCAAAACCAAGTTGTTTTGTTCTTGTCCAAATCAAGAAATTGAAACACCAAACCAACATATTTGTTCTGTTTGTACTGGTCAAATGGGAGTTTTACCTTCATTAAATAAAGAAGCTATTACAAAGGCTATTTATTTTGGTAAAGCTGTAAATTCTACATTTTCTAACGAAATAATTTCTTGGGATAGAAAACATTACGAATATCCAGACAATCCTAAAAATATTCAAATAACACAATTTCATAATCCTGTAATTCCAGACGGACAAGTTTCTTGTTTCCGAAATGATGGATCTCAATTTACAGTGAGTTTAACTCAGGTTCATATTGAAGAAGATGCTGCAAAATTGGTTCACGAAAAGAAGATTTCTTTGGTGGATTTTAACAAGGCAGGAGTCCCTTTAATTGAAATTGTAACGGATCCTTGTATTCGCAATATTGAAGATGCTTCAACGTACGCACAATACATTCAACGGATTGTTCAAAATTTAGGTATTTCTGAAGCAAACCTTGAAAAAGGAGAATTTAAATCGGATGTTTCAGTTTCTTTACGTAAAAAAAGAACCTACGATTTGAATCCACGTACTGAAATCAAAAACTTGAATTCATTTAAGTTTATGGTTGATGCATTAAAAGAAGAGATTGAAAAACAATTTAATTATTACAAAGAACATAAAGAGTTTAGACCAGATCAAACAACCGTATTGTGGGATGCAGATTTAAAGCAAACCAAAACAATGCGTACAAAGGAATTTGAAGCAGATTATCGTTTTATTTCTGAACCAGATTTACCTTTTGTAACTATTAAAAATGAAATTGAAACCATAAAAGTTGATTCTAGTGTATTGCCATATGCTGTAGAAAGTATTTTAATTGAAGGTGGAGTTTTACCACAAGATGCTAAATTTTTCACCGCAGACTCGGCACGTTCTGAAACTTTTGTAGCTATTAATAAAGTACTTAAAGACCCTTCTTTTGTTGCTAAAACTTTGGTTAATAACTTAAGTGCTGATGAATATTCTAAAATTCAAAATATCAACCATTTAATTGAAATTTTTCAACTATTTAAAGCTGAAAAAATAACTGTTGTATTGGTTCAAAATGCTATTACGGCTTATTTAAAAGATAGATCGTTTGATTACAATAAATATTTTGAAGAAAATACCATTTCTGAAGCTCAAATAAAAGAGGCTATAGAAAAAATAATTTCTGAAAATGAAGCGCTAGCCCTTGAAATTAAAGCAGGAAACCAAGGTAAAGCGGGTATTCTTGTTGGTAAAGTAATTGCAATTATTGGAAAAGGTGCTTCAGGAAAAATAGTACGCGAAGGTATTTTAAAAGCAATTGGCACAGCGGAAAATAAACAATCAAAAACTGAAGAACGAAATACGAAAGTTGAAAATTCGCTATCTTCAGCTAAAGAACAAGAAGAAGTACTTCCTGAAATTCCACTAATTATAAAACACGAATATAGAACTCATGTAATTTCTGAATTATCAAAAACTAGTATTTCAGAAAAAATTACATTAGCTGGATGGGTTTCTAGTGTGCGTGATCACGGTGAATTAATTTTTATTGATTTACGCGATTCAAGTAATGAAATATTTCAAGTCCGTTTAAGTAGAGAGTCATTCCCTAATTTAGATGAGTTGGTAAAATTAAAACCTGAATCGGTTATTTCAGCAACAGGAATAGTTGTTCAAAGAAATACTGACGACTATAATTCTTCATTAAGAACGGGTGAAATTGAGTTGGAAACTTCAGAAATAGAACTTTTAAACTTATCTAAAACTTTACCTTTTGAAATAAAAAGAGCGACTAAAACAAGTGAAACTGTACGTTTTCAATATAAATTTTTAGACCACAGAAATGATGATGTTCGTAGAGTTATTGTTAACCGCCATAAAGTAATTAAACTATTACGAGATATTTTAGATGAAGAGGATTTCTTAGAAATTGAAACTCCAATTTTAAGTGCCGGAACCGATGAGGGTGCTAGAGAATTTATTGTCCCAACTCGTAAACAAGCCGGTTTTTTCTACACATTGCCACAAGCTCCTCAGCAGTTTAAACAAATGTTGATGGTAAGTGGTTATGAAAAATATTTTCAATTTGCACGTTGTTTTAGAGATGAAGATTCTCGAGGAGATCGTCAGCCTGAATTTACACAACTTGATATGGAAATGGCATATGCAAGTATGCAGCAAATTATAGATTTAAACACTAAAATGTTTAATGGAGTTGTTAAAAAAACATATGGCAACAAGTGGATTTTGCGTCCGTTTGAAGTAATAACTTACAAAGATGCTATGGATAACTATGGCTGTGACCGACCAGATTTACGTTTTGGATTACAATTACAAGATATTACAGAAATTGTAAAAGACACTACTTTTCAAGTATTTAGCAAACCTATTGAAGAAGGCGGAATTGTAAAATGTATAAAAGTATCAGCCAAAGAACAAGGCAACAAACGATTATCTAAAGGGCAAATAGAAAATTTAACTTCCATAGCACAACAAAATGGTTTAGGAGGTTTAGCCTACATTATTGTTAATGAAAATGAGCTACAATCGCCAATTATTAAATTTTTAGGTGAAGAAATTGCGGAAGGAATTATAAAAGCTACCAATGCTGAAATTGGTGATATTGTATTTTTCTCTGCGGCAGATTATGCAACAGCTAACAAAGCCTTAGATGCCGTTCGACAAGAATTGGGTAAAATATTACGTTTAATCAATCCAAAGGAATTACGCCCAGCTTGGGTAGTTGATTTTCCAATGTTTGAAAAAACTGATGACGGTAGATGGACATTTACTCATAATCCATTTTCTATGCCTGCGATTTATGATATTGAAAAGCATATGAATGGAAAAGATGATGAAATTGGAACTATTATAGCACAACAATACGATTTAATTTTAAACGGTTACGAAATTGGTGGAGGATCTGTACGTTCCCATAAACCTGAAATTTTAGAAGCAACTTATAGAAATATGGGTTACAACAAAGAAGAAATGCTAAAAAGTGTAGGTACAATGTATGAAGCTTTCCAATATGGAGCGCCACCACACGGAGGCATTGCTTGGGGAGTTGATCGTTTAATGATGATATTGGAGAAAAAAGCTTCTATTCGTGAAGTAATGGCGTTCCCAAAAACAGGAACCAGTGAGGATTTACTTTTTAAAGCTCCATCGCTATTATCCGATAAAAAAGTAGAAGAAATGAATGTGAAGATTATTAGGAAGTAATTTCATTTAAAAAAAAAGCATTATAAATGTCATATTGAGCTTGTCGAAATATATAAACTTCGACAGGCTCAGTTTGCAAATATACTTACAAATTATACCCAATAGAAAACATAATAATTCTTGGTAAAATATAGGTTTTAGAATCTGATATTATATATGATGAAAAGCTATTTTGTTGTTTGTAATTTACATCAAATAAATTTTGAGCATCAATTTTAAAACTCCACGCGCTGTCTTCATTTTTATAATAAAGTGTTGAGTTTGCTACTTGATATGTATTCTTTTGGTTAAACGTTTTATTTAAATAGCTATAATTTTCATAGGCAAATGAAAAAATAAACCCTTTTAAAAAATCATAATCAATAGTTACAAAAGGCTTGTTCGTTATAAATTTTGAAGTTTGATTGCTTGAAGTATAATCCCCAATACTTTGTTCAAAACCAGCTTCAATAGTTGGAAACTTATCAAACAATGTTTTAGCTGAAAGTGTATAACCGTAATTGTTACTTTTGTTTGTTACAAATGATTCATTAATATATTGTACATATGTCGAAGTTGAAGCCTTAGTTTTTAAGCCATATTTAAGTTGTTTTATCTTTTTATCAATATTCAAATTAAAACTCCAACGTTCTTCTGGATTATTAATTAGTATGGATGATAAATAATAATTTGTATTTTCAAATTGAACCGAATTTTGAATTCCTTTTACTTTTTTTGTGTAATTAACACTTCCAAAAAGCATTAAACCTCTATACAAACTAAATCGACTGTAATAAATTCTTGCGGTATGATATAATTCATTTTCTAAATCTTCATTTCCTTTATAAACCGAATTGTAGGATTGTAAATAAAACCGATTTACCATTTTTGAAGCATCTGAAAAAGCACTTTTTAATTGATAATTTAGCTGTAATTTCTTAGAATTACTGAACTCTATCTTTGTTAAAAAATCAGGTAACAAAACTGCTTTATGTTTGCTTAAATTCGTTTCCTGATTTACTTTCCAATTATACGAATGCAAAAATGCTCCTTGTTTAAATTCAAAAATACCCGTTTTAAATTTATAATGCACGCCCACAAATAAATCGTTTAATTTATAATCTAAATTGTTTCCAAAACCTGCCGAAGAAAAATTGTTAATAATCCCATCTTCTAATTGTTGGCTATCATTGGTAAAAAAAGATTCGCTGTTATATTTATTTCCAATAGTTGTATAAATATGATTAAAATTATTTAATACCCAATAATGTTTGAAAATTGTGTTAACAGCTGTATTCTTAGTTTCTTTTACTTGGTTTAATACATAATTTTCAGTTGTTTCAATAGGAATTAAACCTTGTAAAATTGACTGATTTGTTTCCCAAAGTGTGGTTGGGTTGTTTTTATCAAAAGTAATATCCGCAGCAAATGAAAACGTATGTTTGTTTGATAGTTTTTTATGCCATTCTAAATTATGATTTAAGTAAATTGCAACAGCGTTGTTTACTTCATTAATAACTGTATTTATTTTATTAATACTAGAAGTAATACCATTCCTTTTTAAATTATCTGTTTTTTTTAACTGGGTTTTAAAATACCATTGTTCATTTAATGTTGGTGCATATTCTATCTTAAATTTAGCAATTCCCAATATATTTCGAGTTTTAGATTTATGCTCCTTTTCTTCAAGAAAATCTGTATATTGATTAACCGATGCTTCTAAAGTTTCATTTTTAGCAGACGAAAAAATAGCATAACCTGAAATATCTAATTTACTATTTACTACTTTGGTAATATTTAAAGCACCAAATTTATTGGAACTGCTTACCAAATCTTGAGTTTCTAAAAATTGAGAAAAATCACTCCCAGAAACATTATAAATAGAACCATCTCCTTTTAAAATAGCACTTACACCGCCCTGAAAACTTAAATAATCTTTAAAGGTGAACGTTTTTTCACCTGTATTGTTTAAATTTCCTATAAAATTTATATTGGTTTTTGGGCTGTAATAAAATAAGTTACTATGTGCTCTGTAAAAATCTTTATTTCCTTTTCCTGCTTCAACATCTCCAAAAGCAAATTCCTTCTTGTCTTTTTTTAACAAAATATTCATTGCCATTTCATCAGAATCTGATACATTTTTTAAAAAGGCAATTTCACTGTAATTATCTAATACTTGTATTTTATCTATGGCATTTGCTGGGATATTTTCAACCGCTAATTTAGAACCACCACCAAAAAACTTTTTGCCTTCAACCAACATGGTGGTTACTTTTTTTCCTTGCACAGTAACAATTCCATTTTTATCTACTTCAACGCCTGGTAGTTTTTTTAATACATTTTTTAATTTACGCTCTTCACCTGTAACAAACTTATTAGTATTGTACGTTATAGTATCTTCTTTAACTGTTACAGGCATTTCAATAATAACTTCTAATAATTGATTTGGCGCATCATTTAAAACAATATATTTTTGTGAATTTTCTGTTGCCACAAACTCAAAATTGGCAGTTTTATAACCTAAATAACTTACCGAAATTGTATAACTATCATTTTTTATGAGTTCTAATTTGTATAATCCATCATCATCTGTTATAGCAAATTTTAAGGTTTTAGAAATATCCGTTGGTTTAGCAATTACATTGGCATAAGTCAAAGGGTTTTGCAAACTATCTTTAACAGTTCCTTTTAAAGTAATTTTTTGCGCATTTATATTACAAACGTAACTAATGAAACATATTAAAATAGCAATTTTTTTCTTTTTCATAAAATGGTAAAACCCTTTTTTAAAATTCGCTCATAATCTTTAACTCAATTTATTCAAACTCTTCTTTGTAACAACTCTTCCTTATCTTAGTTTTTGATGTTTATCTCTATGGCTAACATATTATTTCTAATTTTGCGTTGATAATTTAGATTTATAAATTATTTTAGAAATGTTAATTCGAGAAATAGTGCTGAAAAAAATAAGAATATTGCACGCTATTGTTAATTCCTCCTAAAACTCTTAGTAATTTCCTTGCCAATTTTATTAAATTCTTTAATTGTTACTAGCTTACCTTTCATAGGTTTTTTTACATTAACTTCATTTTGTCTTTTTAATTCAATTTTAGTCAAGTAAAATCTAATATTTTGAAATTTTAATTCAATTATTAATCCTGGTAATCCACCATAACCTGCTGGACCAAAGTTTAGCGGAATTTCTGTAGTGAACCAAGCTTCGATATGATGCTTAAAAGTACCTTTAGAGTTTTCAACAATTTTTTCACTTGTAGCTTTAAAACAATTATAATTTCCGATTTTTTTACTTTCATTAGTTATATTCCATAATTTATCATTGAGTGAACTCTTCACCAAAAATAACTGCCCATAACTTTCTTTTTTATTTAGAATTTCTTTTGAATCTAAATTCACATAAAAAACTCCCTTAGTATCTCCAATTCCTATTGCATATTTTTTAGATTTATCATTATCCTTAGTTAGGATATCATTTACAAAAAATAATGATTCCTTTTTATTGGCTTTTAATATAAAATCAACTGAACTGCCATTTTCCACCAAAACTTTCAAGAGATTATTCATCTTGAACTTAATCAAGCTATCATTTTTTGAAGTACTTAAAGAAAAATCGGAAAAATCTTTCTTATAAGTAAAAACCCCTTGAATATCTTGAGAATATAGGGAAACATTAAATATTATAATAATTAAAAATATATTTATTTTCATAGTTGAAATTTAAAAAAGCAGCCAAAACACCTTGGCTGCTTAAAAGTTAATATTGTTACATTTGTGCTGATAAAAAATTTAAAGCTTTACAAATATTCTCCGCATCATTAGAAAGGTCATAGGCATCTTCATATGACATACCTTGATCAGTTGCTTCATAAAAGACTTCCATTGCAAAATTAGAGCATCTTCCATCTACTTTATCATTTGTATTTGTATTAGCATTCACCATTGTAATACTTGCAAAAACAAATACTACACCTAAAATTATTTTTTTCATTTTAATAAAATTTAAATTTGTTAATAACGCATAATTGCGCTTTATTATTTTGTAAAAACTGTGAGGTGTATTACTTTTGCAACACTTTCCTCTGTTTGTATGTATTAGCTATGTCATAGTTAGTGGTTTTAGGTTAAACATTTTATTAGCGTATTGTGTTCTTGAAATTTTACAAACAGAGGATTTTTTCCCTTTAGAATATTAGAGTGAGATTTCTGCCTTAGTTTACCTTGAACTAAGTGGAAAGGCAGGAATAACAACATTAAATAAGATTTTTGTTTTTTGTATAATATAATAAGATTCCTGCCCCTGTAGGCATGATGACAGATTTTAAAAACGGGCAAATGAAAATTTATAGCAATTAATTTTTTCAATGTTGCAATTTATTAATGTGGTATTACTCTTTTTCAGGTTAAATGTAAAAAAAAAAAAAAGAATTAACCAACTATTTTATTTAATTGTTTAAAAATAATGTAACCTATTCTTTAAAGGTTACGGTTTTACCGTAAAAGAGCAAGTTGGTTTTATCCTGCCAATAGTAACTATGAAATCAACTGATTAATAGCTACTTTCGTTATAACTTTAAATCTATTCAGGAATGATACAATTCACATTATTATTTGCAAGTTTTTTAGGTGGTTTAGCTGTTGTTTTTGGAGCATTTGGCGCACATGCTTTAAAACAACTTTTAAATGAAGAACAATTAAAAAGTTTTGAAACTGGTGTTAAATATCAAATGTATCATGCCATTGTTTTATTACTTATTGGATTTAATTTCAGCTTAGAAACTTCTTCCGAAAAATTTATGGTATATAGTTTTTGTGCAGGTATTATCTTATTTTCATTTAGTATTTACGCGTTGGTAATTTCTTCAGCAAAAAATAAAAAATTACGCTTTTTAGGACCAATTACACCTTTGGGAGGTTTATTATTAGTTTGCGGTTGGGCGCTACTATTTTATTCAATTTTGAATTTAAAACTTTAAAATAAGTAATTATAAACCAGGATCTCTGATAAAAAATTATCAGAGATCCTGGTGTTATTCAAAACTAAAACTGCTATATATTTTTATACAATTCTGCTTTCTTTAAAGCAGTGCTATTGTAATAATTGCAAATAAACTTACAAATACAAGTACAGACGTTTTCCAAAAAATATGTGCATTTTTAAGTTCCATAAAATAAAATGAAACTCCAATAAATTTCAATATTGAAAATACAATTATAAATACCGCTGCATAAGTTGCATCAATTACATTAACTGAAACTAAGGCCGAAATAGCAGTTAGTATTATTAGTACTATTAAAACGATTAAAAATAAATTCTTCTTCATTTTAAAAAATTAAATAAATTATTGGAAATAGCATCAACCAAATTAAATCGCACATATGCCAAAAAGTGGCACTTGCCTCAACATCTTCAATTGTAGTTGTTGATTTTTCATTTTTTAATCCTAAATAAACCGACCCTAAAATTACCAAACCTACAATTACATGAATTACGTGAAACAACGTAAGCATCCAGTAAAATGTAAAGAATGTGTTGTAACCAATTGTTAAACCTGCCTCAATTTTATCATAATATTCAATGCTTTTTAGTATTAAAAAAAGTAGACCTCCCAACATTGTTAATTTTAAATACCATGAAGATTTTTTAATAGCACCCTCCTTTAAACTCTTTACAGATTGCGCCATAAAAAACCCGCTGGTTATTAATAAAATGGTATTAATAGTACCATAAGCTGTATTTAAAAGCATTCTTGAATTATGAAATATAGCCGGTTCTTCTTTACTATAATAAGCCATTGCGACTAATGCCATTCCAAAAGTGAATAATTCTAAAAATATAATAATCCACATTAAAATTCCTCCTGGAGGGTAAAAAATATTTTTTCCGTTAACTGTTGCTGTACCCATTATAATTAGATTAATCCCAGTCTAACAAACGTTTTTGACCTTCTAATTTTTGAATATCAGTTATATCTTGTGACATTTCAATTACACCTTTGTAATTTTTATCATTATCACGAATTGCAAAGTATCTAATATGAATTACTCTACCTTTAAAATTGAACCAAAACTCAGCAACATCTTTTGTGCCTGCTTTAAATTCTTCAACAATTCTAATTACCATATCCACACTTTTTGGTGGATGACAAAAACGAACCTCTCTACCAATAATTCCTTTACTTCGTGTAAAAACACGATCGTCTCCTCTATTGTAAAAAATTACTTTATCATTTTCATCTACATACGTAATATCAATAGGTAAAAAGCGTAATAATAAATTTACTTGTTCGGGTGTCATATAACCTTCATCGTAATGAAATGTATTTTCTAAAGAGAAAGACAACTCACGTTTTTTAAAATCCTCACTTGGGTGTACATAACCACCTTCTTCAACTTCAGGATATGAAGCAGGTTTTTCTAATAACATCCAACCAACTTCTTCATCTCCTTCATAAAATTCTTTCCAGTCATCTTCGGTTAATAACTCCATTGATTTTGGAAACAATTTAGCATCTTCAATTGACATTAATCGCTTAATTCCTTCAATTAAATAAGGAAGATTTTCAACAATTTTAGTTGTATTTTGGTCTGTATTGTAACCGTTTAAAAGTCGTATTTGATCTCTTAAATTATCATGAAAAGACCACATTCCCTGACTTGGTCCATTCCAACCATGTTTTTCTAAATATGGAAACAACTGATTTTCTTTACGTGCAAAACGTTTTTCAATTGTTGTTAATTGATTAAATATGTTGAAATATTTTTGAAAATCTTCAACAGGATTTACATTATAAAGTTCAAGTAATATATCTTGTATTAAGGCTCCTTCCTGGTAATAAACTTTTACAGGATGTCCTTTTGGTAATTGATCTACAGTAGGTAAAAATGAATTCATTTTATGCTTATTTATGTTTCTAAATGTAAGTCCTCAAAAACAAGGATTATTTTAAATTTAATAATTTTGGAAAAAGAATATTCTTTTCAAAATGAATATACTTATGCAATTTATGCTCAAATTCCTCAAGATTTTTATATAAAAAAGTATATGAATTACAAGCGCCTACTGGAAGTGAATAATTTGAAGAAATAGTTGCAATTTGCTTAAAATTTTCAGCGCCAATTGCTAAAGCAGATTCAATACTTTTAATTGATTTCTGTAAAGTTTCAGCAATCGTTTTTTCATTCTCTGTAAAACTTTTTTCTTGATCTCTAAACTTTTCTATAAATGGAAATAATACATTTTCTTCTAATGAAATTTGTTCAGAAATTTCACTTACAACTTTGCTAAATAATATATTTACCTCAACAACCTCTGGATGTTCTTTTGCATGAACTTCAGCTACTTTTGCTGCTAAAGGAGATAATTGGGTAATTATTTCATCAAAATATTGATGATATTCTGTAGTTGCATGTTTAATTAAATCCAATACATCCATTGAATTTAAATCTGAATTACCAGCAATAATGTTTTTAATATCCTCTATTTCTTGTTTAATGATTTCAAATGCCACTCCACTTTCTTTACAGGCATCTTCAAGTTTCATTCCACCACCACAGCAAAAATCAATTTTATATTTACTAAATACATGGTCTGCTCCCACATTTTCAGTAACAACTTCTGCAACAGTTTTTTCTTTAATTATATTCATAATTTTAATTTTCTATCTTAATTAGAGTACAAAGATAATAATAAAATACCTTTTTGTCTTTTATTATTATGTTAAAGTTTTATTCTATTGACATTTGTCATACTTAAGAGACTGTTAAGTATTAAAATTCAGTTTTTGAGCTTAAAAGTATAGAAACTAAAAAATTAAGATTGATGCTTTATTTTTTCGTACAATTGAACCAAGGATTTTAATAGTTCAACTGGCGTTGTTAATATTTGGTAATGGTTTTGCCCAAACATTTGAGGTAAATAATATTTCGCTTGTGCTTCAATAGCCAAAGCATAAGAATTTATGTTACGTTCATTTAATTCTCGAAGTGCTTGCTTCACATCATTTACGCCATATTTCCCCTCATACTTATCGTAATCATTTGGCTTTCCATCTGAAATTAAAATCACCCATTTATTTTTGGTATCACGTTTATCCAACATCGCACCAGAATGACGCAAAGCGGCTCCAATTCTAGTATAACCACTTGGCTCAACTGCGCCGACTTTAAATTTGGCCTTGTTCCAATCCTCATCAAAATCTTTAATCGTTATATAGGTTGAATGATTTCTAGTTTTTGAATAAAAACAATCTATGGAAAAATCTATATTATATTCTTCCAATATTTCTCCAAACAAAATGGATACTTGCTTTTCAACATCAATTACTCTGTTTCCGGCAGCATAACCATCACTAGATAAACTAACATCTAACAACAATAAAATGGATATATCTTTTTCCTTTTTTCGCTTAGATAAATATATTTTTTCTGAAGGCGTATGACCAGAATGTACATCTACAAACAAATCTGTAATTGCATCAATATCAAATTCTTCACCTTGTGTTTGTCTTCTTTGCTGTTGATATTTATTGTTAACTGAGGATAACATTTTTCGTAAACCAACCAATGTTGATCT
>TARA_R110001583_G_scaffold14664_7_pt1 | contig 51826 bp, 47 predicted proteins | sample TARA_R110001583 | Tara Oceans TARA_R110001583 (sample SAMEA4398432) | marine metagenome | biome: Polar Biome; feature: [MES] marine water layer (ENVO:01000295) within the mesopelagic zone...; material: water (ENVO:00002006), including particulate matter (ENVO:01000060) such as...... | reverse complement strand
ATATCCTTAAAGCGACGCTCTTGTTCATTTTTAGAAATAGAAAAGTAAAGTTTCACTAACAGAATATCAGAGAGTAACATCATGCGTTCCACTTCATTTACCGAATCCATAAAATTTAGATACTGTTTTTTTGTACAAAAATCATTTACAGGTTCAACCACAGCACGGTTATACCAACTTCTGTCAAAAAATACGATTTCACCTTCTCGGGGAAAACGATTAATGTACCGCTGAAAATACCATTGTCCTTCTTCTATCTCATCTGGTTTTGGCAGTGCGACTACCCGTACTTCCCTCGGTGGTAAATGTTCTGTAAAACGCCTAATGGCGCCACCTTTTCCAGCAGCATCACGACCTTCAAAAATAATAACCACCTTTTTTTTGTTTTTGACGACCCATTGTTGCAAGACTAATAATTCTTCCTGTAGTTTACCCAAGCGTTTGTCATACTTCAGTGTCTGTATGGCTTTTTTGCCATCTAAGGACGATTGTCCCAATAAGGCTAACAATCCCTTCTTAGAATTGATTGAAAGCAGTTCTTTGTTTTTCAAAGGCTCTTTTACTTTGCTCATTTGTTAATCGTTTTGCTTAAAATAGTTAGGCCTATATTTTTATCTGTTGTCTAAAAAACCGATGAACAATATTAGGGTCGGGTAGTAGGTCTGGGCAATTAGAACCTTTTCCTTCGTAATCAAATTGAGATAGAACAAATTTGATGCTTTCTATACGGGCCAATCTTTTATCATTGCTTTTTACAATAATCCAAGGACAGAATGCGTGGTGGGTACGAGCAAACATTTGATTTTTATAATAAGTATAGTCTTCCCAAAGGTCCTGACCTTTTTGATCTACCGGACTGAATTTCCATTTCTTCAAAGGATTCCCCAGTCGATTATCGAATCTTGTTTTCTGTTCGTCAATAGTAACAGAAAACCAAAATTTAATAATCTTGGTGTCAGATTCATAGAGCATATGCTCAAACTCCGGCACCTGTGCCATAAAGCGTTCATATTGTTCTGGTGTACAAAAATCCATGACAGGTTCTACAACGGCGCGGTTGTACCAACTACGGTCAAAAAATACGATTTCACCCGCATTTGGAAGTTCTTTAATGTACCGATTAAAATACCATTGTTTCCGTTCGATTTCTGTAGGTTTATTTAGAGCAACAATACGCATCGCACGCGGATTCAAATGCTCTGCAAAACGGCGTATAGTTCCCCCTTTACCAGAAGCATCTCGACCTTCAAAGACGATGGCTATTTTCTTCTCCTCTTTTTGAACCCATTTTTGAAAATCTACGAGTTCAGCTTGTAGTTGTAATAGAAGTTTTTCATAATAATATTTATCTAATACGTCTTTATAGAGAGGCACATCATTTTTAGATTGTTCGAGATATTCTAACAAATGTGCCTTGGTTTTTAGTTTGGCAAGTAATGTACTATCAATCATTGGCTTTTATTAAGTTATGAAAATAAGGAAGAAACCTAAGTAAAATGATGACAATTGACATTTAATTACTTTATAAAATGGTGCTCAACTATATTGCACGTTAAACTACATAGTACTTCGAACTGAATATTTTAGGTACCCAATAAAATATCCTGATTGATTTATATGTTCAAAATTAAAATATTCTTATGCCATTTTAATATGAATAATGGTGCTTACATACACATCCATTGGTGTCATTACACTTCACTTTCTTTCAATTTTTATATTTAATAGTTTCTTTAAAACTTTCAAAATTCAATTAATAGAAAATGAAAAATCAAATACAATGAAAAACAAAATAGAAGGTAAAATAGCAGCAATTACAAGAGGAAGTAGTAGATTAGAAGAAGCTACAGTACGTTATTTAGCAGGAAAAAACGCAAAAGTAGTTTTAGGCGCTAATAAGTTATTATAGTAACATTATCAGAATTCAAAAAACACAAATCAGTTCATTTTATAAACCTTGCTTCTATTTCCGGATTAAAAGTAGGTCCAGATGGAGCGGTGTATAACGGAACTAAATTTTCTGTGACAGCTATACGTGAAGGATTATGACAAGAAGTTGGTAAGGACATTAGAACAAATTAATAATAAAAGGGTAAATCTCTTGACTAATTATTCTTTATTCGAACGTTCAAATTTATACGTTATACCAAAATTAATCCCAAACGAAGAATACGGTACTTTCTGAGATAACTCTTTAGAAGTATCTGTATTGGTATTCGATAGATTGTCAACATACGTTGTTTTACTGTTTATTCCTTCAGGCAAATTGTCTATGGTATACAATCCATTTACGGCAACAGTACCATCAGGAAGTTTAACATCGGTATGGAATTCTGAAATTTCGGAGTCTTTTCTCTTTAAACTGATTCCGTAATATTCAGCTTCAGCGAAAACACTAAAATTAGAATCTAAGTCATACTTATACCCAAGGGCACCAACGAAGCCTAAAGGAAATTGTCCGTGAAAATCCTCCTTGTAATTAGTCTCAGAATAGGAACCATTTGGCACACCAAAAGCTTCAGCTTCGGTTTCCGAGAAGACAGATTTTTGATAAATGACACCTTCCGTTTTTCCTCCTAATTTAAGTAACGCACCAAAACGACCATAAATATTATTAGTGAACTTGTATACCACAGAAGCTGAAGCTCCGAAAGCGCGGGCTCTAGCAACTGCCTCTACTTCTGTACTTGGTAAATTCACTACAGATATGTCTTGATCTGTACCTCGTAAGTAACCAATACCTAAATCTACACCAAACGACTCGTCAAAGAAGTACGTTCCTCTTATTTGAAAATTAACGCCTTCACCATAACTTCCATAAGAATTTTCAGTTTCAGACACGTTTACTCTTTCCCCTAATTTCATTGTGGCACTGCCTAATGCATATCCAGAACTCACTGAAACTTGCATCTGCCCATAAGTTATTGAGCTAATTAGAACAGCTGTAATTACTACTAATATTTGTTTCATAATTATCGATTTAAAATTTTGGAAAACGATTAAATATTTTAATTCTATGCGGCGATTCTTAGAAACATTTTTCGCTAATAACCAGAACATTATTTCTTCCTAGCAAAGCATTTCTTTGCCCGTTCATCGCCAATTTAAATTGGCATATCAAAGTTAATTTTTTAAAGAAATTTCTTGTAACTACGGATGCGTTTTAACACTCTAATTGAGCTTTCTCATAAATAAAGTCTTCTAGACTACTAATTAGTTGTTTCAATACACAAAAAATAGGAGGGAAGTGTAATTTATTAAGAATTACAAAGCGTAATATAGTACACACTATGACATTGTTATGATACACAAAGTTAGCGAACTCTCAAAGGTTTAACGCTTATAAATAATAGTGTGTAAATAAGCAACAGTACTAAGTACCAGGTATTAAACACTAAATCTAGATAATCTATTCTTCCTTTTGAAAAGCTCAAAATCATTAAAACTTGTGCTCCATACGGTAAAAAACCTTGAGAAATACACGCAAAAATGTCTAAGATGGAAGCTGTCTTTTTATTATCTAAATGATACTCATCATTTATAGTTTTAGCAATTGGTCCGGCAATAATAATGGATACGGTATTATTTGCAATGGCCATATTAATTGTACTCACTAATGTCGCAATACCAAACTGCGCTGTTTTCTCGTTTCTGATAAGCTTTTTTATCTTGACTAAGATAAAATCAATTCCACCATTCCTTTCGACTAAAGCTGCTAACCCACCTGTAAGTAAAGACAATAGGAATATTTCTGTCATGTTTGTAAAACCGATGTAGGCAATTTTGGTAGATTCTATTAGGGTGAAATCACCGTAAACAATTCCTAAAAGACCAGCAGAAATAGAACCTAAAAGAAGAGTAACAAAAACATTTACTCCCATAATTGACAAGATGATAACCAAAACATACGGCATAATTTTTATAATAGAATAGGTATAGACTACTGTTTCTGTTTCGACGGACTTCAATCCCAAACCTTGAAAGATTAATATGGCAATAGTAAATAGGGCAGCAGGTACGGCAATTTTAATATTCTGCTTGAACTTATCACTCATTTTACAACCCAGAGATTGGGTTGCAGCAATAGTAGTATCTGAAATAACCGATAAATTATCTCCGAACATACTGCCACCCAATAAGGAACCACATAAGATGGCCAGATCTGCACTGCTTTCATCTGCAAATCCGACAACAATAGGAGCTAACGCGACGATTGCACCAACCGAAGTTCCTGTAGAAACAGATAAAAAGCCGGCAATAATAAAGATACCAACATAAATATATTGAATGGCAATATAATCTAAACCAAGATTTACAATCGAATCTACACTACCAGTTTCATTCGTAATTGCCGCAAATGCGCCAGCTAGTAAATAAATTAAGCACATGGTCAATATTTTATCATCACCACAGCCTTTTAATAAGGTATTTATTTTTGATGTAATAGATTGTTTAAATAGAATAAATGCGACTATAATGCCTACTATAACCGCAATAGGTGCAGGTAACGCATAGAAATCGTTTTGATAAATACCAACACCTAAAAACGTAAATACGAATGCAAATAAGGGAATTAAAGCTGAAAATTTTGGGGTAATATTTTTAGTACTTGCCATTTCTTTTTCTTCATTTCAAAAAGGAAATAGTTGCAAAAAAATAGAAATATGAATTAACATTTGTTCCAATTAATTGGCTTATCTATTTAGCACCTTGCTCGTTATTGCAGGTTGCTATCTCCTTTTTTGAGATTCTTGATAATTATTTTAAGGCGGCAAAAATAGTGTATAAAACCATCTACTTTTCTTAAAAAAAGTTAATTTCTACATCTTATGTAAGATCAAGTTATGTAGTGCACAAGAAATAAAGATTGAAATCTTATTATTGTATTCACACTAAATAGAAGCAGCTAATCTACTGGCTTGATTTATGGCGCGTTTTGCATCTAATTCGGCGGCAACATCTGCACCACCAACGACATGCACTTTTATACCCTTTGCTTCTAATGGTGCTACTAAAGTGGCAAATGGTACCTGACCTGCACAAATGATTACCGTATCTACGACCAAAACTTTCTGTTCTTCATCTTGAACATAATGTAACCCTTCATCATCAATTTTTGTGTACTGCACATTATTTATAAACTGTACTTTTTTCTTTTTTAATGAAGACCGATGAATCCAACCGGTAGTTTTACCTAGTTTTCCACCGAATTTTCCTTTGCTACGCTTGAACATAAATATTTCCCGTGGAGATGGATGAACTTCTGCTTTTACGCCTTCAATGCCACTTCGTGCCTCCAATGTTTTATCAATTCCCCATTCTTTTAGCCACGCGTCAATTTGCAATGAAGTGCTTTCACCTTCGTGCGCTATGTATTCTGAAACATCAAAACCAATACCTCCAGCACCAATAACGGCAACGCGTTTACCTACTGGTTTTTTCAACTTTAAAACATCAATATAGTTAAGTACTTTCGCATGTTCAATCCCTTCAATCTTGGGTTTGCGCGGTACGATTCCTGTTGCAATTATAACTTCGTCAAAATGTCCATTTTTTAAATCTTCGGCGGTAACTCGCGTATTTAGTTTTACAGTTACCTTATGTAATTCTAGTTGTTTATTAAAATAGCGAATGGTTTCGTAGAATTCTTCTTTCCCCGGTATTTGCTTTGCCATATTAAATTGGCCACCTGTTTCTTTATCCGCATCAAAAAGTGTGACGTCATGCCCGCGTTGTGCTGCAACGATTGAGGCGGCTAAACCTGCGGGACCAGCGCCTACAACAGCAATTTTTTTCTTTGTTGCCGTCGGAAGATAATTTAGCTCCGTTTCATGACATGCTCTCGGATTCACCAAACAACTGGCTACTTTTCGTGCAAAAACATGGTCTAAACATGCTTGATTGCAAGCAATACAGGTATTTATTTCGTCCGATTTGTTTACTGCAGCTTTATTGACCCATTCTGGATCTGCTAAAAATGGTCGTGCCATCGAAATCATATCTGCATGACCCTCTGCCAATACCTTTTCGGCAGTTTCGGGCATATTTATCCTGTTTGAAGTTACTAAGGGAATCGAAAGTTCTTCTTTCATTTTTTTTGTCACCCAAGTAAATGCTGCTCTTGGTACTGATGTTGCAATGGTGGGTATGCGTGATTCGTGCCAACCAATTCCTGTATTTATAATAGTGGCACCCGCTTTTTCAATCTCTTTACCTAAGGCTACAATTTCTTGCCAAGAGCTTCCTTTCTCTACTAAATCTAACATCGATAACCGATAGATGATGATAAAATCGGTTCCAACGACTTCACGCGTTTTTTGCACTAATGCTATAGGTAAACGCATTCTGTTTTCATAGCTACCACCATAATTATCGGTCCGTTTATTGGTCCTTTCTGCAATAAATTCATTGATTAGATACCCTTCAGAACCCATGATTTCTACACCATCATAACCCGCTAATTTTGCAAGTTTCGCAGAATTTACAAAGTCACGAATCGTACGTTTTATGCCCGACTGTTTTAGCTTAAAAGGTTTGAAAGGAGAAATTGGTGATTTTATAGACGAAGGAGCAACCGCAAAAGGATGATACCCGTAACGACCTGAATGTAAAATCTGCATACATATTTTACCATCTTCTTTATGCACCGCATCGGTAATTATTTTATGATGTCGTGCATGTTTTTTTGTGCTCATTCGTGCAGAAAAAGGTCCCGTCCAACCCTGTACATTAGGTGCAATACCACCGGTTATTATTAAACCTACACCACCTTTTGCTCGTTCTGCATAATAGGTAGCAATTTTATCGACCCCATCTTTTTCTTCTTCTAATCCGGTATGCATCGAACCCATTACGATTCTATTCTTAAGAGTTGTAAATCCTAAATCTAAGGGTTCGAAAATATGGGTATACTTGGTCATTGATCTGTACGTTTTATTAATTTTTGTTATGCATGCATAACAATTGGTAAGGTACGTTTTTTTTAGACTGAAAAAAGGCAACATATCCGCATTTGGATATTGAAACCCTTACAATAGTTATTGTTGATACAAATTTTGTGCGATAAGAATTTAAGCAAGTAAGGCAAAGGTCGCTAGGGAAATAAAAATGTTATAATGAACTATAAGAATTAGAATTCTTTGATGAGGGTTTAAGGTAGGAGGAAGTACAATACACTTCAATTTCAAAAAATAATTTAATCTCATGTTAACGATACCAAAAATAGATAGACTAACTTAAAAGCACTTAGTATTTTTTTGAGAATATTTCTTTTACATAACTAATTTTCAAATACTTATAATGTCTCACTAACACCCTATAAACTAAAAAAATGAAAAGTAAAACTAGTGTATTCTTTCTGTTCGTATGTATATTATTTCAATCAAGCATAGCTCAAAATTCATCCCTTAAAATTGAAGACTATACTAAGGGTGAAATTGAAATTAAGGCTATTCCCTTCGGATATGATGATCCTGTCTTTGCGGGTAAAATAACAGCTAACGGAACCATTAATTTCAACTGGTCAGCAATTAATTTAAGCAAAATCGAAGGAAGTGATAACTATGTATCAACCATTCAGGAGTTAACAGGTGGTACTTTTTGTAAAGACGCTAGCGCAACGATAACCAATGAAAATATAAAAACCATACTTGTTGAAACACTTTTTTTATACAAATATGGCCAACAGGTAGGTGCCTTAATACCCTCTACACAAAAAGGTCAAGAACATAATGATAAGGAGTTGGGTAGTACAATATATTGGGTCTATAGCGATGGTGAGACAACTGCGAAGGCAAATTGCAGTAAAGGGGTTGAATGGGAAGACGTGTATAATTTCAATGAAACTACAGCCTATAATTTTCAATTAAAAAAAGGATGGAATATGATTCTAAACACCTTACTAGAAAAAGAAGATTGGGTAGATGGAACAGAAAAAGGAAGTTTACCAAAATCAATCACCAAAACATCGATAACAGAAATACCCGATACCATTCATTGGCAATTAAAATATTGGGCAAATGATGAACTTTTAGAAATAGAACATCAATTGGCGATGTTAACGCCAATAAAAAATGAAGTCTACGAAAATTGGGTGCCAAAAAATTTAGGAGAATTAAAACGAACTAGTTATGAAATTGGGAAAACTATAGAGCGTATGCCTAACACCAATAATGTATCACTTGTTTTTGAAAAAGGTGCTAAACTAATAGATATTACTATAGTCGATTGTGCTAATAGTCAAGAAGCGGCAAATACGTTTACCTCAATGAAAGATATGGCAAGCAGAGATTGGAATGATAAAACCAATACAGGATATAGAAGTGCCTCAAAAATGGATGATACACGGGTAATCGTAGATTATAATGAGATGGAAGCTAAAACAGTAGTCACCTATAATACTAATAATCGGTTTTTAGTGAAAGCAGATGCTACCAATATAACACCAAAAGAACTGTGGGCGTATTTAAAAACATTACATCTTGAGACGTTAGTTGAAGAGTAGTTAGATTTTAAAATATACTAAATGGTATTTTTATTTTTAAAAACGTTCTTATACCTAGTACCAAATACACTTTGCTCAAATCAACGTTAGGAATTAAGTGTTTATACTTTTATATTTATCTATCTATACTCAGGGTTTTCAAAATTCCATCGAGTTCCGTCATCCCATTTTTTCCTTGAATTTCCGTAAGCTGGGTATCCACCATTATCTTTTAACATTTTAGCTAAATGCATTACGTTATAAGTCATGAATGTTGTATTACGGTTTGTAAATTCTGAATCAAAACCTACAGGCGGATTTTTACTTTCCCCTTTCCATTCAGTATCACCATAACTAGGTCCGGGCCCTACTTTTCCAATCCAACCAGCATCGGCTTGTGGGGGTATACTGTACCCCAAATGCTGAAGCGCATATAAAATGCCCATAGCACAATGCTTTACACCATCTTCATTACCAGTAACAATACATCCACCAGCTTTGCCATAATAGACATATTGGCCTTTATCATTCTGGTATCCGCTCATGGCATATAAACGCTCAATCAATTTGGAAGCAACAGATGAACGCTCGCCTAACCAAATAGGAGTACCTATTATAAGAATATCGGCAGCCATTATCTTTTCGTAAATCGCAGGCCAATCATCTTTATCATACCCTTCTTTAGTCATATCGGGTTGCACACCTACAGGAATGTCGTAATCTGTTAAGCGTATTGCCTCAACACTTACGCCTTCAGATTTCATAATTTCCATTGATACACCCATTAGGTTACGCGTGTGACTTTTTGATGGAGATTTTTTTAAGGTACAATTGACAAATATCGCTTTCAAAGTACTGAAGTCTATTTTTTTCATGATTTTTGTATACGATTATTACTGTATATATTTGTTTGAACGCTTAGTATTTTATAAAAGTCACACCATAAATTGATCCAATCAGTGGGTTAACGGTAAGTGTTTTACCTTTATAAACCAGCTACTATTTTCCAATTACTTTAGCTGTCACCACACCGAAAACGATATGACCAATAAGCATGGCCAATAATCGCATTGGCATAGAACCGTCCATCGGTGGCATTTCGAAAATCATACCCATAATTTTCATTCCTATTTGGGCGGCAATCAAAGCAACGATACCAAAGGCGATACCTTTTAACCATATATTGGGGATATTCACATTAGGTGCAAAAACATAGCCGTAGCCCAAAGCAAAGAGAATCCCTATCATAAAATGCATAATCCAACCTATTGCGATAGAAACATCCATCGCACCTGATAGTAATTTCCAAGGAGCCATTTCGGGCATACCCATTTGGGGAGCTACCATCATTATGAGGGTCATAATTATTGTTCCCAAAACTCCTGCTAATACATACTTTGTAATCTGATTGTTCATGATGCTTGTGGTTTTAAGTATTGAAATCGATGTTTTAATACCTCGAAAGTATATTTTTAGATTGTGTTTTTACAAAAAAGTATTATGATTTGAAAATATAATCTCTTAGGGTGCAAGCTATTGGAAGTATACCCTAATTATTGCCCCATTCAATATAATTATTGCCGTAGATGTCTAATTCTAATTTTTAGAATAGAGAACAGGACCTTAAAAGAAATGGATTTGGAAACCAGGGTAGAAGATTTCAGAAACACTTTTAAAAAATAATAGGCAAGTACTGAATCCTAATTACACCAATTCAATGCGAGATCTATACCATTTTTTAATATTTTCAAGAAGCTCTTTCAGAGAGTTTCCTTGGGCTTTATAATATAGTTTAGTCTTTATCTTTAATTATATAAGTTGCACATCATGATGACAAAGAAAGATATGTTCTAAGGCATATTTTATCATATGATACGATACAGTTACATATATAATCTAGCTTAGGACAATACAAATTAGTGGTTACGTAGCGTGATTATTTTTTTAACCCAGGTGAAGTGCAGCCGTAATAGCTGCGCATTCTAAATAATTTAATTTGTCTTTTGTGTGACAATGTTCAAGAATTAGATACTAATAGCGTAAACAAAACATTTATATCATGATGAATAAAATATCTAAAGAACAAAAAATTCAGAAAATCCTTATTAAATTTTACAAATGTGAACTGCGTACTTTTAAGCGTATACTTGGTCTAAAGTAAGCGTGTTATAGTATTCCAATTTATCGTTTTTCGAAATCATTCAACTTGAAACAAGGGAGTAATTTTGTTACCTTTGAGTTGTGCTAGTCCTGTTGAAAGCACAGCGCTAAGCAGCTACAAGGTTTAGTCAAACCGATTTAAATAAACGTGAATACAAGCTTAAGAAATGAGGCACATCCCATTAAAAATGTTGCTAAAGAAGTCTATTACGTACTCCGCATTTATAGTTTTAATGCTATTGGGTTGTACGTCCACCAAACAAAATAAACAGAACACAAACGTTTCGAATGCTGGTCAAAATGCTACACAAGCGCATAGCAGTACAGGTAAAACAGTAACTGTTATTCGAAGTTATGGCTTTGATGATCATTCATATATTAATATAAGACCAGCACTAACCACAGCAATGCCGTCTAATGCTAAAGATTCATTGGTACAAAGCGATACTGGTACAGGTGAAAACGAAAGTGTTTTAGAGTCTAGTGTAGATAGTAAGAGTCCGGTAGCCGATAAGATAGTAGAAAACTATCTAAACAGCGAAATTAAAGAGCCGGGCGGTCATTGCCTTTCGGTAAGTAAAGGTCGTTTTGAAAAGGCGTATAAAGAAGTTCACGGTCATTTGCCTTATCAAGATTTACCGAATAGCATGGCCACCAAATTATATACCCCCAAACAGGTGTTTAATTTACTTTATGCTACCGCCTCAGATACAGACGAAGGATGGCGAAGTCTTCCTGTAGAATATAGGGGTAAGGGCAATGCTGGTGCTATTGCTTATGCCGGTATGGGTACCTTGGTTGATTCAACAGGTATTTGGAACGGACAATTAAATCCCGGAGCACTCATGCAAGTTTGGCGTTATAAAGAAGATTATAAACAGGTAGTACAAGGTGCAAATGTCAAAAAACTAGATCCGTACGGACATTCATTTATCTTTATAGGCTATGTACGCGATGAAAATGAAACTATTACTGGACTAAAAATAGCCGATCAAGGTTTTCAAAGTTATAGACCATTGGTCCCAAGAGATTATGATGTTTGGTGGGCAGTGAACCTTAGTATTTAAGGGGCAAGTATAAAGTATAATAAAACTTTAACTTTTCTAATGTAATTTACTCATAACTAATACGTTCCAAATAAAGAGTCCGATTCCTAAATCAATAAAAACCTATGTTATTTTTTTCGCTATTACTTTCTTTAGGCTTTATTAACGAAATTCCACCCAAAACAGACAAGGTGGATACCTATCGCATTGCTACCGAAAGACCTTTGCCTTTAACGGAAATAAGGAATTTTAAGGAAGGGGTAACGGTTGCGTTTAATACATCTTCAGATAGTCTTGTTGATTCTTATGCCAGCACCAAAGAAAATGCAGGTCAACTTCGTTTGCGTTTAAAAGAAGGCCTTCGGTTAGGCACTATTTCTTTTGACAACATTAAAACAGCTTTTGCCAATCAATTAGTAGATAAGATTATACCGCACTGGTACGGCACTCCCTGGAGTTTTGGCGGTCATACAGCGATACCAAATGAAGGTAAAATCGCATGTGGTTACTTTATATCAACAACTTTGCGCGATATGGGTGTAAATATCAACCGGTATAAGTTGGCTCAAAAATCACCTATTGATGAGGCTAAAATGATTAGTTGTGGCTCGGAAATCAACAAGGTTGAACAGGATGATCCAGAAAAAGCCTTTGAAGAGATTGATACCTTAACCCAAGAAGGACTCTATTTTATAGGTTTTGATGAAGGTCATGTGGGCTATCTTTTAAAACGTGAAGGCGAACTATTCCTAATCCATTCCAATTATCTTAATCCAGTGTCCGTTTGTATGGAAACACTTAAAGAATCACGCGTTTTTAAGCGTTTCACTAAATTTCATCTTGTAGCTATTTCACATAACGATACTCTTTTGCAGCGTTGGTTAGACAATGGTACTGTGCTGTAAAGGATAGTAGAAAATCAAGACACTTCTTTTTAAAATTGATTTCATAATGTTCATCTGTATAATTTAAACTAGAGATAGTTATAGGTCATATTTTAGAATGTATAATTGAACAAGAGGTTGAGTTTACCACTCTTTTATTCTTCACCCATATTAAAAAAAGTGCGCTTTAAAAAGGTTTTTGTTTGAAGAAAAAATATTCCGGTAATGTTTCCTTATTTTGATATTTAGAGGAAATGAGGCATGTTACGCATTTAAAAAACCAAATTTAATTAAGAGACTAGGAGATTGTGCTAGAATTTTTCTAATCGCATATTTTCAGGAGAAGGTGTCGTCAATATTTATGGTTGCATAAGTACGATTACTCCAAAGTCATTTGAAACAACATACTGTTTATGTGTGCGTTATGAATATGGAACCCTCTGGGTGGATAGCATTTTATACGCCTATTTTATTAAAACTTCGCATCATGAAAAAAGGAATTTATTTTTTTATAATCCTAACAACATGCCTAAACCTTATACATGCCCAAAGTGTTGAAGAACTGCCACTATTCGATATATCGCAATTAACCTATGAAGGTGCTTTCCGTATAGCGGCAAGTGAGAATGGTGTATCTGACATAAACTATTCAGAAGGTCCCATTGCCTACAATTATGATAATAACTCACTATTTATAGTCGGACATGCCCACCAACAGGCCATTGCGGAATATGCTATTCCTGAAATCGTAAAAAGTGAAGTGCTGTCTGAATTGAATATGGTCGCTGACCCTATACAGGTTTTTAGCCAAGTACTATCCAAAACTACGGATGGGAATCCAGAAGGTATCGATAGGGTGGGAGGCCTTTATTATATAAATCATGGCGGACAAGGTAAATTGATTGTCAACGGTTATGAGTATTATGATGCTCCTGGCGATAACACGGTTTCGACACTTATTGTAAATGACGCGAATGCTATAGAAAACTCCCAAGTAACCGGTTATTTTAGTTTTGAAGGAGGTGCCGGACATACTTCTGGTTGGATATCTCCAATTCCTGAAGCTTGGCAAGAAATTTTGGAAGGTTCACATATTACCGGTCAGTCTAGCGGTATACCAATTATTTCGCGGTTAAGTGTCGGCCCTTCTGCCTTTTCCTTTGAAATGAACGCTGCGCTCAATGCCGAAAATTCAATACGAACAAACACCTTGTTAGATTTTAGTTTATCAACCCCTTTACACGAAGATCTTAGTAATGATTCAAAAACAAATGATCTCTGGACACATCTTTCGAGAGCAACCTATGGTTTTATCGTGCCAGGTACAAGAACATACCTGACCCTGGGCCAAAGTGGCGGGCACGAAAGTGGTATTTGTTATAAATGTACTCAAGATAATGGCAACTTATGCGGTGGCTATTGTACTCCTCAGGCCAATGACAATTACCAATACTACTGGCTTTGGGACATGAATGATTTGGTTGCCGTAAAAAACGGTACCCTACCAGCACATGAAGTAAGACCATATGATTACGGAAATTTTGAAACACCGTTCCAGTCCAATGGTTCAAAAAGTATTGGTGGTGCCAGTTTCGATGCCAGCACTGGAAATCTTTACGTATCCGTTAAAAAAGGGGATACCGAACAAGGTACCTATGCAAGACCTCCTGTAATTGTTATTTATAATATCAATGGTGACGTACTTACGGAAAATGAGCCTATAGCCGGTATCAATATTATAATATATCCCAACCCGACCTCTGATAAGCTTTATATTGAAGGAATAGTATCAAATTCAATCGTTCAAATCACTGATATGAGTGGAAAAAGCATCAAAATGGTGGAAACCGACGAAGCTACGCTCGAATTGGACATGAGTAATCTATCTACTGGCATGTATGTAATCTCAGTACAGATTATGGGTTCTGATGCGGTTTATATGGAAAAGATTGTTAAGCGTAATTAGAAAGGTTTCAAACATCTTATCTGACTAACAGTAGTAGGGCAGTGTAATGTGTGAGTCAGGAATGGAAACACTAAATCAGCATACTAATATTATGATAAAGATTCATTATGGTTATTGTTAATCATAAAAATAGATGATGCTCCTTATTCATTTAGACCGTTCTCAATATTTAATAATTGAAATATCTGTTCTGTATTCTTTATATAGATAACTCTTTTATCTACGGCAATAATCCCTTCATCCTTAAACTGTTTGAGGCTCCTTCCCAAACTTTCAGGTGAAGTGCCAATAATGTTTGCCAAATCTTCTCGTGTTAAATCAATACCGCTTTCTTTATCATGTTTTCTGAATCTATTTTTTAAAATGAGCAAATTAATAGCCAATCTTGCATTTAGATTTTTTTGAGCTAGCACAGCAATAATATTGGCAAGTACCCCGAACTCATGCCCTATATTTTTTATAAAAGTTCGTTGCAAAGCAGGAATATCAAGTAATAATTGAAAAAAAACATCTTTAGCTATGAAATTCACTTCCAGATCTTCCAAGGCTTCACAGGAATCTTGATAACGCTCTTCTCCAAATAACGCATGATATCCTAGTACATCACCTGTCGTGTAGATGTAAAAAATTTGTTCTACTCCAGAAAAACCGCGCTTAAATTTTTTTGCTTTCCCTTTCTTAATTTGAAAGATGCCGGTAGGTACTCCTTCTTCATAAAACAAGAGACCCCCTTTCTTAATAATCAAAGGCTCCATAGAATCACGTACTATCTTTTTTTCATCGGAAGTTAATGCTTCAAAAAGCTGGTCACTTTGAAAATCAAATTGGGAATAGAAATTTTTCATCAGTCAAATATATAATTAATATCGCATAAAAACATAACATATGTTATGTTTATAGATAACAATTATCGTATTTTTGTATTGAATCGAATGTACAATGAATTATGAATGAAAGTAAAATTAGTCTTGTTAACGGAAAGCTTCATGTTCCAAATAAACCAATAATTCCTTTTATTGAAGGTGACGGGACTGGTCCGGATATTTGGAAAGCCACTAAACTAGTAATCGATGCTGCTGTTACAAAAGCGTATGGTGATTACAGAGAAATTAAATGGAAAGAAGTATATGCAGGTGAGAAGGCTTTTGAGAAAACAGGAGAATGGTTACCTAAAGACACTATAAATAGTATTGAGAAATATCTTGTCGCTATTAAAGGTCCATTAACAACACCCATAGGTGGCGGTATGCGATCACTTAATGTGGCATTACGTCAACAACTCGATTTATATGCCTGTGTAAGACCCGTAAAATGGTATGAAGGCGTGCCTTCACCAGTAAAGCATCCTGAAAAAGTAGACATGGTTATTTTTAGGGAAAATACGGAAGATATTTATGCTGGAATAGAATGGTTAAACGGTACTCCCGAACTTGAAAAGATAAAAAACTTTCTAATCAATGAAATGGACGTTACTGCAATTCGGTTTCCTGATTCCGTGTCTATTGGAATTAAACCCGTTTCAAAAGAAGGAACAGAGCGTTTAATGAGAGCAGCCATTAAATATGCTATAGACCATAAAAAAGATTCGGTCACTATTGTACATAAAGGTAATATCATGAAATTTACCGAGGGTAAATTCAAAGAATGGAGTTATCAATTGGCTATAGATGAGTTTGGTGCGAAAGATTATGAGGGTGGTCCTTGGCAGGTTATTACTAAAAACGGACATCAAATAATCATCAAAGATGTTATCGCCGATGCATTTTTGCAACAAATTATTTTAAGACCTGAACAATACGATGTTATTGCAACATTGAACTTAAATGGCGATTATATTTCTGATGCTTTGGCTGCTATCGTAGGGGGAATAGGTATTGCACCAGGAGCAAATATTAATTACCAAACGGGTGTTTCTATATTTGAAGCAACACATGGTACAGCACCCAAATACAAAGATCTAGATAAAGTGAATCCTTCTTCCGAAATACTTTCTGGAGTTATGATGTTAGAATATTTAGGATGGCAAGAAGCAGCAGACCTTATCGTTAAAGGATTGAAAGGTGCCATTCAGAAGAAAACGGTAACCTATGATTTTGAACGGTTAATGAAAGAAGCCACACTACTTAAATGTTCAGAATTTGGAAAAGCTATTGTTAGCAATATGTAAACCCATCAGAACAAAAAGGTGTTCATTATCAATTAGAAGATAGTAGATGAAAAAGGGAACCAAACGCTACAGCATTTTAAAATTAAAGTGCCCCCGTTGTCAAATTGGAAATTTATTCAGTAATCAAGGACTATTTGTATTTACAGATATATTGAAAATGCCTGATAGATGCCCACATTGTAAGCAGAATTTTAAACTAGAACCAGGCTTTTACACCGCTGCCTTATGGATTAGCTATCCTATTGTACTACTAATTTTTATACCATTAATAATACTAGGGTTTTCTTTGAATAGCATAAGCGGTTTTTTTAAAATTATGTATCCCTTTATAATCCTCTTAAGTTTTATGCTTCAGATTCCGTTAATGCGTTTTGCAAGAGCTATTTTACTTAATATGACCATCGATTACTCAACAAAGTGGTAACTCATAATAAACGTGTAAACGCAATATTTTATATTATTAATTAGTAAACCAATGGGTAAAGAATTTATACCAAAATTATTTTCTCTTTTAAAACAGGGCATATCAAAAGAAACTTTAACAAAAGATATTCTTTCAGGATTAATAGTAGGAATTGTTGCTTTACCATTGGCCATCGCTTTTGCAATAGCTTCTGGCGTTTCACCTGAAAAAGGAATCTTGACCGCAATTATTGCAGGTATAATCATATCGACTTTTGGTGGTAGTCGGGTTCAAATTGGAGGACCCACAGGTGCTTTCATTATAATAGTTTATGGTATTGTTCAACAATATGGGGCAGATGGGTTAACCATCGCTACATTTATGGCTGGTTTTATCATTATCGGATTTGGAATGGCACGGCTTGGAAATTTATTAAAATACATTCCCTATTCGCTAATTGTGGGCTTTACAAGTGGTATTGCCCTCATTATTTTTTCAACTCAAATTAATGACTTTTTTGGACTACATATTACTAAAGTCCCTGCCGATTTTATAGATAAATGGTCAGTGTACTTTGCTAATTTTCACAAAGTCAATTGTTATGCTGTTGGTATTGCGGTGGCAACCATATTTATTACACTTTACTTTCAAAAACTAGTGAAAAAAATTCCAGGGTCTATTATAGCCATTCTAGTATCCACCGCAGTGGTATTGCTATTTGACATTCCTGTAGATACCATAGAAAGTAATTTTGGTACTATTCCAAATAAGTTAGGGCTTCCACACATTCCGAATGTAAATTTTGATACTATTAAAGCCCTTATTCAGCCCGCATTTGCTATTGCTATATTAGGAAGTATCGAATCGCTACTATCGGCTGTAGTTTCAGATTCAATGATTGGAGGTAAACACCGTTCAAATATGGAATTGGTAGCACAAGGGGCAGCAAACATCATGTCATCGCTCTTTGGTGGTATACCCGCTACAGGAGCCATCGCAAGAACTGCAACCAATGTAAAAAATGGCGGACGAACACCTATTGCCGGTATTGTTCATGCTTTGGTCTTATTGGCTATCATGCTATTATTTGCGCCGTATGCCAAATTAATACCTATGCCGTGTCTAGCAGGTATTTTAATCGTTGTTGCGTATCATATGAGTGAATGGAAACAATTCAGATCTATTCTAAAAGGCAATAGAATGGATATTATTATTTTATTGACCACCTTTTTTCTTACTGTTTTCTTTGATTTGGTAATTGCCATAGAAATTGGAATCGTATTATCTAGTTTTATTTTTATGAAAAGAATGAGTGAATCTGTCAATATTCAAGGCTTTTCATCTGAAAATGGCGATGGCGAGCATCTTTTTGATGAGGAATTATTAGATATACCTAAAGGAGTTATTTTATATGAAATTAATGGACCTCTATTTTTTGGAGCGGCAAGACAATTTCAGGAAACCATAACGAATACGCAATTTCAGCCTAAAGTTATTATTATAAGAATGCGCTATGTACCATTAATCGATGCTACAGGATATCAGAGCATTAAAGAAATAATTAAAACCTATAAGTCGCGAAAAATAAAAGTAATAATTTCAGGTATAGGAAAACCATTGCGGAAAGATTTTGAAAAAAATGAGATGTTCTTATGTATAGAAAGTCAATTTGTTGTTAAAGACATACACACGGCCATTAAAAGAGCCGAAGAAAATTTATAATAATACACTTAAAAATTAAAAAGCAGGAAGACTCTAAATTGAATTTTATAGTCTTCCTGTCTTATTTATCCATTATATTTTTTAAATAATACCGCGGCACAATGACCTCCAAATCCGAAATTATTGCTCAATGCATAATCAACTTTTTTGGTCAGTTTTCCCCCAAGGGTCACGTTCAAATCTGAAGAAATAGCGGTATCGATTATAGCTGTATTTATAGTTGGTGGAATCAAATCTGTATGTACCGATAAGCATGTCGCAATCGCTTCAATTGCGCCTGTACCGCCCAAAAGATGCCCTGTCATAGATTTTGTACCACTAACACTAATATTTTTCAAATTGTCTTTAAATAATGCTTCCATAGCTTTGGATTCCGATACATCTCCTGGACCTGTAGAAGTGGCGTGTGCATTGATATAATTTACCTGTTTTGGTAAAACACCACCTTCTCTAATTGCTTCTTTCATGGCAAGGTAAGCACCTTTCCCTTCCGGATGAGTATTGGTAATATGATAGGCATCTGCCGTTTCTCCGCCACCAATAATTTCAGCATATATTTTAGCATTTCGTTTTATCGCACTTTCTAGACTCTCTACAACCAATGCACCTGCACCTTCACCAAGCACAAAACCATCTCTAGAATTATCAAATGGTCTAGATGCCGTTTTATAATTTTCATTGTTAGTCGATAAAGCTTTCATTGCGTTAAACCCGCCAACTGCTGACTGAATTATAGGCGCTTCAGAACCACCTGAAATAATAATATCTGCTTTTCCCCATTTAATATAGTTAAATGCTTGAATTAGACCATTGGTAGAAGAGGAACAAGCAGTAACTGTACAAGTATTTACACCTCGTAAACCGTATTTAATTGATAGATAGCCAGCCAAACTATTTGCAATGATTTTGGTAATAAAAAATGGACTAAATCTTGGATTAAATTGGTTTTGACTGAATTCTATGATTTCTTTTTCTATTGTTTCAAAACCACCTATACCGCTAGAAAAAATAACCCCGATTCTATCGGTATCCAATCTATCAAAATTCAAACCAGCATCTCTAATAGCTTCATCGGCAGCTATAAGTCCATATTGATTAAATCGGTCCAATTTTCTGCTTTCCTTTCTATCGAAATAATTTAAAGCATCATAATTCTTTATTTCACAGGCAAAATCTGTTTTAAACTTTGTCGTATCAAAACGAGAAATTTTATCAGCTCCCGATACTCCATTTAGTAAATTATCCCAATAGTTTTCAACATCATTTCCTATAGGAGTTATAGCTCCTATACCCGTTATTACTACTCGTTTCATCTTAATTCTATTTTAATATAGTTTATTGAACGGTCATCTCAGCCTCCTGTTTGTAATGGCCATCTAAAAGTTTTGATCTGATGTCACTAAAAGCGGTAATGGTTCTTTTTACATCCTCTAATTTATGCTCTGCGGTTGGAATTAATCTTAAAATAATCATTCCTTTTGGTACCACAGGATATACTACCATGGAACAAAAAATTTGGTGATTTTCACGTAAATCACTTACCAATGCTGTAGCTTCCTCAATAGTTCCATTTAAATATATCGGAGTAATAGGCGAGTTTGTGTTGCCTATATCAAAACCTGCATCAGTTAATCCATTTTGTAAAGTTTCTGTGATTTTCCATAATCTTTCTCTTAATAGCGGTCGTGTACGCATCAATTCAAGTCGCTTTAAAGCTCCAAAAACCATGGGCATTGGTAATGCTTTTGCGAAGATTTGAGACCGCATATTATATTTGAAAAACATAATGGCTTCTTTGGTACTTGCGATGAAGGCTCCTATTCCTGCAAATGATTTTGCAAAGGTGCCAAAGTAAAAATCAATACCGTCTTGTATGCCCTGTTCTTCACCTGTCCCTGCCCCAGTTTTACCCATGCAGCCAATACCATGTGCATCATCGACTAATAATGAAAAGCTATATCTTTCTTTTAAAGAGACAATTTCTTTAAGTTTACCTTGATCACCACGCATACCAAAAACACCTTCGGTAATTACTAATATTGCTCCTTTGGTTTTTTGTGTTATTTTTTGAGCACGCCGTAATTGTTTTTCACAATCTTCAATATCATTATGCTTAAAAACAAAGCGTTGTCCCATATGTAATCGGGCTCCGTCAAGAATACAAGCGTGAGACTCCGCATCATAAACGATAACATCATTTCTATCGACCAAACTATCAATAATAGATACCATGCCTTGATAGCCATAGTTCAATAAAAAGGCATCCTCTTTAGATACATAATCTGCAATTTCGGTTTCAAATTGTTCATGGAGCTCTGTATTGCCGCTCATCATTCGTGCTCCCATTGGATATGCCAGCCCATAACGTCTTGTTCCTTCTCTATCGGCCGCTCTAACTTCAGGATGGTTTGCTAAGCCTAAATAGTTATTTAGGCTCCATACTAATTTCTCTTCACCATTGAACATCATTTTATTACTAATTTCTCCTTCAAGTCTTGGGTAAGCATAATACCCATGAGCATAGTGTGCATGCTCACCTAATGGTCCAAGTCGTGTTTGTAGTTTATCAAGTATATTCATGAATTATGTTTAAAATTAATTGGAATGTTCTTATTAGATTTTAAGTAGGTGGTTGATCATTCTTTTAGCTCATTTATCACAATAGTCCTATCATTGTTTTTAAGATTAAACATGCTATTTAGGTGCATAAAAAGTAAAGAAGGGAAATTTCATCGATTAAGATAAAATGCGTAGTCATTTAATAAAATCATAGATTTCAACGTTTCTTATTTTAAAATAGTAGTGATTGTTTCGATTTTTAATGAAGTCTAAAATTTATACGCTTAGCAATCAAAATTTCTTTTCCCAAAAATTGAGTTTACCATCGTAAGCTGTAAATTCTAAATCAAAGCCCTCTGGTATTTCTAACCATTCGCTCCAATATGTAACTAAACGTGTACCAATAGGTGTTTTTTTTAATTGATTTTCTACGTATTGAGAATACGAATAATATAATTTTTCTTCCAGAGGTATCGTAGTATCGATTGCTTGAAAACGTCCAATATTTTCATAAAAAGAATTATAAAAATAAAATGAATTATACTTGGAAAAAGAAACTTGAGTAATATTGGAATGAATAAATTCTACATTTTTTATCTTATGTGTATTAGCTATTTTTTGAGATAACTTCACAAGTCTACTACGTTGCTCAACACCATAAAAACGGCCTTTTGTTGAAGTCGCTCCTATCAAACAAAATTTTCCTACCCCAGATCCAATATCCAAAACTTTGCATTTTGGTTTATCCACTAAATAGTCAGCAGCTAGTTTAGCAACTTCAACAGGTGTCCAATGGTGTTCAGAAAGCTTTTTGATGCTCAGCGAATAAAGGGTATTAAAAAGCTTATCCTCAATGCCTTTATTTAATTGTAAGTTTTTAAATATCATTGTGTTAACTTTCTATATTCTTGAAAATTCAATAAAGAAGCTGTCTCAATTTTTGCGGTTAAAATTGCAAACCAGTATTTGTATGGCGCAGTATTTATATATGCAATATGCTTCTGCAGATCTCTATTCTTCTCTATAATTTCACAATCGAACGGAGCAATTAAATGAAAAGTAATATTGGTTCCATACACGATACCCCACGTGGATCCATTTTTCAGTAAGCTTTCATTAATGCTTAGCTCAATTAAATCGATTACGCCTATTTCCTTTTGTCCAAAATCAGTTATTCCTACACAAAAGTCATATAGCCCTATTTTCTGTAACCATAAATGTTGTTCGGTATAATAGATATTTTTAGGAACCTGCATCATATTAATGACTATATTTTTTTAACTATTTGTTCTATATCTAATTAATAGAACATAAACTTTTGCTTTTAATATAAGACTTCAAAACCTATGATACTGTATTTACTCGATAATCGAGATTTAAATGCGCAGAGGCTTGCCCCGAATTTTTAAAGTTACTTTCTTATAAATACCATATGGACTTGCCCCAAGGTTGTTTACTTATTTTCCCTTTGTGCTTTCGGACATGATGCATCGCTATATGTGCAGTAAACACAACAATCATTCGTATTATTTATTCCAAAGACGGTATGACAAAAAACACATTTATTATTAATATGCTTCCCTATCCTTGGCATCTTTTGCTTGTATTTAGAGCCGCAATTTGGGCAGCTCATCATAGCATCTGTTTTAATTTTCGGCATTCTTTTATACTAATTCATTTTTGTAAATATTTGCGGTAATCCAGTGCGGAATTTGTAGTTTACAAAAGATTGATACCATAGCTTAATTGTTGCGTACAAAAGTAGAATACTTAAAAACAAAACAGATTGATTGAAATCTTGGTAAAACTTGACCTAAATCAAATTTTAGACTAAAAAGTCAATTAAGATTTAAAATTGTAGCCCATTTATGATAGCGAAATTCACGTTCAATAGCCAAAATATTTTAAGCGAATTACCCTCGAATGATAGGGATTTTCTTAAAAATATAATGGTTGATAAAAAGTATCGAAAAAACCAGCCTATATTCACTGAAGGCACATTGCCATCGGGTATTTTTTACTTACAAAGTGGTAAAGTGAAAAAATATAAAATGGACAATGATGGGAGAGAACAGATTATATATATTTATAATGCTGGTGAATTCTTTGGTTATTCTTCAGTTTTAAGTGAAAGTACCTATGGCGATACAACGGTCACCATCGAAAACTCTATAATCTCATTTATAACCATAAAAGACTTTAATGAGATACTTAACGATTCTTCATCATTTTCACGTTTATTATTGAAAAGCTTAAGTCACGAATTTAGTGTGCTAGCAAATCTAATGGCGGTCTTGTCTCAACGTACGGTAAGGGAGCGAGTGGCTCTTAATTTGCTTATTCTACATGATAAGTATAAAGTTGATGATAGTGCAAAAACCTATATCATGCTTTCTCGATCCGATTTAGCAAATATGGCTGGCACTGTGGTTGAAACCTTGGCTCGTGTTCTTCATGATTTTAAACATGATAAACTTATTTCAACAGATGGCCGTAAAATTCAGTTACTAAATATTGAACGACTTACGCAAGTTGCAAATTTTTATTAACCCCTGTTAAAAGTAAATTTCTTTTGAATTTGATTTAGGCATAATAATTCTGCATTTTCATATTTTTACGCAGTATTCGGGGAAGATCGGGTGGTTTATAAAGTCAACTTCACACTTAGTACAACTATATTATAGACTCTTGATTGTTAATAGACTACGACCTTTAATATTAAATTCACAGCTGTCGACAGTATGCAATTCTGAAATATTTTTGATAACTATTCGCTATTTGATCTAATGTTGGGATTATAGAATATTTATGTTCAATAATGTTCCGTGTTATGTAACTAGAGCCTAAGAAAATTAAGACAAATCTGTTGACCGACAGTAGGAGGGTAATGACACTGAACCTTTAGTGAGATACATGAAATCTTTGCTATAAAATTACTAGCTATTAAAAAATGTCTTCTTGTCGGCCAGGTAAGTGTGCAAAATGAACATTAGTTAAATCATCAAGTACTTAATTGTAAATTTAACTTTCGAAAGTTCTTTCTATATTCCACAGGTTGCAGATTCTTTATTTGTACAAAAACTTTAGCAAAATAGGATGGGTTTTCGAACCCGCACTCCTGCATGATTTTTGAAGTGTTATCGTCAGTATCCTCTAATAGAATTGCAGCTCTATGTATTCTATAGTCCTTTAAGTATCCTATAAAAGATTCTCCAGTTAATTTTTTAAACATCCTGCAAAATGAATTTGTAGTCAAACCTATCTCACTCGCTATATCTTGGGTGCTAATTCGATTGTGAAAATTATCATTAATATAATCAAACACTTTTTTTATCTGCTTGTTCTGAGCATAGTGTTCCCCAAGGTTTTTTCCCAATAAACTTTGGGGCGTGTTCTCTTTAGATAGCCCAGCGAGTAAATTAAATATAGCTATTAATTGTTCTGCTGCATCCAATCGAGTTATACGCTTAAATAATGCAGCTTGGTTTTTCTTCGTTTGGTTATCAAATACCAAAACCTTCTTTGAACTTTCAAATAGTTTTAAAATACCCGAAAATTCTGGAAACATGCTAATACGATTCTTAACGAAAGTATCATCTAGATGTATAACCACTTCAAAATTATCATCATAAGTAGCATTTGAAAAACCAAAATGGGAATAGATGGGCCTATAAAAATAAGTGCGCCGTCAGTATATTTAACTTCCTTTCCTTGAACCTTAATAGTTCCTTTTCCGTTTTTCACATATACAATTTCATAACCATGGTGTAAATGCAATCCATTGTGCTCACATGGCTTGGCTTTATCAAACCGCTGTATGTGATACGAATTCTTTATCGGAAAATCAATATGCTCATAAGTGGCTTTCATCAACACAATATTAGTAACTATTTGTGAATAGATAGACATAAGGGAATAAATTGTGTTTATATCAGAATAAATCCTGATATCTTTTTGCTACGCATGCCCTTTTCTTTGCATATCAATTATGTCAACCCATTTTAATGAAATCTTTAAAACTTATTTTAACCAATTTAAAATACTTCGCACCTGTATGGGTGTTTGCCTCACTAAATATGGTAACAGGTACATGGGTACTCTATTTACCGTATATAAAGACCAAATTTGCACTAAATGATGGTCAAATCGGGTTAGCGCTCTTTTGCTTAGCATTAGGTATTTTAGTGGCTATACCTTTAGTTCCTATAATTACTAAAAAAATTGGGGTAGGTAAATCCACATTTTTGGGTATACTTATGTACGCCTTACTTTTTAATATACCTCTGCTAGTACCTAGTTTTACTTTGTTAGGTGTAAGCTTATTTTTTGCCGGTATTTTTTCGGGCTTTACTGATGTTGCCATGAATGCTTTAGTCGTTACCATTGAAAATAGAGACAAGACAAATTTCATGTCAGCAGCGCATGGTTTTTTTAGCCTGGGTGGTTTTCTGGGGGCAGGAATAGGCAGTATACTCATAGGCATAATCGCCACACCCTTTTGGCATATGTTAATCATATTTGGTTTTGTTGTATTCACTAATTTGTTGTTAGCTAAAAACTATTCTCATATAAAAGACGCCCCGATTGCATCAAAAGAAAAAATAGGGGGATTAAAAAAACTACGTCCATTAGTAGTGCTTGCTTTTGTTGCTTTTATAATTATGTGTAATGAAGGTGCCGTAGAACACTGGAGCAATCTATTTCTTTATGATATAGTAAAAGTTTCGGAGAGTGTTGCTGGTTTAGGTTTCATAGCTTTTTCGCTATGTATGACTTTAGGAAGATTTTTAGGGGATGGTGTTAGTCAAAAATACGGACCTATTAAAGTAATTATTTATGGATGCATAATCTCCTTAGGTTCTTATGTACTAATATTAACATCAACTTTATACGTTTCTGTGCTTGGTTTTGGCATATTGGGCTTAGGTCTTTCCGTAATCATTCCTGAGTTATTTAGATTAGCAGGTAGAACAAAAAACATACCTACATCAGTTTCGATTTCCTTTGTTTCAGGGGTAGGGTTTCTCGGCTTTCTAGTCGGACCAGTTATTATAGGTTTTATATCAAATATCTCTAGTCTTCTAATAGGTTATGTGTTTTTAGCAATTTTGATTGCCTGGTCGATTGCATTAACTTACTTTAAATTAAAACCCGCTTCCAAATCATGATAAAACCAGAAGTTTTATTTTTTAAAGATGATGGTATAACACCAAATAGCAAATTACCAGTAATCGTTTATAGAGATGTTTTGAAAAGTGTTGAAATGAAGTCTGGCACTTCAATAAGGGCTGTTTTTGAATCAAACAATTGGTCGAATAATTGGGCAGATATTATTATGACCAAAAACCATTACCATAGTACTACACATGAGGTAATTGGCATAAATAAAGGCCAAGTAAGTTTGAAAATTGGAGGAAAATATGGTAGTATTGTTTCAATAAAAACGGGTGATGTTATATTAATTCCAGCGGGCGTTGGTCATTACTCTCTTAGCAATGAAATTTTTTATGAAGCCATTGGCGGCTATCCGAATGGCGCAGAATGGGATATGATTTTTGATGAAAAAGACAAACATGTAGCCGCTGTGGAAAGAATTCGTCAAATTCCAATTCCAAAAAAAACCCGATTTTTGGCCTTAGTGGTTTACTTTTTAAATACTGGAAATAATTCAAGTTTGCTAAGGGTAATACATCATATGAAAATTTCGATATAGTTAAAATCATCATATTTTGTAACTAGGAATTCACTACAATTAGAAATAACAATGGTTTGTGAATTATATATACGATTAAGCATACAAGATCCAATTCATCCATAATATTTTACAGTTCGGTAATTCATAATTTACTTTTATTCCAATCTGAAATATACTTGTACTATAAATTAAAAACAATAGTAAAGAATAATGGAAACTACTAAACGAAAGACCAATAAAGGCAAACAAATTTTTAGGATAGTATTACTTGTTGGTACTTTTATCTCCTTATGGTTTGTGCCTTGGATTTTAGTAAAAGCATGGATAGTGCCATTACCAGATACTGTTCAGAAGCAAGTTGACCAATCCTTAAGTTATGGTTTTGATGGTGTCCTTGTATATGTAGATGAATCTGGCAAACCACCAGCATTCTATGGGGCTGGTTATCATAACCGAGAACTTAAAATTCCAGCCAATCCTAAAGCTTTATTCAAAATTGCAAGTATAACTAAGTTATATGAAGCTGTAGCGATAACTAAATTAGTACATGACAAGCGTTTGTCTTTAGATAGAACACTTGCGGATTACTTTCCAGAATTAAAAGGAAGAATTGAAAATGCTGAAAGTATCACTTTAAGAATGATGGTACAACATAGAAGTGGGATTCCTAATTTTACTAATACTCCAAATTTTTGGAATGATCCACCAGAATCAAGCGAAGCTGCTTTAGACCTCGTCCTTGATTTACCAGCAAACTTTAACCCGAATGAAGACTACGAATATTCAAACACCAACTATTTGTTGCTTCATATGCTTATTGAAAAGATTACAGAGCAACCTAATTTTCAGTTTATAAAAGAGGTCATATTAAATCCTCTTGGGCTTAAAAACACGTATGGTTCACTTAAGGACGTAAATATGGACGACTTAATGAGTGGTTATTATGTCGGATTTGAAGAGGATACAAAAACGACAGACTATGGTAATATGATTGCTACGGCTGAAGATGTTGGTATCTTTTTAAGAGCTTTAAACGATGGTTCTTTGCTTAATGAGAACGAAATGGAAATCTATGCGTCCATTTATGAGTTTAATCATGGTGGGTTGATTCCAGGTTACCAGAGTATGGCAGAATACCATAAAGATATTGATGCAGTTGTTGTTCAATTTATGAATACCACTGATTTTGATGGTTACCAATGGAATTTGCTGCAAATAACACATACCCGAATTGTTAAAATCTTACGTAAGGCAAAGTCTCAATAACAAACTATACATATAATTAATAAGTGTAACAATTGTATGAATATAACGTCTTAAAGACACATCATTCAATCAAAAAAAATCAGTATGACAATTTTAGTAGTAGGCGCAAGTGGAGCAACGGGTAGTCAATTAGTGGAGCAACTTCTAATTGAAAAACATTATGTAAAAGTAATTGTGCGGTCTCCTGAAAAGTTACCAGAATCATGGAAAACCAATACTAATATACAAATCATCTCTGCGAGTCTATTAGAGTTAAGTGATAACAAAATGAGTGAGATTGTAAGCGATTGTAATGTTATTGCTTCTTGCTTAGGTCATAATTTAACTTGGAAAGGTGTTTACGGGCAACCTAGAAAATTGGTGACTGATGCGACTCGTCGTTTATGTAATGCGGTAAAATTAAACAATCATCAAAGACCAACAAAGTTTGTTTTAATGAACACTACCGGTAATCGTAATCGCGACTTAAACGAACCTATTTCTTTTGCTCAAAAATGTGTTATTGGGCTTCTTCGTTTGTTATTACCGCCTCATGTAGATAACGAAAAAGCTGCTGATTATTTACGAATTCAAATTGGGCAAAACAATACTACTATTGAATGGGTTGCTGTGAGACCAGATGGCTTAATTAACGAAGAAGAAGTTAGCGATTATGAGATACACCCTTCACCTACACGAAGTGCTATATTTAATGCCGGCAAAGTGAGCCGTATAAATGTGGGTCACTTTATGGCTAGTTTAATTAATGACGACGACTTATGGGCTAGATGGGAGGGACAAATGCCCGTAATTTACAGTAAATCACACCAGGATTAAAATGGAATCACTATACAAGTCAGAAAAAGGAAAAACAGAAATTTTAAACCTTTATGATCAAAAATTAAAGGATATAAATATCAAATATCATTATAAAGAAGTAAATACCTCTTTTGGTAAAACTAATTTGATTATTACTGGTGATGCCTCAAAACCACCAATACTGCTTGTTCATGGTTCAAATGGTTGTGCACCAATAGCATTAGAAACCTATTCAGGATTAGAATCGCATTTTCAAGTTTTTGCAGTTGATGTATTAGCGCAACCAAACAAAAGCGCAGAAACACGATTATCCATGAAAAATGATGATTACGGAAAGTGGTTACATGAGGTTATGGATCATTTAAATCTAAAAAATGTAACTCTTGCAGGGTTTTCGTTTGGTGGTCTGGTTATTTTAAAAGCCTTAGAGTTTAAGGATATTAACATTAAAGAAGTGTTTTTAACAGCACCCGCATACATTGTAAACGGCAACCCTTTAAAAGCATTATTTAAAGTCTTCATTCCCATGAAACGCTATATAAAAACTAAAAACATAAAGTATGTAGAACGTTTTTTAAAGGAGCTTTTCACAGAAAAAGATGAATTTGCAATACAATTTCTTTCCAAAGTGTTTTTACATTTTAAAATGGATTTTTCGCCAGTACCTGTTATTAAATCGCAAGCTGCAAAATCTATAAAAACGCCTATTACCCTTATAGCTGCTAAAAATGACTTGATGTTTCCTGGCGAAAAAATGATTAAACGGGCCAATAAAATATTTCCCTCATTAAAGAAAACGATAGTTTTAGAACAGTCAAAACATGTTCAAAATGATGTTGATAATAAACGAATTGTAAATCTTATACGTGATGATTTTGAATAAAATTATTGAGAAAAATATATCGGGGAAAAAAGTTTTAGGGCTTTTCATTATAACCAATCTAGTGTATGCTTTTATGCTAATGGTTACCATTCCTAAAACAATGGAATTCGCGAATGGAATGAAATTGTTAGATATGATGCCTACAGGCTATGATTTCAATTATGTAAACAAATTGTTCAGTTCTCTTGGCGACATCGGGCGTGAAACGTATCTAACCAGCCATATCCCAGTAGATATGATTTATCCATTGCTCTTTGGTATTTCCTATTGTCTTGTAATGGCATATTTTCTAAAGAAAATAAACAAACTTAAAACACCATTTATTTATTTATGTCTTTTACCCATTATTACAGGAATTGCAGATTATTCAGAAAATATCGGAATCATTACAATGCTTAATAGTTATCCAGATTTTACAGAAACAACAGTTAATATTACAAGTATGTTTTCGGTTATAAAAAGTATTTCAACCAGTATATTTTTTGTTGCTCTAATAATGATCTTAGTACTAGTTGGCATTAAGTTTTTTAAGAAAACCAGTAATATCAATTGAGAGGTTACCAAATATGGAATTGTGGCTTACATCGATTAAACTTTTATGGAATTATGCCAGCGTTCCAGCCTTCTTAATTATTGCTTCAGCCAGTGGCTAAACTAATAATCAAGTTTATACAATAATGTTCTGCGTTATGTCACTTTGCTTTGGTTACGGAATAAAAATAAAGATTAAGAATCTTTATTTTTTGAGCGAGATGGTTTGCGGGCAAAGTTGTTACTATTTCTTTTTTTTCTTTCTAAAAACTTTCTTATAAAAGTTAATGAAATCGAAGAATGAGATTAGGCGCTAGCCAAATCACATTCTAGGTTCATGAACTCCTTTAAAAACAATAAATATCTTGTGAATAAACACAAATTATACGAGCCAATAGTAGGAGGGGAGTGTAATGTGTGTAGCATGATATTTTACTTTATTATGGTTTTCATTACACATTTATTAGTTGAGCGTTAGCATTTTAAACTCTTGATAAAAATAGCGCTAGCCAAATCTAGGAGAAAGCCAAGAAATTTGTTCCTTTGTAAGTATGGAAGCTAATGCACAGCTATTTAAGCACATAGAATTGTTGTTCGGTAGTATCGGAGTAATGCTAAGTCTTTTTTTTGCAACCTTTCTCATCATAACCTATAAGAAACAACCAAAAGCGAACATTTTTTTGACCATTTATCTGCTAGCGTTTAGCCTGCGAATAGGCAAGTCGCTATTCTTTAATTATTTTCCTATAAATCCAGTAATCAGAAATGTTTTCCTTGGCTTTTTATTAACTATCGGACCTTCTATCTGGTTTTACACAAACTATCTCTCTAAACCCGATACTTCTATAAATCGCTCTAAAATCTTTATTCATTATGTGCCAGCTTTGCTTTATGTTATGTTTTGCTGGGCCATACCCAATAATCATTCTACCATCGCACGGTTGTTCTATACCTTCCTTATTTTGCATATGGCAGTGTATACCGTGATTTCGCTAATATGGTTATACAAGCAGCCAAAAGATGTGGTACAAAACGAATCAATAAAAAAGTGGCTGTTTTATTTTATAAGTGTTACGTTATTCATGTTGGTCATTTATTTTTTAATCAGCAATACTATCATTCCTTATTATTTAGGGACGGCCTTTTTGTTTTCGGTGGTCATTATTTTCTTTGGAATATGGGCTCTAAAAAACCCTTTTTTATTTAAAATCAATAGAGAAAAATATTCCAATTCTTCTTTAAACTATGCTAAGTCCGTTTACAGTGTAAACCAATTGGATGTCTTAATGGAAGATGAAAAATTGTTTCTGGATCCTGAATTGACATTAGCCAAAACAAGTGCTCGCTTAGGTATTTCTACCAAACAAGTATCGCAGGCGATTAACCAAGTGCATAAAAAAAATTATTCGCAATACATCGCAACGCATAGAGTAGAAGAGGCGAAAAGACTTTTACTTTTAGAAGAATATGCCAACTATAAGATATCAGCTATTGCATATGACAGCGGATTTAATAGCATATCATCTTTCAACGCTACGTTTAAGAAACTGACTCAAATAACGGCAATTGAATATCGCCAATCACATTCTTTATAATAAGTCCAGAAAAACTTCCTTTTGTGTGCCAGAATCTTGATTTTGGTAGGAAAACATCTGTATTGACACTATTCTTGTATCGATAAGTATACATTGATATGAAAAGAATATTGGTATTGCTCGGATTGGTTTTTATAGCATGTACTCCCATAAAGAAAGATGTCGCTGTAGATAATATTCAACCACAAAAGAGAATTGTTTTGGAAGGACTTAAACGTCCTTGGAGTGCTGCTTTTCTTTCAAATGAAGTGGCTTTGATTTCAGAAAAAGATGGTCATCTATTAAAGGTCAATCTTGAGACCAAAGAAAAAATAAAGATTAAAGGATTTCCTTCAGATTTAATGGATACCATTACCATAAATACCAAGGCCTATGCTCCCGGTAGCTTCCCCAGGAGTGCTCATGGTAAGCGAATAAAATATAATGCGGGTATTTTTGATGTGGTACTGCATCCTAATTTTGATACAAACCACACCCTTTACCTTTCCTATGCTACACAAAAAGGGCCATTATCAACCACCAAAGTCATTAGTGCAGTTCTAGAAAACGACTCGTTAACACAAGTACGTTCTATTTTGGTGGCAGAACCTTATACCGAAGGCCTATTTCATTATGGTGGAGGCATGACCTTTGGTGCTGATAGCAAACTATATATCACGGTTGGCGAACGACTATTTTCCGAAATTAACCAGCCAGCCATTCCAATCGCTCAAAATCTAGCGGATAAGAGGGGAAAAATCTATAGGTTAAATGCAGATGGTAGCATTCCTGATGATAATCCTGATTTCGGAAAGGAGGCAGTCCTTGGGCTGTACGCGCTTGGTATTCGAGCTTCTCAAGGAATCACATTGAACAAAAAAACTGGGGCAATATGGTTTACCGAGCATGGAACGAATCAAGGAGATGAAATTAATCTTTTGAAATTTGGAGCCAACTACGGTTGGCCAATCAAAACTACTGGAGGATACCGAGGACAGGGTTATGAACCTCCTTCTCTAGAAAATCGAGTTTTTACAGACCCAAAGTGGTATTGGCTACAAACAGTAGCACCTACTGGTCTAACATTTTATACCGGTGATGAATTTCCTCAATGGAAAGACAATCTATTTGTTTCAGGTCTCTCAAGGGGCAGTCTTTGGCGTGTTGTTCTTGAAAACGAAACCATTATAAGTTTAGAAGAACTCTTTGTAAATGATAGAGTACGTACACGAAAAGTTGTACAGAGTCCCGACGGAAAGCTGTATTTACTTACTGATGAAACCGAGGGTAAAATGATATTGATTGAACCAAATACCTATGCCAAATAATACGCTGTAGATATCAAAAGGAATATAGAAACATAAATTTATACGTACCAAAAAACCATAAACTATGAAAAAGACACTACTTGCCTTAATCGCTGTACTATTCGCTTCTGTATTGTATAGTCAGTCTACTGATGCAGAAGAAATTCGAATTACATTGAATGACTATATTGAAGGTAGTTCGTATACCAAGATTGACCAAATAAAAAAAGCCTTTGCACATAACGCCACCTTATACCTTACTAATAAAGAAGGGGAGTTTAAGATTTATACACCTCAAGAATACACCGGATTTTTTAAAAATCGTACTCCTGGAAAATTCAATGGTCGTGTTGGAAAAATACTGAAAATTGAAATTGAAAAAGATATTGCAACGGCCAGAGCCGAAATCGTCATCCCAGAACGAAAATCAAGATATATAGATCTTTTTTTACTGAAAAATATCGATGGAGCAGGATGGAAAATTATTAGTAAAACAGCAACCCAAACAGATTATTCAGGTTATGTTGAGCATGATAGATAATTAGACAATTTTACATTGCAAACACTGATTGTTATAAATCAGGATGGTGAAATATTAATGAGCAAGGTGAAGTTTTGACCGGACAAGACGAACCAGGTTGGTTTGCTTCAAGCTCAAAAGTACTTTCTAGAAATGCACGATGTTTTTCAAGTACTTAATGAAAATGCAGACTTAGACAGAGATGTATCTGAATATATTGAAGAGCAGAATTTTTATTCTTAGAGTTCTAAGTCAACGTATGGATTATAAGCGCAACCATTAATAATTTAGGAATTCAAGGATATTACCTATAACTTTTCGCTATTTGATATACGGCATAAGATATAAAGATTAAGAATCATTATATTTTTGAGCGGGTTGGTGAGCTGGCGTAATTGCTAATCTGTTACTTCCACTCTATAACGTCTTGCGTTATGACACTTTGCTTTGGTACGGCATAAAAATAAAAGGTCTAGTAGACTTTTTATTTTTTGAGCGGGTCGAAGCGTTTGCGTACTTGGTACTACATCTTCTTTAAAATTTTTCTTCTAAAAAGTTTCTTCTCAAAAGGTAATGAAACCGAGGAACGCGAGGTTCATGAATACCTTTAAAAAACAATAAACTAGCAATGAATAAACACTTATTATGCGAGCCGACGATAGGAGGGGAGTGTAATGTGTGTGGAATGGCATTTTACTACAATAATTAACTCTATTACGGTTTTCCGTAATTGGTTACTTGTTAAATTTTATTACTTTTAGAACTCCTCATTCTTTTAGAAATATAGCAACAAGGTTTAACCTACACCTTGTGCCTAACCCTTTATAATTAGTATTCCAAATTATGTGGAACGATAACGAAACTAATCAAGACTTAATTGATTACAAATATTTAACTGATTCAATTAATCTTATAATTAATAATGACAATTTAGTCCCTTCGACTATAGGAGTGTATGGAGATTGGGGAAGTGGAAAATCAAGTTTGATGAAGATGATTGAACTTGAAAACACAAAGAAGGACAACTTAATAATAAAATTTAATGGTTGGCTATTTGAAGGTTATGAAGATGCAAAAATAGCATTATTAAGTACTCTTGTCGATGAATTAATTAAGAGTAGAACTTGGGACAATAAAGCCTTAAAGTATATTGGACGTTTAGTTAAAAAAGTTAAATGGCTTAAGGTATTGACAAAAACAGGTCAAATAGGTTTTAATACTTATATGGCAAGTAATACGGATTTTGACTATGCAAATGCATTAAAAGAGATATCTGATTTGAATATAGAAGATTATGTTAAAGAAATACAAGATGAAAATCAAGATATAATTGAAAAAGGAATAAGAGACTTTCATAATGATTTTGAGACTTTGATAGAAGAAACGAATATAAACAGAGTAATAGTATTAATTGATGATTTAGACAGATGCAATCCGGACACAATAATATCCACACTTGAAGCTATTAAATTATTTCTTTTTGTAGACAAAAGTATTTTTATAATATCTGCAGATGAGCGCCTAATTAATTACGCTGTCAAAAAGAAGTTTCCTGAATTACCTTCAACTGATTATGATGTAAGTAAGGATTATATTGAAAAATTGATTCATTTCCCTATTCGAATTCCGTCGATGAGTGAGCCAGAATTCGAAACTTATACAAATTTTCTTTTCTCAAAATTACATCTTAAATCTACCGAATTCGAAGAATTAATCTATAAAGCATTTAATAATTCATCGGATGATATTATTACTTCAAAATTAAATTCAGAAAATATTTCCGATTACTTAAGTATTGTGCCTGAAGGTTTAAAACTAGATTTAATTCTTTCTAAACAAATAAATTCAATATTAGTTTCAATATTAAGCGGCAATCCAAGACAATGCAAGCGATTTTTGAATATGTTGATGATTAGACTAAATATGGCTAAATCAAAAGGGATAGATTTGAAGAAGAATGTTCTTGCGAAATTGATGTTACTGGAATATTTTAAAACAGAATCTTTTAACCAACTTGTGAAGGCTTCATATGAGAAAGATCAAAATGTCCTTAAAAGTGTTGAAAATATTGATGAAGCAAGTGAAAATATTGATAGTTCATTTGATGTCTGGATGAGTGATACGTGGTTGAAAAAATGGATTAGCACAGAACCAAAGCTCGGTGAGATTGACCTTAAAAACTACTTTTATTTTACAAGAGGAAATTCGAATTTTGAATTATTATCCAATAAAAGAATCTCATTAGAAGCTAGAGAAATACTTGAAAACTTACTAAAAGGAGGTGCGTTGCAAACTAAAGCATTAAAGGGTAGCTTAAACTTGTCATCAACTGATATAACGTCAATTTTTTCAGAAATATCGAATAGAATTAGTATTGAAGAGGTAATCAAAGAAAGAGGAAAACTTAACATACTTCTTTTAAAGTTTTGTCAAAAACATCCAATATTAATATCAGAATATTGTGCTTTTATGGATAATGCCTCTGAAAGTATAATTATGCCTGCTAATGTGCCAAATTTACTTTTATTAACTGATGGAACTCCATTTGAGCCGACTGCAAAGAAAATTATTTTCAAATGGTCAAATTCTAACATTTCTATGTTGTCCAAAATAGCCAAGTCAAAATTATAATATATGGGAACATCCAAACCAAATAGAGGGCCGAAAGGGACTCCAAATCCAATTCCAGATTGGGTAAGTGATTCTAATTCTGATGGACCATCTCCAGCAGCAGATTCTGATAATAATGACCAGGAGGATAATGGTGACGAAAATGGAAAAGATGAGGAGCACTCAGATAATATGAATTGGAGTGATGTCAGACGAAGCTTTACTGCCTTTACAAAAGAAACAAGTAAAAGTAATTTTAAAAAATTCACATCAAAATATCGAAAGGCCTCGGGAGGAATAAAAAGCTTAGCTAAATCTGCTCAAAATGGAAAAAAAGGAGCTATAATTTTAGTAGATTTTCTTGAATCTATTTCGAAAAAAGGGTTTGAAGAGACTTTAGAAAAATATAATATCGGTGATATATCTTCATTAAATGCTGAGGGTTCAATAAATAAGCTTACTGAGATTTTTATTGATTTAGATGGTACGGACGAAGGAAGTGCTGCATCTTATGCTGCTGTTGAAACAATAAATAAGCTATATAATGATTACACCGATAATCCAGATGAAATAAATGCTTTGGATAACAATAAGATTTCTGAATATTTAGAATTTTATATTTCCAAATATATTTTTGAAAGGATTTCAATAGAAATTACAACGGCTTTAGAAGAAAAAGATTTATCATCTAATGAAGTTAAAGGAATTGAGACACAAATTGAATATTTTATCGATGCTGAAGTAAATTTGAAGTTCTCAGAATCAAATTTTTCAAATATGAATTTAAAGGAAAAAAACAGGATTATTAACAAAATATTTGAAGACGCTTATTCCCTTATCTAAATATGAAAGTATCAGTTATTTTAAAAGAAAATAAATCAGATAAATATTCAATTGCTAATGAACATTGTTTTTATCTAGATTCTATTATTACTAATCCGAAAGATTCAAAACTAAAGAAATCTATTGTTAGACATAATATTTTTAATTTTCTTTCCAGTAAAGAAAATTTTAAATTATGTCCAAATAGTTTGGCAATTGATTTTGCTAATATCTCAATGGCTGCCTATGCAATAGACCAAGCTGCCAATAGAGAAAAATTTGGGCATTATGGTTGGAGTAGATATATCGAATTGAATATTCCCGTCTATAATCTAGAAAAATGGAATAGTTCTAAACAGCAGTTTGAAAGAACGCTTTCTTTTTTAAGTGGAGATAAATGGATATTAAATTTTAGAAAGTGTAAAAAGCCATTTCCAAGTTTTACAATATCAGAATTTCGTACTGATAAAGTTTGTTTATTTTCTGGAGGAATGGACTCATTTATTGGTATTTCTGATATAATGTCAAATAAAAATAGCTTAGCGACTATATCACATCATAAAGGAGGAAATTCAGGAGAATTAACTACCCAAAAAGAGCTGGTTAATTTATTACAGAATGAAGTAGCAGATAAAGAAATTTTACCTTATTATTTCTTTGTACAAGCTCGCAAAAATGATGTTCTTTTAGGAGAAAGAACTCAAAGAGCGCGCTCAATACTATTTCTTTCTTTAGCTCTTCTTGTAGCGAACTCCTCAAGTGATAATACAGAAGTGATTATCCCCGAAAACGGATTAATTTCATTGAATTTACCTTTAACTCCAGCAAGAGGAGGTAGTCACAGCACAAAAACTACGCATCCAAAATATATATCTTCTCTAAATGAAATATTTGAAATAGTAGGAATCAATAATAGGATCATTAATCCTTATAGGTTTATGACCAAAGGAGAGATGTTTGCAAAAACTAAAATGCCAAAATTTGTTTCTGAAAACATTAATAAAACACTTTCTTGTTCAAAGCCAGGATACTACCAACAATGGAAAGGTGAAAAAGAAAGACAATGTGGTCATTGCGTACCGTGTATAATTAGAAGGTCTTCTATGTATTTAATAAATAAAGATGATGCTAAAAATTATGTCAAGAATGTTATTGGCTCAAATCATAAGTATGATGATTTTAATGCATTCAAGATTGCAATTAAGAGATATTCTAAAAAAGATAAAATAAGATTAGCTTTTCAAAAATCTGGTTATATGGATATTTCAGAATTCGAAATAAGAAAATATGTCAATATGTATAAAAGGGGGTTAAAAGAGGTTAGGAACTTTATGAATCAATCCTAGAAGTTGATATAAAAATAATTTGTGATAGAAGTGACTAGCATATTGTATGATTAAAGAAATTAAGAAATATAAATTAACAATAATTGTAGTTTCTATAATTTTTATAACGATAGTACTATTCTTAACTATTGATGCAATTTATGAAACAGAGGATTGGAAATGGTTTAATGTGGATTTTGACAAAAGAAATCATGTTATCTCTGCCTATGGTGCTTTGATTGGAGGCATTTTAGCTTTCCTTTCCATTCTGTTCGTTATTTATCAAGTTTTAGAACAACGAGAACAGATAATTCAGGAAAAAGAGAATTCGAAAATAGAAAAAATTGAAGAGCAGAAAGACTTTTTAAAGCTAATCAGTAGCTTTTTAGGTTCAATAATTGGAGACATAAAACATCAAGGTAAAGACCTAAAAATATTCTACGAAAAAGAATTATTGTACCCAACTTTTTCAAATCAAACTTATTTTACAGTAAATGAGAATTTCAATAGAATAGTTGAAATGGATTACATGACCGTCTATAGGTCATTTAGGCATTTTTTTAAAGATGAAAAGGATTGGGAAAAGAAATTTCTCAATTTTTATAGAAATATTGATTTTTACTTGAAAATCACTCCTCATCTTAGAGAAAAATATTCTTCTCAAATGGATGAAAAAGTAAAGCTAAAATATTCTATTCAATCAAGCATTCAAGCCTTTCTAACGGATTTACTCAACATCAGGAATAATTATATTCTAACATATCCCATACCGCCCTATAACTTATTTAACTTTCAATATTTCAAATCATTAACCGACTTTTGGTTAGATTATAGCAACTACATTAATTATGTTCGCAACAGTTCAGTAGTTGATTCTGATTTGTCAGATTTAAAAACTACATATTTTAAACCATTATTTAACGAGTTACTATCATTACAAAAAAGTCGCGTTCCATTTGAAGTTGGAGGTGTGGAAAAACTTACTGAGGATTTAGGCGCTATTGTAATTAAGATAGACCAATTAGAAGTATTTGCTAAAAATTATGCAAATGACGTGAAGAAATATTGTGACTCTTATTATACAGAGGATAATACTAACTTAAGGAGTTTAATAGAGATTAAGGAGTTAATTGACTCAACTCAAAAAAAAAAAGAAATGACTGATGTTAAGCTTGAAGAACAATTAAAAAGAGCATATGAACTTCGCGATTTTGAAATTACACATTATTGGAAAAGAGCACAATATTTTTGGGGGTTCCTGGCTGTAGTATATGCAGGCTTTTTCGCTTCGTTAATAGCAGCAAGTAAAGGAAATAAAATTGAAATCGAGTTCATACTAATAATATGTTCTATTGGCTGTATTTTTTCTTTTGCTTGGTATCTTGTTAATAGAGGTAGCAAAAGATGGCAAGAACATTGGGAGAATATTATAAATGAAATTGAAAGTAAGCTCAATAAACCTTTATATAGTTTAAGACCTAAAGTTAAAACAAGTGCATTTAATGCCGGTAACTTTTCAGTATCTCGCATTAACATAACAGTAAGTTTCTTAATATTTGTTTCTTGGATTTTAATGTGGGCATACACAGCAATAACTTATGGCAATAACAATGGTGCACTTTATTTTATCATGTGCCTTTCATTTGTAAGTGTATTATTTGTTTATTTTATGGGAAAAGGAAGAAAGGATGATGATGAATAAAGCCAGAATATTTCTCTTGGATAATAAATCACGGCAAGACGGCCTAAGAGAATTTTGGAAAAACAATAGGCGAGGAGAGCGGCCATATTCTAGAGGGCTCGCAATACGGTTTGTTGACGGATAAAATACTACAAAGAGTTCAAAGCAGTCTTAAGAGTTAGAATACTTTCTAGAATATAGCGACTGAGCCGTGATTGTTTCCAAAATTATCTGTAAGCCTTGATTTTTTTGTTTCTTTTTTAATCAAGAAAAAAAGAAAAGTAATTTACCAAAATAAGCGAATGAGTAATTCAAATAAGGATAATCAGATATCGAAGAAGTCATTCATAACTCTTTCAAGAAAGGAGTGTCTAGAAATTTTCCCGCAGATTTATTTAAGTGCAGAAGCAAAGTGGAAATCTGCATTGCTATTATCAAGAAGTGAAGACTTTTCATCGTCTAATTTTCTAATGGTAACTGCATTAGAGGAATATCTAAAGGCTTTAATTTTATCATTAGATGGTAACAATTTTAAATTTAGAGAAATAAAAGGGATAAAGGGCATGTTTGAAAATCACTCTTTAAGATATCCAGTACTTTATCTTTTTCATTTTATGGTTTCGAGTCTTGAACTCCCTACATTAATGAGAAAAGAAAAAGGTGCTATTAGAAAAGGAGTTTTGCTTTTTAGGAAATTCTTTGCAGCTAATTCAAATTTAAGCTGGTATGCTAATCTTCATAAATTAAGAGAGGATTTATTGTATTCGAATATTAAAGATGAAGGGGTAATATTGCCACATTTTATTACTCAACAAGATTTTAAAAGGAATTATGAGAACTGTAAAAAAGTTAGATATGCATTTCGTTCTATACTACTTCCTTTAAATCCAGATTATAACAAATTTGAATCTGAACGAATAAAATTCATTGAGGTGTTAAAAACAATGACAACAGAGTTTGGTTTATATGATAGTTTAAATGAACAAATTATCGAGATAAGAAAAAAAGGATATAACTCAAATCATTTACAGACGATGATTGATTTGTTTAACGAGTCCAGAAGCCAAACTTCTATTTGACATAATGTTATGAGTATCTAAATAAAAACTTCAATCAAGACAAGAGGTTAGCAAGGGCTAAGAATTTTGCTCACGAGATTTTTTTGATTGATTAAATATCAATTAAAAAAGCTGCGAGTTGATGCGGCTGCAAATTTTAGCTGTTGCGGCAAACTGACGAGAATGTCGTGAAAAAAAATCTTGCACATATTTCCTCGAATACACGAATTTTAAACGAATCTAAAAGGTTAGCTTTTAAATGGCGTTGGCAAGCGGCTGGAAATTGTGTGTAGAAAAAAATGCCAGAGCATTTTATTTGTACAAAACAATCGAGCGTTTGCTAGTGGCTATTTTACATAACCCGTGACAAATAAGATTAGCCAGTGGCTGATTTTATTTGTTGGCGAGATGATGCAGCGGCATTTTAATTACGATTGCTTGTGCGTTCCGCAAATTAACTTTTACATAATTACCATGTTATAATCCTCTTACAGGGCTTATAACATAACTATGTAAAATAGCGCTGAAATGCGCTATTCGCTTATTTGCTATAAATGTTCTATAATGTCTTGCGTTATGAAACTTTGCTTTGGTAAAAGCGAAGTTATTTTCTCCAATCTTCTTTTATTTTTTTCTTCTAAACAGTTTCTTCTCAAAGGGCAATGGAACACTTATTATACGAGCCGACGGTAGGAGGGGAGTGTAATGTGTGTGGAATGAAATAGAACTTAATAGCTTCTTAAGTGGTAAATTTGTAATATTCACACATATTTAACGGCTAAGATGTAATTTGCTTCATTAAATTTCGTTATTTGCGTATAAAATAAAACCAATTTAATGTTAATCGAATTTAGCGTAGGGAATTATAAGTCTATTAAGGATTTAGAAACTTTAACTATGCATGCATCGAATTTACAAGCTAAGTACCCCCATCTTGAACAAGATAATTTGTTTTTGGGAAAAGATGATTTAAGACTCTTAAAATCGAAAGCTATTTACGGAGCAAATGCTAGTGGGAAGTCCAATATTTACAAAGCTTTGGAAACATTTATAAAAATTGTTGCCAATAGTGTAAATAGAGAGAAGATTTTGAGATGGGAAATTATTCCATTTAGATTAAACAAAGCCACTCAAAGTGAGCCCACCTTTTTTCAAATTCAATTTTTGAAAGACGATATTACTTATCGATATGGCTTTGTTGCCGATAGCGAAAGTATTCATTCGGAATGGCTTTTTAAAAAAGTTGAAAGAGAAACACTTTTATTTACAAGAGTAGAAGAAGAATTTGAATACAATAAAACTCAGTTTGCCGAAGGTGGTATTATTAGTGAGATTCTTAAAGAATCAAACGAGAATAAGACTTTGACATCATACCTATTACTGACTTTTATTGCTAAAGTTATGAAAGGTAAAATTTCAAATGAATTAGTAGATTTTATCACTAAGAATTTCGTCTTAGTTTCAGGGCTTGATAGTGAAAGAAACAAGAAAAATGCAGAGGATTTTATTGAGAATGAGGAAAATAAAAAAATTCTTGTTGACCTGGTCAAAGCTGCAGATATGGGTATTAGTGATGTAGATTACATCGATTTTAATGAGGATAAAAAGAATGAGAAATTAAATAAAAAGGATGAGAAAGAAATTTATGTTTTCGCGGTAAAACAATCTTTCAATGAAGACAATAAAAAGTCTGGCATTGAAATAATGAGTATGAGTGGTGAAGAATCAAAAGGCACACAAAAAATGTTTGAGTTAGCCCCTTATATTATCAATTGTATGAATAATGGTGGAGTATTGTTCATTGACGAATTCGATTCTCGATTTCATAGCTTATTGACAAAAAAAATTGTAGAACTATTTAATTCGGAATCTAATAAAAAAGGGCAATTAGTATTTATTACACACGACACGAACTTACTTTCATCAGAGTTACTAAGAAGAGACCAAATCTCTTTTGCAAGTAGAGATAAGTTCGGGGCTAGTCATTTTTATTCTTTAGCAGAGTTTAAAGGCGTAAGAAGTTCAAAGTCATACGAAAATGACTACATCCACGGTAAATTTGGAGCTATTCCATCTTTAAATGATTTTGAGGAACTTTTCTTAGAAGACAATGGGTAAGAAAACTAAAGCAATTAAAGAAACAGATATACGAGGCAACAAACCTTGGTTGAAAAAAGTAGGATTAACTTCTTATAAAGAAGAAACTAAAGAACCTAACAAAACTTTTTTAATAGTATGTGAAGGTCAAACTGAAGCTTTGTATTTTGAATCATTCCCTACTATATCAGCTGAAGTTAAAACATATGGAATGGGATGTTCTCATACCACACTAGCCGATTGCACTATTGATTTAGCGAAAGATAGTAATTATGATGAAGTTTGGTGCATTTTCGACATGGATGTCAAGCCAGATGTTGTAGGCCAAGCTGATGACTTCAATTCTGCCATACAAAAGTGTCGTGCCAACGGAGTGAAATGTGCGTATTCTAATGATTCATTTGAACTATGGCTTTACCTACATTTTCAATTTACTGACCAAAAAAACCATCGTGATTTTTATAATGAGCAGTTGGGAAATATTTTCGGAATCAACTACAGGAAGGATGGAAAGAAAAGAAAGTTTGTTCTAAAACTATATACTGCTTTGGAAAATAATAGCAAAGCGAATCAAACTGATGCCATAAAAAGGTCTAAAAAGCTTGTTGAGCAACATGAAGGAGTTAGTCCACACATACAAAACCCAATAACACTTGTATATTTATTAGTTGAAGAGTTGAATAAATACCTGTCTGTTTAAATTTTTAAATAAGTTAAAACGGCCTAAGAGAATTTTGGCAAAACAATAGGCGAGGGGAGCGGCCATATTCTAGACTTCTAGTTATACAGTTTATTGACCAACTTAATGTTTCAGTAAGTTCTGAGAAGTCTTAAGAGTTAGAATACTTTCTAGAATATAGCGACTGAGCCGTACATTGTTTCCAAAGTTATCTGTAAGCCTTTATTTTTTTGTTTCGCCGTCGCATCATCTCGCTCAAAGTATACTTTGCCGTATCAAGAAAAAAAGATAAAACATTACGGTTACTGGTTACAATGTTGAAAGTCTATTTTACATAATATTGGGAACACCTAAAGAAAAGCTTCAATCAAAGACAAGAGGTAGCAAGTGCTCAGAAATTTTATTTTACTCACAAGTTTATTTAGTTGTTGAATTTAAAGGTGTTCGTGAATCTCCTAAAAAGTCGATTTCAAAATTTTGAGCTGTTGCGGCAGGTTGCCGAGAATCTCCTGAAAAATTTACTGGCAGAAAGTTTATCATAAATCGTGTTTTTCAAAAGAATCTAAAAGTTTTGCTTTTTTTGGCATTGGCAAGCGCTGGAAAATTGTGTTTAAAAATAAATGCCATATAAGGCATTTAAATTTTTAAAAAGCAATTGAGCGTTTGGCTAGCGGCAATTTGACATAACGGCTAATTATAGATACAGCTACAAGGTTTGTCGTTGGTTTTTGAGAATTTGAAATTTTCTAAAAAGTTTTTTCTGTAAACGAATATTGAAGCTACGTAAATTAAACAGGCTGATGACCCTGTTGGTAATTCTCTTAAAAGCTATAAACGTCAGGGATATTTTACATAATAGAATTATAGCTACTTGGATTAAACTTCTGTTGAATTTCGCCAGCACGCCAACCTTCTTGATTATAGCTTCAGCCACTGGCTAAACCAATAATGCAAAATGTACTATAATGTTCCGCGTTATGTAACTTGAGCTTTGGTTAAAAGCGAAAGTTTCTACTTTTTTCCTTGTTTTTTCTTTCTAAAAACTTTCTTCTAAAGGTAATGGAACACTTATTATACGAGCCGACGGTAGGAGGCGAGTGTAATGTGTGTGAAATGGTTTTAACCTCAATTAATTAATAGAGGTCCTAAACTCCTTAGGGGAACGCCCTACTTTTTGTTTGAACAACCGACTAAAGTGTTGCGGATATTTAAAACCTAGTTCATATGCGATTTCACTCACTGATTTGTTAGGGTCGAATACTTTTTCCTTAGCTACATCTATCAATTTCGCTTGAATAAATTCTTGGGCAGATTTACCGGTTTCCTTTTTAACCAGATCACCAAAATAATTGGAAGATAAATGAAGCTGATCCGCAAAATATGCTACTGAAGGTAAACCATTAATTTTTGGCTTTTCCGATGAAAAATATTGAGAAAGTAGATGATCAAACTTCTCTAAAGTACCCTTATTCACTACTTCACGTGTAATGAATTGCCTGTCATAAAAACGAAGGCAATAGTCTAAAAATAGCTCAATATTGGTCACAATCAGTTTCTTGCTATGTTTATCAATGGGCTGTTCCAATTCAAACTGAATTTTTTCCAATAAACTCAAGATTAGCTTTCGCTCTTTAGCGGATAAATGCAAAGCCTCATTACTTGAGTACGCAAAGAAATTAAATTCGTGAATCTTTTTTGCCAAACTTGTACCCAGCAATAGGTCTGGGTGAAAAAGCAAAGCATAGCCTTTGGGTACAAAACCCGGTTCATAACCGCCAAGTTCAATAGTCTGGTTGGGCGCCATAAAAACCAAAGTACCTTCGTCATAGTCATATGAGTTACCGCCATACTTAAGTTTACAACCCACTGCATCTTTCAAAAAAATAGCATAACAGCTGTAATGAAATCCGTCGTACGATTTGTTGGTATATCCGGTTTGGTTTACCTTTTTAAAATCGACAATACCTACCAAAGGATGCAGAACTTCGTAATTTCTTAATTTAAAGTAGTCTGCAATGGTTTTAATTTCTAAAATATTCTTCACAACTCATTGTATTTAAAATAAAGATAACCTATTGCCGATTACATCATCAAGCTACATATGTATTATCTGTAATTATGGTATAAACATCCGTTATTTGGGTAGTACCGCACCTAAGTTCTTCCGCTAATTTTGACATTGTAATCACGTACAATGAAGAAGATAGGAATTTTAATGTTATTGCTGTTATTCAGTACTGCTAATGCGCAGGAAAATGCAAAAGATAAAAACTATAGGTTTTTAGATGACTTTAGAGGAAGTGCAAGTATAACCCATAATGGCGTTTCATTAGTTCCTTCTTTTTCTTTAGATGATCCCGCTTTGCTGTTCGATTTAAAATTCACCAAAAAAAAGTTAAGTTTTGAGCCTGACATGCGTTTTTCTCTCGATGCCAAACCGTGGACGATGCTTTTTTGGTTTCGCTATAAGGCGATTGAAAAAGAAAAGTTTTCACTGAGGGTAGGGGCGCATCCCGGACTGAATTTTAGAACTGTAAATGTTATTAGAAACGGAAATACCGAAGAACTTTTAGAATCTAGAAGATATTTAGGTGCCGAAGTGGTACCCAGCTATAAATTATCAAAGCATACTAGTATTGGTATGTATTACCTGTATGCCCGCGGTTTTGATGAAGGGGTAAAAGAAACTAATTTTTTGGTGCTTAATGCTACCTTTAGTCAAATTCCCATTTCAGAATCGTTTTATATGAATTTTACACCACAAGTTTACTATCTTACCTCTGACGATCTCACCGGATATTATACCTCAGCGTTCTTGACCATTGGTAAAGAACAATGTCCATTTTCGTTGACAGGTGTTGTAAATAAAGGCATAAGCACCCAAATATTGCCCGATGATGATTTCACTTGGAGCGTGCTATTGAACTATAGCTTTCCAACAAAGAGAAAGATTTAAGAAAAGGCATACCCTTATTAAAATGACTACAAAAACAAAGTAATACATGATAAAGCTAAAATATACATTAGTACTTACAAGCATACTTTTATGTATTGGCTGTAATGAACAAAACAAGCAAATAGCAGATACTCCTGTTGAATCAAATGATATTATTTCTATTCAAAAACAGGGGACTTTTGCCGTTGGTGGTTCGGTTAAGCAAAGTCCAGGCTCTTTTGACCCCATTGCCCATGGTGCTTTTAATCCCACAAATCAAAGTACCGAAGGGCAGACCTTGCATGGTGACCACGCATCGGTATTTTATCAAATTCCTACGGAACCGCGTAAGCTTCCTCTAGTGTTTTGGCACGGCTACGGTCAGTCCATGCGAACTTGGCAAAGCACTCCAGATGGCAGGGAAGGATTTCAAAGTATATTCCTTAAAAAACGGTATCCTGTCTATTTATTAGATCAACCCAGAAGGGGATTGGCAGGACAAAGCTTAGAACCAAAAACATTGGAAGCTAAAACTGAAGACCAACTGTGGTTCGGCATATTCAGAATGGGCGAGGGTAAACGTTTTTATCCGAACGTTCAATTTTCTAAGGACCCTGAAGCTTTAAATCAATTCTTCCGTAGTAGTACTCCAGATACGGGACCTTTAAACATCAATCTTAATATTGAAGCGGTTTCTCAATTATTCGGAAAAATTGGTGACGGAATCCTTGTTACCCATTCCCATAGTGGCGGACAAGGTTGGAGTGCCGCTCTAAAGACCAATCGAATAAAAGCTATAGTAGCGTACGAACCTGGTAGTAATTTTGTTTTTCCGGAAGATAACATTCCTGAGCCCATTTCTTATGTGGGCGGAACATTACGTGCTAAAGGTGTTTCTATGGAAGAGTTTCAAAAACTGACCAAGATTCCTATTGTAATTTATTATGGGGATTACATCCCTGAAACTGAGGTTGAAAACCCTGGTCAAGACCAATGGCGTGCCGCTCTTTCTATGGCTCGTAAATGGAAAAAAACCGTAAATGACGCTGGTGGTGACGTTACTTTAGTAGTGTTACCAGAAATAGGAATCAAAGGAAATACACACTTTCCCATGTCCGATTTAAATAATCAAGAAATAGCCGATGTGATGTACAATTGGCTAGAAGAAAAGAAATTAAACTAAAAAAAAAAGAAATGAAAAATCTAATTACAACAGTACTGTTTATGCTTCCTATTTGCATTTTTGCCCAGAATACGGACTACAAAGTGTCTTCATACAAAGACGAGGGCTTCAAGGCACCCAATACGCATTATATTGGCGAAGCTTGGTTGAACGGTGTATTACAGGCTGATGATGAAACCGACTTTAATATTACCAAAGCCACTTTTAAGGCTAATTCTACGTTAGACTGGCATAAACATTCAACCTCTCAAGTTCTTATTTACGTAGACGGTGAAGGTTATTATCAAGAAAGAGGAAAAGACCCTGTGATACTTAAAGCAGGTGATGTGATCAAATGTGATAAAGAAACAGAGCACTGGCATGCTTCCACTAAAGATAGTGATGTTACCTATTTAGCAATTTATGGAGGAGGACAACCCACCACATGGACCGAAGTGGTAACACAAGAATATTATGATAGTGTTGCCGATCAACTGAACGACTAATTCACCACTAATGAAAGTAACGTCATCAAGACCAGTACCTATCATGCGTTTAAAAAATATCTTTCGCACGGCGAATATATTCTTCGGGTTAGTATTATTTATCAGCTGTCAATCAATAGCGCAACAAGCAACATCAGACAATGCTTTATCCAACCAAGAGAAAAGTATGATCAAAATTGCAAGTCACACTGCCCAAGGCAATTTATCTCAGCTCAAGGATGTTCTCCATGAAGGATTAGATCATAAGCTAACCGTGAATGAAGCCAAAGAGGTATTGGTTCATTTGTACGCCTATGCCGGGTTCCCAAGAAGTATACGCGGTTTGCAAACACTTTTAGTAGTACTGGAAGAAAGGACGGCTAAAGGTATAGAAGATGGATGGGGCCCAGAAGGCACAACTATTGACGATTCTAGAAGCAAATATGAACGAGGAAAGACTATTTTGGAAGAACTTGTTGGACGACCGTTAGATGGAAAACCAGAATACCAAAAGTTTTCACCCGAAATGGACAGGTTTCTTAAAGAGCATTTATTTGCGGATATTTTTGAGCGAGATGTGCTTACCTTTAAACAACGTGAACTGGTGACCATTTCCGTCGTTGCAAGTTTGGGAAGTTTAGAGCCTATGCTAAGAAGCCACTTAAACCTTTCATTGAACGTTGGCTGGCAAGCCGAACAATTGAAAGAGTTTACTGAAACCTTAGTGATTACTACAACTGAAGACAATGTTTTTGCAACAAAAACAGTCCTTACAGAAGTATTGAAAAGACGAACTGAATAAAACAACCATGAAAAATACTGGATACTATACTATTGCCATTTTACTGATACTTTTGACAGCATGTAACACGCCAAAGGAAAGTAAAAAGGAAGTTCAACTTTTCGAGAAAGGGACTAAAATAGAAAATTCGAATTTTACAGGTACCGCATGGTTAAATATGTTGGCAGCACCGGACAGTTTAAATACCATGTATGCCGGTTTGGTTACTTTTGAACCCGCTGCACGTACCAATTGGCATTCACATCCGGCAGGGCAAATATTAATCGTAACCCAAGGTGAAGGTTACTATCAAGAAGAAGGAAAACCCAAACGTATATTACGCATTGGAGAGACGATAAAGTGTTTACCAAATATTAAACATTGGCATGGTGCCGCTCCAAATTCCGAGTTTGCACATATAGCAATTTCAAGTCGCGATAAAGGACCCGCGCAGTGGTTTAAACCGGTTTTAGACGAAGAATATAATGGTATCTGAATAATTTTCTATTCAAAAGTAGTTTCTAAAATGTTGGTTATTGAAGTAAACGTTATGGCCTAAGAGAATTTTAGCTAAACAATAGGCGAGGGGAGCGGCCATATTCTAGATGGCTGGTTATAAGGTTTGTTGACCATCTTAATGTTTCAAAGAGTTCAAAGTGGTCTTAAGAGTTAAAATGATTTCTAGAATATAGCGACTTAGCCGTACATTGTTTCTAAAATTATCTGTAAGCCTTGATTTTTTTGTTTCTTTTTTTATCAAGAAAAAAAGATAAATAAAAACGCTTACGCGTACAATGCTGAAAAGTCTATTTTACATAATGTTAGGAACACATTCAAAAAAACTTCAAACAAGACGAGAAGTAGCAAGGGCTAAGAAATTATCTCGCAGAGTAATTTTTAGCTGTTGCGGCAAGCTGACGAGAATGTCGTAGAAAAAAAATTTGCACACATTTCCTCGAATACTCAAATTTTGAAAGAATCTAAAATGCTAGCTTTTAAATGGCGTTGGCAAGCGGTGGCAAATTGTGTTTAAAATAAATTGCCTGAGCAATTTGATTTTAAAAAGCAATCGAGCGTTTGGCAGCGGCTATTTTACATAACGGCAAATTATGGTACAAATGAAAATATGCGTCGCAGACACCGCTTAAAAAAGTTTAATGACCCTGTTGTAAGTTTTAATCGATTCTCAGAGCTTGAGGGATATTTTATATAATATAGAATTATAGCTTACAAACGTATATTCTTTTGTGTGGTTCAAATGCTATACTTTGTACTATAATTTATATTATGTAAAATAGAAATTATTAAGGAGCCTATCACTACAATAACATCTACATTCCCTACTTCGAATTTTGAAACATTGAATACATAATGCCATCTGCTTCATCTCGTCGATATTTATAATCATCTACTGGATAGTTATAAATACTCGCGTATGTAAAATACGTCAGAAATTTCAGAAATTAAGTATTTCTTAAATTTTGAGCGAGCTGATGCGATGGCATTGTTCACTTTAATATTCCTTATATATACTTAAATAAATAATTGAGGTTTATTCACAAAAAAAATGCCCATCATTGCTGATGGGCATTGCATTTAAAGTTTAAGCGTCTTAATCTATAACTGTTACGTTTACTGCGTTTAATCCTTTTTTTCCTTGGGTTAATTCGAATTCGACTTCATCGCCTTCGCGTATCTCATCTACTAATCCTGAAATGTGAACGAAATGATCGTCCGTTGAACCTTCTTCTGTAATAAATCCGAAGCCTTTTGCATCGTTGAAGAATTTTACTGTTCCTTTACTCATTGTACTATAATTAAATATTAATAATTACTATACATATTTCAATTATGATGCCACAAATTAAAATCATGAGTAATTTTAAATTTTATGGTAGCCATCGCTACTACTAATCAGTGGTCATTACCCTTTATATCACCCTTACATCAAATTAAAAGCACATATATTTGGATCATATTATAAAATATTATATTTTAGTTTCATAAAATAATCGATTTGAACCCTAGCCAAAATTTTGTTCTTCTTTCTGAAAACAATACCTATTACGTTGAGTATCTTATCGGACACCTCGTTTTAGCAAATAGCATTACCGAAGCTGTCATATTTGATTCTCAGGTTCAGGCGATAAAATTTCAAAAATACCTTTATAAGCACTGTAGTATTCAATTTTCAGTGAACACCTTCATTCAATAGCATCTTTGCCATA
>TARA_R110001583_G_scaffold74068_2_pt1 | contig 52074 bp, 53 predicted proteins | sample TARA_R110001583 | Tara Oceans TARA_R110001583 (sample SAMEA4398432) | marine metagenome | biome: Polar Biome; feature: [MES] marine water layer (ENVO:01000295) within the mesopelagic zone...; material: water (ENVO:00002006), including particulate matter (ENVO:01000060) such as...... | reverse complement strand
AGATAAAATTCCTTTAGACCCAACGGTGATTGCTGCCTGTGAAGAGTTTAAAGTAGATAGCACTCTTGTTGCTTTAAGTGGTGGCGAGGATTATGAATTACTATTTACCATAGACCAAAAAGAATTCCCAAAAATAAAGGGCAATCCTAGCTTAACCGTCGTGGGGCATACCACAGGTAAAGAAGAAGGTGCTTTCTTAATTTCCAGGAATAATACGAAGATTCCATTAACCGCGCAGGGTTGGAATTCTTTTACAAGTTAAAATTAACCATACAATTTAAAACCCGTAATTTGTTGCTTCAATTTGTAACGAAATAATGGAAGTGATTCTTAATGTTGGCTTAGGAATAGGTCTCCTAATGTTTTTTATCCTTCTTTTTAAAAAGGGAAAGCAACAAGGGGACTATCTATTTTTAGCTTGGATATTGATCATGTTAGCTCAAGTCTATTTTTATTTCATCACTATTTATCATTTTGAAATTCAAGGCATAATAGCAATTCTATCCTTTGCTCTCCCATTATTGGGATCTCCCTTATTATTTCTATATATACTTTGTCTTACTGGGCATAAAGTTTCCTGGAAAATTATAATATTTCATTTAAGTGTTTATGTAATATATGTTTGTCTCATTTTTATTTTACAACAAGACAACTCTGTACTTTTAATTGCAAAAAATGGGTATTTAAAACTTGAAGGGACTACTACCTTTTGGCTACGATATTATGCCGTTCCTCTGGCAATTTCTGGCTTAGTGTATTGCATATGGGATTTAAGGTTGTTGGAAAAGCACAGAAAATCAATAGCGAATCTCTATTCTTTCAATGAAAGAATAAATCTGAATTGGGTAAGTTATATTGTATACTCGTTTCTTGCTCTTTTTTTAATTGCCTCAGCTTGGGTTTTTGGAGCCACTCAATTTCAACTTATTTCCTTACCAAATGCATTCGCCCTAGTAGGTATTTCGCTTTGCCTAATGTTGAGCGCTTTTGGATTTTATGGGTTTAGGCAAACAACTGTTTTCTCTAATATTAATATTCTAGATTTTGAAGATTCTACAATTAATAACACTGAATCAGAAAAATCCACTTATTTAAAATCTGGACTTACTTGGGATAAAATCCAAAGCTTGGCGCAGGAAATAGAGGTATATATGGTTAAGGAAAAACCTTTTTTGAACGATAACCTTAACCTCACTACTTTTGCTAAACAACTAAGAATCTCACCCTCTAATTTATCACAGGTCATTAATCAATATTTTGAAAAGAGCTTTTATGATTATATAAATCAATATCGTATAGAAAAAGCTAAAACAATGTTTTGCTCAAATAACTATTCACATCTTTCCATTTTAGGAATAGCCTATGATTGTGGATTCAAGTCAAAATCATCCTTCAACCGTTATTTCAGAAAATATACAGGAAAATCTCCATCCTCATTCAAAAAAAACTCAATCTAATTGGCTCCAGCCATTGGGTTGGGTCGCTTGTAATGAAAACTTTACCAAGATTTGTAGAAAATTAATCTACAATGAGCGACTACAGTTTACCACATCAAATAAATATATTACTACATATTATAAGCGGCAGTTTGGCGTTAATTTTAGCCATCATTGCAATGTCTTCTCAAAAGGGTAAAAGGATACATAAAAAAAGTGGCGTTATTTTTCTTATTTGTATGTCAATTGTTATCATCACAGGTGTGATTGGTGTTTTTGTTTTTAAAGCAAATGGATTTTTATTATCACTTACTCTTTTAAGTGGCTATCAAGCTTTTTCAGGATATCGTATTTTAAGTAATAAATCCAGTATCCCCAAACCACTGGATATTGTAATAGCCATTCTTACTTTGTTATCGGGGGTTTATTACATACTTTATTTTAAATCTATCGGATTTTTCTGGGAACCCGGTCTAATATATGGCACTATAGGGGCGCTGTTTGCGATAGTAATATATGATTTTCTTCGATATCTCATTCCAAGAAACAAATTCAAAAATCGCTGGTTATATGAACATATTTATAAAATGATTGCTGCTTTCACCGCACTATTAGCTGCTTTCTTTGGCACTGTTTTCCCTCAATACCATCCATATAGTCAATTTTTACCATCGCTTTTTGGAACCGTTTTAGCAATTATCTTTATTTTATATTATTGGAGTAAAAACAAAACTAAAAATAGACGTTTTTAAATACAGTTTAAAAAAAGAATTCCCAAAAATAAAGGGCAATCCTAGCTTAACCGTCGTGGGGCATACCACAGGTAAAGAAGAAGGTGCTTTCTTAATTTCTAGGAATAATACGAAGATTCCATTAACCGCACAGGGTTGGAATTCTTTTACCGAATAGATAATTTACTATGCAACTTGTTGCGTAGCGGTATGCCTTCTTTGGTAAATATGTTCTAAGGTTCTGTTGATATCTTGTAATTCAGGCGTTAATATGGCAAGATTGCCGCTAACGTCTGTTGTTACTTCTTTTTGACAGTGAATACATTTGTATTCTTTAATATGCGAAGTCACTTTTTTTGAAATAGAATAGTGATGGCCGAAAATGTTGCAGAATATTTTTTTCATGCTGTAGGTTTTTTTGCAAGAATTACGATTTGGGTAATCGAGAAAATGCGATTAAAAATTTTTAGGTTGAAATAATTAGAAAAATCGCTTACGCTAAATTTCCTTTTGTTAAAGTACTGTATATTAAACGACTGTACCAGTAATTGTTGTGAGTGTTGCCTAACCTGTTGTCAATCTACTTTTTTTTGGTGTCTTACAAAATCAAAACCTGTGGCTTGTCTGTTATTTCATAATCTTTCACTTAATTTGTAACCATGATCAAGAAGAAGGAAACTCTCGTTACCGCCTTTGCCCTTTTCTCTCTTTTTTTTGGAGCTGGCAATCTTATTTTACCCCCATTATTAGGCTTTAATTCAGGTAATCAATGGCTCGTGGTAACAATCGGTTTTTGTATTTCTGCAATGGTAATTCCCATTTTAGGTATTTTGGCACATGCCAAATTACAAGGAACCCTGATGGATTTTGGTAAAAAGATATCCCCAACATTTAGCTTGATCTACGCTTTTTTCATTTACGCCATTGCTATTGCCTTACCAAGCCCAAGAACGGCTTCAGTAACACATGAGATGGCAATACAACCCTATTGGGATATTTCTCCTTGGTTTACTAGTAGTTTTTATTTTGGCTTAGTATTTGTTTTTGCGATGAACCGTTCAAAAATATTAGGAATTCTAGGCAAACTTTTAACCCCTGCCATTATTCTTATTTTACTTTTTGTAATCGGAATTACAATTTTCTCTTTCCCATTCGAATTTGGAACAACAATGATTGCCAGTCCATTTACCAATGGAATTTTAGAAGGTTATCAAACTTTTGATGCAATTGGTGCTGTGGTGGTTGGTGGAGTAATCATAATTTCCATCAATTTAAGACATACCAATGCATCTTATGAAGATAAAAAATCTTTAATACGTAGTGCAGGCTGGTTGGCAGGTTTGGCCCTATTCTTAATATACCTAGGTCTAATATTGTCTGGGGCTTTAGCGCATTCCGTTTTTGATGCAGGCACAAGTAGGACAGCATTACTGTCTGGCTTAGCCATAAACAGCCTTGGTAACGTGGGTAATTTATTTTTGAGCATACTAGTAGGTGTCGCTTGTTTTACAACTGCTGTGGGTATTGTTACAGGAACTGCCGATTTTGTACGATCAAGATTCAATGATTCGCAAACCGCATATAATATCACTGCCGTAATTGGGTGTGTTTTAGGGGTATTAATGGGCCAGTTCAATGTTGGCTATATCATTGCAGTTGCATTGCCATCATTAATGTTCATCTACCCTATTACTATCATTTTAATTTTACTGAATGTAGTACCAGACAAGTATGCATCACCTTTAGTTTTTAAAGCGGTTACCATAGCGACTATCATATTTAGTATTCCAGATTTCCTGGGAAGTATTAGTGCTATTGCGCCAGCGGCAGACACTTTCTCATGGATACCCCTGCAAGAATATAGCTTGGGTTGGGTATTGCCTGCCTTGTTGGTATTTGTTGTGACTAATTTTATAATCAGAAATAAAATTAAATAGATTTTAATCGCCTACTCCTTATTTCTTCGTTTTTTGGAGTAATAATAAAAAGCGTAGGCTATTAAAACCAGTACGAAAAATGGAAGGTACGTACCAATAACTACACCAATTTCATAGGAGTCATCAGGTGCTTGCTGCATCTTTTTTTCAATTTCAGCAGCTTCTTGAAACATTAGAAATAGTCCCATAACCTAAAAATCTATCTCCAAACTAATAGGACAATGATCACTTCCCATTATTTGATCATGAATTTGTGCAGATTTCACTTTATCCCAAATCGATTCGCTGACCAAAAAGTAATCGAGACGCCAACCTACATTTCTACTTCTTGCACCACCTCGCATACTCCAAAACGTATATTTATCAAACGTAGTTGGATGCAACTTTCTAAAGCTATCCACTAAATTTAATTCGTTCAGCATTGCATCAAACCCATCAATTTCTACTTGTGTAAATCCAGATGTTTTGTTGTAATTACTTTTAGGGTTCGCCAAATCATTTGCTGTGTGCGCCACATTAAAATCACCAGTAATAATCAATGGTTTATTTTTCGATAATTCCTTTAGATAATTAGTGAAGTCCTTATCCCACCCTGCTCTATAATCCAATCGCTTTAGTCCGCTTCCACTATTCGGTATGTAAACGTTGACCAAATGAAAGTGCTCAAATTCAGAATGGGTAATACGACCTTCTAAGTCATGCTCTGCAATGCCCATGTTCTTTTTGAATTGAACGGGCTTTAACCTTGTCAAAATTCCGGTACCAGAATATCCTTTTCTATCAGCACTATTGGTGAATAACTCATACCCACCTATATCTTTCAATGCTTCGCTCACTTGATCATCTTGAGCCTTGGTTTCTTGAATGCAAAAAACATCTGCATCAAAATCTTTAACAATATTTTCAAAGCCCTTTTTTACAGAAGCCCTAATGCCATTTACATTCCATGATACTAATTTCATTCTTTGATATTATTTGTTCATCAATTCTTCTATCTCATCTGCCTTAATAGGAATATTTGCCATTAAATTAAAAGGCTCTCCTTTTTTCTGAATAACAACATCATCTTCTAAACGAATACCCATGTTTTCCGCTGGAATATAGATACCTGGTTCAACTGTAAAAACCATATTTGCTTTCATAGGTGTTTTTAAAGCACCGTAATCATGCGTATTCAATCCGATATGGTGACTAGTGCCGTGCATAAAATATTTTTTATACGCAGGCCATTCAGGGTCTTCATTTTGTACATCTGCTTTGTCCAACAATCCCAATCCTAATAATTCAGAAGTCATTAGTTTACCACATTCCTTATGGTATTCTGCCCAAAGCGTGCCAGGAACCAACATTTTGGTAGCATCATCTTTTACCCGTAAAACGGCATTGTAGACCTCTTTTTGACGCTTTGTGAATTTTCCATTTACAGGAATAGTCCTCGTTAAATCACTAGAATAGTTTGCGTATTCTGCGGCAACATCCATAAGAATTAAATCTCCATCATTACAGGGTCTGTTGTTTTCCAAATAGTGTAAAACATTTGCATTATAACCGGAAGCGATAATTGGTGGATATGCAAAACCTTTAGAACGGTTACTTACAAATTCGTGCAGTAATTCTGCCTCAATCTCATATTCCATTACCCCAGGCTTAACAAAACCTAACAATCTTCGAAAACCTTTCTCCGTAATATTACAGGCCGTTTGCATCAATTCTAATTCTTCTGGCTCCTTTATTCCACGAATCTCTTGAAGAACAGGATTACTTTTCGCAACACGATGCGCTGGAAATTGTTGCTTGCATTTTTCAATAAAACGATCCTCTCGAGTTTCTGTTTCTACCGCCTGTCTGTAATGCTCGTTAGTATTAAAATAAATAGTTTCTGCTTCGGTCATTAAATCAAAGAATATTTTATCAAAATCCTTTAACCAATGTATGGTTTGTATACCCGAAACCTCGGTTGCCTTTTCCTTTGTTAATTTAGCTCCTTCCCAAACCGCTATATGTTCGTTAGTCTCCCGAACAAACAGAATTTCACGATTTTTTTTATGTATTGAATCAGGAAACAAGACTAAAATAGTCTCTTCTTGGTCAGCACCAGACAAGTAAAAAATATCTCTATGTTGCTCAAAAGGCATTACACTATCGGCACTAATGGGGTAAATATCATTAGAATTAAAAATCGCAATGCTTTTTGGCTGCATACGATCCATAAATTTCTTTCTATTCTTTATAAATAATGAATTAGGTATTTGATGGTATTTCATGAATTTACATTTTGATATAAAATTACGGATTATGTATTGTTTCAATAGAAAATAGGATGTATAATTATGAAATTTACAAATAAACTTGCGCCCAACTTAACCAACAAAATAGTTAACTTGTATGCTTCAACCAAAAACAAATTAGCAATGAATAAAATAGCTTACCTATTAATGGTCGCCTTATGTTTGCAGGCCTGTTCAGAAACCAAAAAAGAAGAATCTCAAGCTGAACTATTTGCTCGTATCGATACTGAAATTAACCAAAACTCTAAAGGGTATAGTTCATTAAAAGAGGCCACTGAAACCATAGGTCATAGATTAACTGGATCATCAAATGGTGAAAAGGCAGAAGAATATACCTACAATAAGTTTAAAGAATATGGTTTTGAAGATGTAACCTATCAAACTTTTGAGGTAGAAGCATGGGCAAGAGGTAACGTATCCTTAGAAATAAATAATAATTCAATTAAAGTTGTTACCCTAGGTCATTCTCCTATTAAATCAGAGGTAACAGGTGAAATTGTAGATATGGGTAATGGTTTAGATGCTGATTACGCTGCTAACCCAGAAGCTGTAAAAGGAAAAATCGCTTTGGCGTATATTTCAATCTTACCTGGTAGCGAAGAAGGGTTAACCAACCTACATCGAAGTGAAAAAACAGCATTGGCTATTAAATATGGTGCTATTGGTATTATCATCATTAATCAAGTAGATAACGGAGTGCTATTGACAGGTACCGCTTCGGTTACGGGGGAGTTAATTCCAATTCCTGCTGTTTGTATTGGCAAAGAAGATGGAATGGCTTTAAAAGAATCTATGAAAATTAAAAAAGCTACTGCCAAAATAGCAATGACTAACAAAAGTGATGTCATTAAAGCACGAAATGTTGTTGCCACTTTAACTGGTAGTGAGATTCCAGAAGAGATTATTGTACTTGGCGGGCATTTAGATTCTTGGGATTTAGCAACAGGAGCAATAGATAATGGAATTGGTTCTTTTGCGGTTTTAGATATTGCAAGAGCATTTAAGGCAAATAATCTTCACCCTAAACGTACTGTAAAATTCGTAATGTTCATGGGAGAGGAACAAGGTCTTTTAGGCTCTAAATTCTTAGTAGAACAAGCTATTGAAAACAAGACTATTGAAAACATTAAATACATGATGAATCTTGATATGTCTGGTAACCCAATCGGCATGAACGCTGGTGGCAAATTAGATGACGAGCAATTTTTTAAGGATTTAGGGTCTGCCATTCAAAAACAGGACACTATTTATCAAAATACATTCTCTAACAAGTCTGGCCTACACAGCGACCACCAACCGTTTATGTTAGAAGGTGTGCCAATATTATCTGTTAATAGCAATTTAGACCGTTCTATATACGGCTGCTATCATTCTGATTGTGATGATTTTAATTTGGTGAATGAAGACCATATGAAAAACACTTCACGTTTTGGCACTATGATGTTATATTCATTGGCAAATGCAGATAAATTACCTGCAACGAAAATGGACAGTGATACCACTAAAGAATTTATGATAAAAAATAATTTGAAGGAAAAACTGATTATAGGAAACGATTGGAAATGGGAGGAATAAAATTTATAAAATCCTTTCAAAGATTAGTATTGAAGCAGGGTATCATTCCTATGACGCTCTGCTTTTCTATTTTAATAGGTTGTTCGCAACAATCGGAAAACACACCTGTTAATTATTTTGAATTGGTACGACCTGAAATCACAGGGCAACTCGCCTATGAAACCACTGATTTTGTAGAGGATTATTGGCGTGTGGTAGGTAACACAGGGTTTGACAAAACCATCCACCTCATTGCCGATACTTTAAAAGCATCTGGCTATGTGTTGGAGGAGGAATCAAGCTCAGATGACCGATTAATTTATCGTATTGAAAAGCGAGCAATGGACCACCATACATGGGAACCAATTTCAGCATCATTACAAATTTTTGGTGAAGACAAACCTTTATTGATGTCCGAAACAAATAGAAATATGACCTATTTGAACTCGACATCAACTGCCGAAAATGGTGTTAAAGCTGAAGTTGTTTGGATAAAATCTCTTATGGAATTAGAAACAGTTTCCGTAAAGGGAAAAATAGTATTTACTGAAATAGGTGCAAGACGGCTGTCTAAGCTCGCTATTAAAAAAGGTGCTCTTGGCATTATTTCTTATGACAACCCCGACTATCTACAACCCGAAAAGAATAAAACTTCCATACAGTTCAGAAGTCTACCATCAGATGATGATTCTAAGTTTTGGGGAATTGCACTTTCCTACGAGGCAAAGGAAAAACTAATTACATGTTTAATAAAGGGAAGGACAGAGGTTATCGTAAACATACAAACTAAACGTTACCCATCTGAAGAACTAACTATTATTGCCACTATAAAAGGAGCAAAAAACCCTGATGAACGTTTGGTATTTAGTGCACATATTCAAGAACCTGGGGCAAACGATAATGCTACCGGTGTAGGTGCTCAATTAGAAATGGCTAAGACAGCAGCTAAATTACTTAAAGAAGGAAAGATTCGCATTGACCGTAGCATGACGTTTTTATGGGGAGATGAAATAATTTCTACCAGAAGATATATTGAAGAAGATACTAAGCGAGCAAAGGGAATTAAATGGGGAATAAGTTTAGATATGGTTGGCGAAAATACTGCTAAAACAGGCGGTTCGTTTTTAATAGAAAAAATGCCAGATCCTAGTGCTATTTGGACAAGAGGTGCCGATAAGCATACCGAGTGGGGCGGTGAAGTTTTATCATTAGAAGACATGAAACCGCACTACCTCAACGATTTTATTTTTTTAAATTTTAGAGAACAGGGTGAATTTGCAAATTGGAAGGTTGAAACCAACCCATTTGAAGGTGGAAGTGATCACACTCCGTTCTTAAAAGCCAATATTCCCGGGCTTTTACTTTGGCACTTTACAGATCAATTTTACCATACTGATAATGACCGTATTGATAAGGTTTCACAAGAAACTTTAAAAAATGTTGGGACTGCAGCTTTAGTCAGTGGATTAGAATTGGTGAATGCAGATACATCTACTGCAACAGAATTATTAGGACAATTAAAGAAAACCGCAGATAATAGACTAACAGCAGAATTCAATCTCAGTAAAAAAATAGTACAAAATAATGGGAACTTAAATCATGAAATTTCTATTCTCGATGCTTGGGAAGATTGGTATTCAAAATCTTTTCGTTCAATATTAGACATGGTCTTGAATTCTAATTCGGACTTAGAAAAAGAAGTCATTGAAGCTCAGGAAATGTTGGCGAAAAAAAAGCAACAATTAGTAAAAGAACTTAAAGACTAAAAAAGGGTCCTTTACTCAAGGACCCTTGATACATTTTAACTTATTTAGAAATTAGGTTTTTGCCATAGCGTTTTTTATGGCTCCTATAATAGCCATAATTACGCCACCGCCGATACCGCCGCCGGCCAAACTAGATATAATCCCAGAAACGTCCATTCCGCCGTCCGTTGCTAGACCAAGCATCCCTAGCAAAGTTCCGCCTATACCGCCGCCGAGAATTCCGGTTATACTATTCCCAAGAGTTCCTAAACTTAGTTTAGGTAATAATTTTCCAGCAACATTACCACCTATTGCGCCAGAAATTAATTGAATAATTAAAAGTAAATACTCTTCCATATTATAAAATATTAATTGGTTATTTGGCAATAATTTAACATTATTATTACCATTATCATAAATAATATTAAAATTTATTTTAAATAATGTAGACATAAATCATTTCCGTTATTTCAAAACTTGTTTTTTTGTCATGAATAAAAGTTATGATTAACTTCCACGATACAAACCGTATGATATAAAAATGAAACGATTCTACCTTCTGTTATTTACCAGTATTTACATAGGTTCAGCACAAGTACAACCTACAACATCTCAAAAAATCAAAGAATCTTTAGTGTCCAAAAAAGCTATGGATGCTAATTCATTAGTCAAAAATCTGGCTTTAAAAAATATTGGCCCGTCTGTAATGAGTGGTCGTGTTGTAGACTTGGCCGTTAACGAAGACAATCCGACAGAGTATTATGTTGCATATGCTTCAGGTGGTTTATGGTACACCAATAATAATGGCACAACTTTTACACCTATAATGGATGAAACCCAGACCCAAAACATTGGTGATATTGCGGTACACTGGCCGAGTGGTACTATCTGGGTCGGTACGGGAGAGAATAATGCTTCTCGTTCTTCTTATGCAGGAATCGGAATTTTAAAATCTACCGATAAAGGAGAGACTTGGAAAAACATGGGTCTATCCGATTCACATCATATAGGTCGTATCATAGTAAATCCTAAAAACGCAGATGAAGTAACCGTTGGTGTAGCTGGTCATTTATATTCTCCAAACAAAGAACGTGGTATTTACAAAACCACCGATGGCGGTAAAATTTGGAAAAACACTTTGTTCATTAATGATGTTACAGGCGTTATAGACGTAGCATTTGCACCAGACAACTTTAATATACAATTTGCCGCTGCATGGCAAAAAGATAGAAAGGCATGGGATTTTATCGGTAACGGTGAAGGTTCAGGTATCTACAAAAGTACCGATGCGGGCGCTACTTGGTTGAAAATCTCAATGCCATCAAGTGGTTTTCCTACGGGCGACGGAATTGGTAGAATAGGATTAGCAGTGTTCGATGCTAACACCGTTTATGCTGTTCATGATAATCAATTTAGACGAAAAAAATCCGGAGAAAAGAAAGATAAGCAAGAAGGATTAACAAAAGATGATTTTAAATCACTTTCAAAAGAGCAATTTCTTGACCTAAATGATAAGGAGTTGAACGATTTTTTGAAGACCAATAATTTTCAAGAAAAATATCGTGCTGCCAACGTAAAGCAAATGGTACGTAGTAATGCAGTAAAACCAGTCGATCTTGCCCTATATTTAGAAGATGCAAATTCTATGCTTTTCGATACGCCTGTAATTGGTGCTGAGGTTTACCTCAGTAATAATGGTGGTAAAACATGGGTAAAACAAAATGAAGATTATATTGATGACCTCTTCTATAGCTACGGTTATTATTTTGCCCAAATTAGTATAGACCCTAAGAATGTAGATGCCATTTATTTATCTGGAGTACCAATAATTTCTTCAAAAGATGGCGGCAAAACTTATAAGTCAATAAATGGCGACAATGTTCATTCTGATCATCACGCTTTATGGGTCAACCCTAATTCGCCAGGTCACTTAATTAATGGAAATGATGGTGGTGTAAATACCAGTTATGATGATGGTGAAAGTTGGATCAAGAACAATTCACCAATCGTAGGTCAATTTTATGCAATTGCCGTTGATAACCAAAAACCGTATAATGTATATGGTGGCCTACAAGATAATGGTGTATGGATGGGACCGAACAACGCAGATGAAAGTACAGAGTGGCACCAAACAGGACAATACCCTTGGAAATCGATTTTGGGTGGTGACGGTATGCAAGTACAAATTGATTCTAGAAATCATAATACTGTTTACACTGGCTTTCAATTTGGCAATTACTTTAGGTTAGATTTAGAAAATGATAAACGAGTTTATATTCAACCTAAACATGAATTAGGCGAAACACCTTACCGATTTAATTGGCAAACACCTATTCTATTATCTCCCCATAATCAGGATATATTATATATGGGAAGCAACAAATTACATCGTTCATTAAACCAAGGCGATACTTGGGAAACGATTTCTGCTGATTTAACCCAAGGTGGTAGAAGTGGAAATGTTGCTTTTGGTACCTTGGCTACAATTTCTGAATCTCCATTTAAATTCGGATTGATTTATACCGGTAGTGATGACGGGCTTATTTACCGCACCGATAATGGTGGTGGTAGTTGGGAAGTGATTTCTAAAAATTTACCACAGAACTTATGGGTAAGTAGGGTTGTTGCATCAAAGTATAACGAAAATAGAGTCTATGCAACTTTGAATGGCTACCGTTCAGACGATTTTACTCCTTATATATATGTAAGTGAAGATAAAGGAATTACATGGAAGAACATTTCTAGTAACATACCAATGTCTCCAGTAAATGTAATTATAGAGGATTCGGAAAATGAAAATGTATTGTTCGTAGGTACTGACAATGGACTATATGTTTCCTTAAATAGTGGAAGCACATGGGAATCTTTTCAAAACGGAATGCCATATGTTGCCGTTCATGATTTGGTAATTCAGAAAGAAGAAAAGCATTTATTGGTAGGTACGCACGGCAGAAGTATTTACAAAGCTGACATCGCTCAACTACAAAAACTAACCCCTGAAGTACTAAAAAAAGAGTTACATATCTATTCATTAGAAAATATCATACATTCAACACAATGGGGAAATTCATGGAGTTCATGGTCAAAAGCTAGCACACCAGGACTGGATATTACTTTTTACTCTAGCAGAGATGAAGTATACCAGGCTAAAATAAAATCTTCAGATGATATTACCGTAAGTGAAACTGAAGTAATAGCGAATAAAGGATTAAACATTTTATCCTATGACTTGGGCTTTACTAAAATAGGAAAACTAAATTACCTTAAAAAGCATAAAACAGAATTGAATCAAGCTAAAAATGGTAACACTTATTTGCCAAAAGGCTCATATACTGTTGAAGTAAAGGGAAACGGGAAAATGGAACAGGTGACTTTTGAAATTGAATAATCCGCATGAAAATAGTTGATTGGTACTTATTACCAGATTTAGGAGTAAGTCATAATCCTGAGATTAAAAAGAGAACCTTAATCGGTACTAATGAGATACCTCAATTAATGATGTATGGCACGGCTATTTTTAAACCCGGTCAAGAGGTAAAATTACATAAACATGATACCATGTATGAAGTTTTTCTTATTCAAACTGGAAAGGCAATTTTTATCATTTTAGGCAATGAGTACGAAGTAAGTCCTGGCAATTGTATTACGATAGAACCTGGTGAATTACATGCCCAACGCAATCCATTCGACACTGATGTTTCATGGACCTATTTTGGCATTGCCACTGATTAATTTTTGACAAAATATATGGAACTAACTTTAGGAATACCTGCTTTACTTTTCCCTGCAATTTCTTTAACCATGTTGGCCTATAATGCTCGTTACCTAGCAATTGCCGGGCTCATACGTCAATTACATCATAAATATCAAGAAACAGCATCACCTTCTATTGGCTTGCAAGTTCAAAAATTACGCAAAAGACTTACTATAATTAAAAACATGCAGGCAACCGCTATCTTTAGCTTTCTTTTAGCGGTAATTACAATGGCACTCTTATTTTTTAATTATGTAATAATCGCCAAAATAGTATTTGGCATTAGTCTATTTGCTTTAATCCTTTCTTTAGTTTTAAGTTTAATTGAAGTTCAACTTTCCACCAAAGCCTTATCAATTCAATTAAAGGATATGGAAAAATGAAGCAAATAAAAGAGCTTGAATTACTTAATCAAATTAGAGAGATTAGGGAATTCGATTTTGGTATCTTCTATTTTTTTAAAAAAGGAATTATTATATCAGAAATGAATAAAGGTGTTCTTTTTAGATGGGAAGACGCCTCGAAAGTTGTTACCGCAGCTGAAAATATATATGGCTTAGAAATTCCAATAATCTATATTGCCAATCGAATAAACAACTATTATGTAGTACCCTCAAATTGGCTAAAGTTTTATCAAAATAGACATAAAATGGCCTTTTACGGTGTTGTAGGTAAAACAACAGGTAGTAGGGCAAGTATACTTTTAGAATGGTTTTTCTTTAAAAACTCTATTATTCAATTTAAAGATTTAGACGATGCCGTACTTTGGGCAATAGATAAATCACAGTTAAAAACCAATCAAATATCACCCTAGTTTGTTTGTTCAAGATTTTTAATCCTTTTGGTAGTTTAATCTTATAATTCTTCAACACTATAAAATTGATTCTTAAAATGAATCTAAATAGGCATACTAAACCCCTTGAAAACTTGTTAATAACTAGCGTGTGATGTAAATTCGCGTATAAAATTAACAACTAATGAGCGGATTTTTTAAATCTTCGATTGGTAGAAAGTATGCAATGGCTCTTTCTGCTTTCTTTTTAATGTTTTTTCTACTTCAGCATTTTGCAATTAATATTTTATCGGTTTTCAGTCCAGATGCGTTCAATGAAACTTCGCATTTTATGGGTACTTTTTGGGCCGTACAATACCTATTGCAACCTGTTTTAATTTTTGGAGTTATTTATCACTTCGTGATGGGTTTCATTCTTGAAATTAAAAATAGAAATGCTAGAGCAGTGAACTACGCTAAAAACAATGGTTCAGCTAATTCTAGCTGGATGAGTAGAAACATGATTTACAGCGGATTGGCAATTTTGGCCTTTTTAGTGCTGCATTTTATTGATTTCTGGTTACCAGAAATCAATACCAAATATATTCAAGGCGATATGTCTGGATTGTTGGGAGATGGTGAAGGTTTTCGCTACTACGAAGAATTGACACATAAATTTGTGAACCCGATTAGAGTAGCAGCTTATGTACTAGCCTTTGTGTTTTTATCATTACACCTTATGCACGGATTTAGTTCTGCTTTTCAGTCAGCTGGCGTATCCTCTATGAGAAAGAAAAAGCTTCAAACTTTTGGTAAGGCATATGCTATTATAATTCCATTAGGTTTTATTTTCATCGCCATTTATCATCATTTTAATCATTAATACCTTTTACTTATGTCTGTATTAGACTCAAAAGTACCTAAAGGTCCATTGAAAACGAAGTGGACCGATTATAAGAACCATATTGATTTGGTTAACCCTGCCAATAAACGAAACATTGACGTTATCGTAGTTGGAACAGGATTAGCAGGTGGTTCAGCTGCGGCTACCTTGGCAGAATTGGGATATAACGTTAAAACGTTTTGTTACCAAGATTCTCCAAGAAGAGCGCACTCCATTGCAGCACAAGGTGGTATCAATGCTGCTAAAAACTATCAAGGTGATGGTGACTCTACCTATCGTTTATTTTACGATACGGTAAAAGGTGGTGATTACCGCTCTAGAGAAGCTAACGTATATAGATTAGCAGAAGTTTCTTCAAATATAATTGACCAATGTGTTGCCCAAGGTGTACCATTTGCACGTGATTATGGCGGCCTATTAGATAATCGTTCATTCGGTGGTGTATTAGTTTCTCGTACTTTTTACGCAAAAGGACAAACAGGACAACAACTTTTACTAGGCGCATATTCAGCAATGAACAGACAAATTGCACGTGGTAAAATTACCCCGTACAATCGTCATGAAATGTTAGACGTTGTTAAAGTAAATGGTCAAGCAAGAGGAATCATCGCACGAGACCTGGTAACAGGTGAAATTGAGCGTCATTCTGCCCATGCTGTCGTTATTGCTTCTGGTGGATACGGAAATGTTTATTTCCTATCAACTAATGCAATGGGCTCTAACGCAACTGCAGCTTGGAAAATTCACAAAAAAGGAGCGTTTTTCGCAAACCCTTGTTATACTCAAATTCACCCAACGTGTATTCCACGTTCAGGTGATTATCAGTCTAAACTTACGTTGATGTCTGAGTCGTTACGTAATGATGGCCGTATTTGGGTTCCTAAGAATATGGACGATGTAATGGCAATTCGTGAAGGAAAGAAAAAGCCGACCGATCTGTCTGAAGATGAAAGAGATTATTACTTAGAACGTCGTTATCCAGCGTTTGGTAACTTAGTTCCACGTGATGTAGCTTCAAGAGCTGCTAAAGAGCGTTGTGATGCTGGTTACGGAGTAAATGCAACTGGTGAAGCTGTGTATTTAGATTTTGCATCTGCAATACAACGCTATGGTGTCGAGCAAGCAAAAATTCATAATATTGAAAATGCCTCAGCTGCAAAACTATACGAATTAGGTGCCGCCATCGTAAAAGCTAAATACGGAAACCTTTTTCAAATGTACGAGAAAATCGTAGATCAAGATCCATACAAAACCCCAATGATGATTTATCCTGCGGTACATTATACAATGGGTGGTGTCTGGGTCGATTATAATTTAATGACCACTGTTGAAGGTTTATACTGTATTGGTGAAGCAAACTTCTCTGATCACGGTGCAAACAGACTAGGAGCATCTGCTTTAATGCAAGGTTTAGCGGATGGATACTTCGTATTGCCTTACACAATTGGTGATTACTTATCTCATGAAATTAGAACAGGAAAAATTCCAACTAACACTCCTGAGTTCGATGAAGCTGAAAAATCTGTAACTGATAAAATTGATTTCTTTATTACCAATAAGGGTTCACACTCTGTTGATTATTACCATAAAAAATTAGGTAAAATCATGTGGGACAAATGTGGTATGTCTCGTAATGCAGAAGGTTTAAAAGAAGCTATTGTAGAGATTAAAGCTTTACGTGAAGATTTCTATAAGAATGTAAGTGTTCCTGGAACTGCGAACGAACTAAATGCTGAGCTTGAAAAAGCTGGTCGTGTAGCTGACTTTTTAGAATTGGGAGAGTTATTTGCAAAGGATGCACTTGAAAGAGATGAATCTTGTGGAGGACATTTTAGAGAAGAGTCTGTTGAACTTGACGGCGAACAAAAAGGAGAAGCAAAACGTAATGATAAAGATTTTGCTTTTGTTTCTGCTTGGGAATACAAAGGGGAACCTAGTGATGCCGTTTTACATAAAGAGCAACTAGAGTTCAACGAAATCGAATTAAAACAAAGAAGTTATAAATAAATAGTATTGAGCTATTACACATGATTTACATCATTCAATAATACTCATTACTCAATACTTAAAATATGAATCTGACATTAAAAATTTGGAGACAACAAAATGCCCAATCTAAGGGTAAAATGGTCGATTATAAAGTGACAGAGATATCTGAACACATGTCTTTCCTAGAAATGATGGATGTTCTAAACGAGCAATTAATTAACAAAGGTGAAGAACCAGTGGCTTTTGACCATGATTGTCGTGAAGGAATTTGTGGCATGTGCTCTATGTTTATAAACGGTGAAGCTCATGGCCCAGATAGAGGTGTTACGACTTGTCAATTGCATATGCGTATGTTCAAAGACGGCGATACTATTACTATTGAACCATTTAGAGCAAAAGCTTTTCCTGTACTAAAAGATTTAGTAGTTGACAGAAGTTCTTTTGATCGTATACAGCATGCTGGTGGTTATATTTCTGTGAATACCTCAGGTAATACTCAAGATGCTAATAATATCCCTATTTCTAAACATGCTGCTGATGAAGCGATGGATTCTGCAACATGTATTGGTTGTGGTGCTTGTGTAGCGAGCTGTAAAAACGCTTCTGCTATGCTGTTTGTAGGTGCGAAAGTATCTCAATACGCATTATTACCACAAGGCCAAATTGAAGCTGTAGACCGTGTTCAAAATATGGTTGCTCAAATGGATTTGGAAGGATTTGGAAATTGCACAAACACTGGTGCTTGTGAAGTTGAATGTCCGAAAGGAATTTCATTAGAAAATATCGCAAGAATGAACCGCGAATTTTTAAGCGCTAACGTTAAAGGTTAAATTCCATTTATAATAAATATTGAAAATCCCATGCTGTAAGGCTTGGGATTTTTTATTTTTAATACATGTCCGAAGATTACAAAGTAAAACGAATAAAAGTACCGCGTTTTAATGAAGAGTCCGGTTTTTATACCACACCACAACGCTCTAAAATAATGAGCAAAATACGAGGTAAAAATACCAAACCAGAATTAGCCTTTCGTAAAGCTTTATATGCGGAAGGTTATCGTTATCGAATTGATTATAAAAAGTTAATCGGCAAGCCAGATATAGCGCTTCCAAAGTATAAAACCGTCATATTTATAGATGGTGAATATTGGCATGGAAAAAATTGGAAAGAACGAAAACCTAAAGTAAAAACCAACAGAGTATTTTGGATAGCTAAAATTGAAAGAAATATTCAAAGAGATAAAGAAGTAAATACTGAGTTAACAAGAAAAGGATTTACCGTCTTTAGGTTTTGGGAAACGGAAATTAAAAAGAATTTAGATACTTGTCTACAACAAACCATTACCCACCTAAATACTGTGCAAATGAGCACAAAATGAAATTTTTAAAGTTCATTTAATAAATTTTTAACCCTTGACAGCCCTTATTTAATAGGCCTTTAACGAAATTAGGTTTCTATGATATGTAATTTAGTTTCAAACAAAATTATTAACCCTAAAAACTAAATATATGAAGAGGATAGCAATATTAGCTACTAATGGATTTGAAGAAAGTGAATTAAAATCCCCAAAAGAAGCCATGGAAAAAGAAGGCTTTAATGTAGAGATAGTAAGTTTGAAAAAAGGAGATATAAAAAGCTGGGCAGATGGTAATTGGTCTAATAATTATAAAGTTGATAAGACTTTGGATGAAGTAAAAGCCGAGGAATACAATGCCTTAGTATTACCAGGCGGAGTCATTAATCCAGATTTGTTAAGAAGAGAAGAGTCTGCACTCAATTTCGTTCGAGATTTCTTTAAAATGAAAAAACCAGTAGCAGCAATTTGCCATGCACCGTGGACATTAATTAGTGCAGGTGTAGTAAAAGGAAGAAAAATGACATCTTTTAAATCTATAAAAGATGACTTAATAAATGCAGGAGCAAATTGGGTAGATGAAGAAGTCGTAGTAGACCAAGGGCTTGTAACCAGTAGAAATCCAGATGATTTACCAGCATTCAATTCCAAATTAATTGAGGAGATCAAAGAAGGAAAACATGAAATGCAGCATGCATAATTTACACTTGAATTAGTACATTAAAAAAGCCCAACCTTTCGGATGGGCTTTTTTAATGTCCATTCTCAAAATTCTTACATTTACTATTATGGACTATACCCAACTAACTATAAAATCAAAACTACCAGATATAAAAACAACAATTTTTACAACCGTTGGTAATCTTGCAAGAGAACACAATGCCATAGACTTGTCACAGGGCTTTCCCAATTTTGAAGCTGACCGAGAGCTTTTATCCTTGGTTACAAAAGCAATGCATGAAGGTCATAACCAATATGCACCTATGCCCGGTTATTATGGTCTACGAGAAGTTATTTCCGAAAAAATAGAATCGCTGCATAACCATCATTATAATCCAGAAAGTGAAATTACAATTACAGTTGGAGCTACTCAAGCAATTTTTACGGCTATTACAGCCTTTATTGGCTTAGGCGATGAGGTAATTGTTATAAAACCAGCGTATGATTGTTACGAGCCCGCTATCATCTTAAATGGAGGCAACCCAGTACTTATTCAATTAGATACACCAGATTATAAAGTTGATTGGGAAGTATTTAAAACGAAGATAACCCCTAAAACGAAGATGGTTATTATTAATACACCTCATAACCCAAGTGGAACAATTTTATCGAAAAAAGATATGGAAAAGCTTCAAGACATTCTTAAGCCTACAAATATCATTTTATTAAGTGATGAAGTATATGAACATATCATCTTTGATTCTCAAACGCACCATAGCGCATCACAATTTAAAGATTTGGCAGAACGAAGTTTTGTTTGTGCATCTTTCGGAAAAACATTTCACGTTACCGGATGGAAAATGGGTTATTGTGCAGCGCCAGCAGCTTTAATGGCAGAATTTAGAAAAGTGCATCAGTTTGCAGTTTTTTGTGCAGACCATCCCGTACAACGGGCATTAGCTTCATATTTAAAAAATGCCTCTCATTATCTAGATTTGAACAATTTTTACCAAAAAAAGCGAGATTTATTTTTACAAGGAATAAAATCATCCAAATTTACTTTCAAACCATCACAAGGCACTTATTTTCAATTACTAGATTATACTGCCTTATCAAATGAAGATGATGAAATTATAGGCAAACGCTTAATAACAGAGCACAAAATTGCATCCATACCCATATCTTCTTTTAATCTAAATAATAGAAATGATTATAAGCTACGATTCTGCTTTGCCAAAAAGCAGGAAACTTTAGAAAAAGCGATTGAAATTCTTTGCAGATTATAATTTAATCTTATTAAAAAGCCGCATTTACTTTCGTCATAAATTCGCCAATTTTACTTGGCTCTAACCAACGAGTAACAACGACTACATCATTTTCTTTATCAATTACTATAAAATTACCACCAAAGCCAGCGGCATAGAAAATATTTTCAGAAAGTCCTTCCCAATGGCGGTCTCCTTTTTTATTCAACCACCACATATATCCGTAATTAGGGTTTGGTATGGAAGGTGTAGTGGCTTTTTTAATCCATGATTCTGAAATAATCTGGCTATCCTGCCATTTTCCGTTATTTAAGAAAAGTAATCCAAAACGAGCCATATCTTCTGCATTAATGAACATTCCGGCACCAGAGTGTCCTCCACCTGTAACCGACTTCATTTGTAACCCATCAATTTCTGTCCATGAATTGTCATAACCAAACCAACGCCAAGAAGATGAAGCGCCTATTTTATCCATTATTTTCTCTTTAAGAACCATTGGCATAGGTTTCCGCCACACATGAGTAAGTGAATATGCCAAAACATTTACGCGAATGTCATTATATTCCATAACTGTACCAGGTTCCTTTGGCTCAGCGAACTTCCAATCGTCTATATCACCTTTATTTGGTGGTCTATCGGCCCAATCTTTACCACCCCATAATTCACCAGACCATGCAGAATTTTGTTGTAATAAGTGCTCCCATGTAATTTTTGAATTATGTTTTCCATCGAAAGTCCCATCCCATATATAATTTCCGACAATATCATTGGTGTTAGAAATAACTCCTTCATCTTCGGCTAGGCCCGCCATCGTGCTCAAAAAACTTTTGGTTACACTGAAGGTCATATCTACTCTTTTGGTATCACCCCATTGTGCAACCACATATCCGTTTTTAAGAATCATACCTGCCGGACCACCTCTTTTCTTTGTGGGACCTAAAATCTGATGAAACGGTTCCTTTTCAAAGCCTTTCAAAATTGCAATTCTTAAATCTCGAGAACCAGAATATTCATTCGCCTCTGCAAAAGTGATTGCATTATTTAATTGAGTTTCTTTGATTTTAAAAGATTGAGGAGATTTTTGCTCCCATTCGGCATTTGCTTTTGGAAAGTAATAATCTTGTGCATTAACGTTCAATAAACCTATAAATATAAATAGGATAAAATATTTTAATTTCATGGATCGTTGTTTGAGATTACAAGGTACTTAAATCGAAACGCATTAACCAATCAGTTTGTTCATCGTTTCCAATAAAATATGGGTGTGTCCCAAACTTTTTAAATGCGTTGCGCTGGTAGAATTTAATAGCACGTTGGTTATGTTCCCATACACCCAACCAAAGTGAGTTTTTCTTACGCTGTAATGCAATATGTTTAATTTGATTTAGAATTTCTTCCCCTAGGCGCTTACCTTGATAACTCGCTATCACATAAATACGTTCAAGCTCTATACTATCTACTAATTTACCATCTGTTTGAGCGTTACCTTCGTTTAATTTAAAATAGGCTACCAAGGTTTGCTCATGATAAACAAAGTAAAAATGGCTTTCTGTATTTTGTAATTCTATCGCCAAAGTATCATTAGAAAATGCCCTATCTATATAATTTTTAAAATCTAAAGGGTCATTATCATTTTCAAAAGCTTCAACAAAAGTTTTTCTTGAAATTAGCATTAATTGACTGAGGTCATTAAACGAGCAAGGCTTATAAGAAAGTTCCATACCGCTAAAATAAAAAAAGGAGCAAATTTCTTTGCTCCTGATGGGGGAAATAATATAAAAAAGGTTGATTTGGTATGTTAACCGTTTTTAACACTACTGTTTAATAGCAATGCTATTGATAGTGGGCATTTTTCAATTGCGAACTTTTTACTATTGTTTTTGGGCGAATATTTTACCTTCTGTTCTCATCAGTAGCATACCGTCTTCCGTTTCTTTCATTTCAATAAACTCGTCTGGGAAATCAGTACCTGGATAACTGACTATATAAATATTGTCATTAACGCTCCATTTAAAATCTGTCAAATAAACTACTTCACCGTTTTTGTAACCGTGAAAACGGCCTAGATAGACGTCATTAAATATCCACTCTTCATTATCTATGACCATTTTATTGGTATTAGTAGCGGTTTTCACCGTATGTTTCCAAATTCCAATGATTGGGTCATGATTCTCTTCAATTTTTGAACATGAGGTAACCAGTACCAATAATAACAGACATTTTAATAAGCACTTCATTTTAGGTTAAGTTTTTAAAGCGATTTGGGAAACACTTTTTATTACACTTCAAATATATGTAGTCTTTTTCTTACAATTTAATATTTGTGGTAAAACATAATATACTTGTTGTGTATTACGTAATGTTGTTCATTAAAACACCTTAATTAAATCGTAATTGTAAATAATAAACTTTGTAAAAGGTTAATTTCAAAAGAAAATATCTCAAAAAAAAGCAAAAAAAAAGAGCGACTTATAAAGTCGCTCTTTTTAATCGTCTAAAAGTTATTTATAACATAAACAACTTTTTAGTAAGTCTTAAAAATCCGCTGAAAAAATCATTACGATACACTTGAACTTTTTCTTCAGCTGCAATGTGGTTAAATTGAGAATTCATTTCGGTTAAGTAATTAATAGTTATTGGGTAATAATACATCCTAAAGATATGCACATACCTCTTAATTTATAAAATAATTGTTGTGTAGTCTATTCTAGATGTTGTGAAAAAAAGAAATATTCATTTCATCGATAAAATGAAATTCTTTAAATATTCATTTCAGGTATTTCACCATTTACAATTAAAGCACCTTCAGTAGCTTCAATAATCTCATTTACCGTTACCCCTGGAGCCCTTTCTATTAACAAAAAGCCTTTGTCGGTAACTTCTAGCACCGCCAAATTTGTTACGATTTTTTTAACACAACCAACACCAGTTAATGGCAAACTGCATTTCTTTAACAGTTTTGACTCACCTGCCCTATTTGTATGCATCATTGCAACGATTATATTTTCGGCAGAAGCAACAAGATCCATTGCACCACCCATACCTTTAACCATTTTGCCTGGTATTTTCCAATTGGCAATATCGCCGTTCTCAGCAACCTCCATGGCGCCCAATATGGTAAGGTCTACATGTTTACCCCTTATCATTGCAAAACTAGTTGCAGAATCAAAATATGAAGCCCCTGGTAATGCCGTAATAGTCTGTTTGCCAGCATTGATTAAATCTGCATCTTCTTCTCCATCGAAAGGAAAAGGTCCCATTCCTAGAATTCCATTTTCACTTTGAAATTCAACATTAATATCATCGCGTACATAATTTGCTACCAAAGTTGGAATACCGATTCCAAGGTTTACATAATAGCCATCTTCCACTTCTTGTGCAATTCTTTTTGCAATTCCGTTTTTGTCTAACATGTTCTTATTTTTGACGTACCGTTCTTTGTTCTATTCTCTTCTCGTAATCTTTTCCTTGAAAAATTCGTTGCACGAAAATTCCTGGAACATGTATTTGATTAGGGTCTAATTCTCCTTCAGGCACCAATTCTTCGACCTCAGCTACGGTAATTTTAGCGGCACCACACATACATGGATTAAAATTACGCGCGGTACCTTTAAATATTAAATTACCGGCTGCATCTCCTTTCCATGCTTTTACAAATGCATAATCTGCCTGGAAAGCTTCTTCTAAAATATACATCTTACCATTAAATTCCCTTACTTCTTTTCCTTCAGCTACTTCTGTTCCATAGCCTGCAGGAGTAAAAAAAGCAGGAAAACCAGCTTGTGCTGCTCTACATTTTTCGGCAAGTGTACCCTGCGGTGTCAATTCTACCTCTAATTCGCCACTAAGCATTTGCCGCTCAAATTCATCATTCTCCCCAACATATGAAGACACCATTTTTTTAATTTGATGTTTCTGCAACAATAATCCCAAGCCAAAATCATCTACCCCCGCATTATTAGAAATACAAGTAATATCATTCACCCCTAATCTTACTAATTCGCTTATGGCATTCTCAGGTATGCCACAAAGACCGAACCCTCCTAGCATAAAAGTCATTCCATCCTTTACTCCGACTAATGCATCCGTTACGCTTGCTACTGTTTTACGTATCATTTTTTATTAAATTATCTTGTTACTAAAATACCGATTATAAATGGGATTAAATAAAAAAAGGTCTTGGTATAAACCAAGACCTTTTTTTATTTATTAAAATTTTAAACTAAAAATCTAAATCATCTAAATCATCTTCGATATCACTGTCTTTCTTAATACCGGCCGCGAATTTATCACAATCTATTTCGATAGACATGTTTTCTGGTTTTTCAAAATCTTCTTTTGAAATACCTAATTCTTCATCAGCATAATTCTTTGTCATATAAAGCCCCCAAATAGGCAATGCCATAGAAGCACCTTGACCATAGATAATACTTTTAAAATGGATTGATCTATCTTCACCACCAACCCAAACGCCAGTAACTAAATTAGGTACCATACCCATAAACCAACCATCACTATTATTTTGGGTTGTACCTGTCTTTCCAGCAATTGGATTAGTTAACGCATAAGGATATCCAGTAATAATTTCATCATATTCCTTTCTCCATTTATTAGCGCCAGTAGTACGTAATCGCGTACCTGAACCACCTTGTGTTACCCCTTTCATTAAATCGACCATGGCATAAGACACATCTTTACTCAATACATCTTTTGTCTCAGGTACATACTCGTAAAGAACCGTACCGTCTTTATTTTCAATTCGCGTAACCATAACAGGTTTTACATAAACACCTTGGTTGGCAAACGTACCATAGGCACCTACCATTTCATAAACACTAAATTCGGGAGTACCTAAAGCAATTGCGGGTACCTCTAAAATTTCACGATCAAGTCCCAAGTTCTTCACCATATTAACCACTGATTTTGGTCCGACCTCATCTATCAACTGTGCGGTTACCGAATTAACCGAATTCGCTAAAGCCCTTTTTAACGTATAACTGTTTCCTGAATATTTACCATTAGAATTCTTAGGACACCATGGCTCTAAATTACCATGTTTGCCCGCTTCTATACAGTATTGTGTATCTGGACGTGTTTCACAAGGTGACAAGCGTAATTGATCAATGGCAGCTGCATAAACAAATGGTTTAAAAGTAGACCCAGCTTGCCTAGCTCCTTGTATAACGTTATCGTATTGAAAATGCCTATAATTTATACCACCAACCCATGCTTTCACATGACCTGTTTGTGGCTCCATAGACATCATTGCCGTTCTTAAAAATGCTTTATAATAACGAATGGAATCCATTGGCGTAAGAATAGTATCCTTTTCTTTAATTGGGCTTTTCCAATCAAATACCGTCATTTCAGTCTTTTTAGTAAAAGATTCCCGTATTTCTTTTTCAGATTTACCGGCATCTTTCATAATTCGCCATCTCTCTGAAGTTTTCATAGCACGCTCCATAATACCATTGGTCTCTTCTGGAGTAATATCTAAAAATGGTGCAGTTGGGTTTCTATCTGGAGTATTCTGATGAAAAAATTCAGCCTGCAACTTCGTCATATGTTCATTGACAGATTCCTCAGCATTGGCCTGCATTTTTGAATCTATAGTCGTGTAAATCTTTAATCCGTCTAAATACAAATTATAACGATCCGACTCATCACCAATGGCTGGCTTCGGATTTTTATTAATCCAATCCTTCATAAAGCGATGTAAATACATTCTAAAATAGGTAGCCAAACCAACACTATGACTTTCTGGATTATAGTTAATATCCATTTTCATGGATTGAAGGGAATCTTTTTCCACTTCTGTGATGTAGTCATATTTCGCCATTTGCCCCAACACAACATTTCTTTTGTTAAGTGTAAGTTCTTCTCGTCTTAATGGGTTGAATAATGAAGAATTCTGCAACATACCAATTAACATAGCAGATTCTTCGACTTTTAAATCTTTAGGTTCTTTGCCAAAATAAATGCGGGCAGCAGAACGTATACCATCAGCATTATTTCCAAAATCATAAATATTTAAATACATACTTATAATCTCTTCTTTGGTATAACTACGCTCTAATCGAATGGCCAATACCCACTCCTTTATTTTTTGTTTTATAGCATCGAACTTACTTCTAGAACGAACACCAACAAATAATTGCCTCGCCAATTGTTGCGATATGGTACTTGCGCCACCTTTACTACCCAAATAAGCAAATGCCCTTAAAGTTCCTCTAGCATCAATGCCAGAATGATCCATAAAACGAATGTCTTCGCTTGCGATAAGCGTATTCACCAAATTTTCAGGTAAATCTTCGAATTTTACGTCGGTCCGGTTATCATCCAAATAGAATTTACCCAACAGTTTACCATCTGAGGAAATAATCTGAGATGCTAAATTAGTCTGTGGATTCTCTAAATATTCATAAGGAGGTAATTCTCCGAACAAACCCCAAGAGGCCGATAAAAATATCAAAGCCACTACGGCAATACCTGACAAGAATAATATCCAAAACCATTTAATGAATTTGGAGAAATTGTTGGTTGTACTCTTCTTTTCCGCTTTTGCCATAATTTACGGGTTACTTTTAATTACTTCAATACCTACATCGGTTATGCCTTCAAGACTAATAATCCCCGAAACATTACCGTTTTTACGCATCGCTTGTGAAACCTCAATAGTATATACGCCAGAAGAAGAAAAAACGATGTTTTCTTTATACCATAATTTATTTTCCTTGATACTTCCGTTCCCTTTTCCCAACCAAGTACCATCTGGTAAAGACATTGTATATTCTAGTGTATCCTTTGTTACTTTGCCCTCAGGCGTGGTAAGAGATGCTATTATAAATAAATTACTATACGGAAAGGTATTATCATTTCTAACATTAATAAATATATCATGCCCTTCAATAGTGTCCATTTCAGATAAAGAGAACTCAAGCACATTATCTTTATTCCAGACACCATCTTCTAAAGAACGGTATTCAGATTTGATGATATTGGTATTACAAGAAGTAAATAGCAATACTGCTAAAAAACAACAAAATAAGCTACGCATTGTTTTGATTACTTTTACGATTTCTGTTTTTGTTCTTGTTACGGTTTCGGTTCCTGTTTTTATTCTTGTTCTTGGTTCCTCCACCCTTAGGTCTATCGAAACGCGTAAGACTATCTTGACCAACTACATTTTCAAAAACAACTTTTTCCTCAACTTCAATTTCTATCGCATACATTTCTAAGCTAGCGACTTTCTCTTTCTTCTTATTTTTCTCTAAAATTACATTAACTTGATCCTTCGAAAGAACATGCCAGCTACCTGGATCTTCTTTATAGGAAAACCAGAGCATTTCTTTGAAAATATCAGTTTTTTGACAGAAAGCTAATCCCTTATCCGTAAGCAATTTGGTGTCTGGCCCAGGAAAGTCTTTTAAGGCATCTAGATAAACGTCTAATTCGTAATTTAAGCAACACTTAAGTTTACCGCACTGCCCCGCTAATTTCTGCGGATTTAATGACAACTGCTGATAGCGTGCCGCAGAGGTACTTACAGATCTAAAATCTGAAAGCCAAGTAGAGCAGCATAATTCTCTACCACAAGAACCAATGCCTCCTAATCGTTGTGCCTCTTGACGATACCCTATTTGACGCATTTCGATACGAATACCGAATGCCTTAGCCATATCTTTAATTAATTGTCGGAAATCTACGCGTTCATCGGCAGTATAGTAAAATGTGGCTTTAGACCCATCTCCCTGAAACTCAACATCAGAAATCTTCATTTGAAGCTTAAGAATGATTGCTATTTCACGTGCGCGCTTTTTTATCTCCTCTTCCCTATCTCGACATTTTTGCCAAATATCAATATCTTTTTGACTGGCCTTTCGATATACTTTAGGCGAATCTGGAGTATCATAAGCTACTTTCTTGCGCTTCATTTGTACACGCACCAACTCACCCGTTAAGGTAACCATACCTATATCATGACCAGACTGTGCCTGAGTGGCAACAATATCTCCTATGGAAAGTGATAGATTCTCTGTATTTTGAAAAAACTCTTTTCTACTGTTTTTAAATCGTACTTCAACAAAATCGAATGGCCGTTCCCCGTTAGGGAGCGACATGTTGGAAAGCCAATCAAAAACTGTTAATTTATTGCAACCATCTGTACCGCAAGTACCGTTGTTCTTGCATCCCTTTGGTTGTCCATCCTTACCGGTAGAACAACTACTACAACCCATATTATATATATTGATTTGGCCGAATTTTTGAAGATTCACCAAAAGAGGTTCATAAAAAACTTATAGGTAAAGATACAGTTTTTTTAATGTGAAATAAAAGGGAAGTTGGTAGTATCAATATTCTATATTCAATAACCAATGGTCGATAAGCAGTATCTTAGGGAATTTAATACACGTTAAAAACGTACTTATTTTTAAGCAAAATTTCGTCTTCTTAGTGCTAAAAGTATAAGTTAATTCAAAACCTCTAAACACTTACAGCTAAACTATTTTTTGAATTTCAAGACCTCAGAACGCCCTTTCTTAAAAATCTTATTACTGACAACTTTTCCTTTTCTCAGCTTTTTTTGCTCTTCAAAAGGTAATTCATGCACCTCTTTACAAGTATCTGAACAACAATTGTTCATTTTTTCTGCACATGATTTACATTGGATGAATAATAAATGACAAGCTTCATTTGCGCAGTTTACATGTTCATCACAAGCATTGCCACATTGATGGCAGTTTGATATAACATCATTACTGATTCGTTCACCCCTTCTGTGATCAAATACAAAATTTTTACCCCTAAACTTGTTCTCTAAGTTTTTGTTCTCAACCTGCCTTGCATATTCAATGACGCCTCCTTCAAGTTGGTATACCTGTTCAAAACCTTTGTGTTTATAATAAGCACTTGCTTTTTCACATCGAATACCACCAGTACAATACATCACCAGTTTTTTATCTTTTTTGTGATTTGCTAAATCTCGTTCAATAATGTCTAGTGAATCGCGAAACGTATCTACATCTGGTGTCACTGCATTTTTGAAATGTCCGATTTCACTTTCGTAATGGTTACGCATATCAACAAGAACCGTATCTGGATCTTCAATAAGCTCATTAAATTTTTCCGCGTCTACGTGAATGCCCTTGTTCGTAACATCAAAACTGTTATCGTTTAGACCATCAGCTACAATCTTATTTCTAACTTTTACCTTAAGTTTCAAAAAAGAAAGATTGTCTTGCTCTATAGCAATGTTGAGTCGTACATTTTCTAAAAATGAAATACTATCAAGATGTTCTTTAAATTCATTGAAATTTTCGGCAGGTACCGATAATTGAGCGTTTATACCTTCATGAGCTACATAAATGCGCCCAAGTACATCCATCTCGTTCCAATGTATAAATAAGTGATTTCTAAAAAGGTCGGTGTTACCGATATGTGCATAGGTATAAAAAGAGATGGTAAGGCGATCCTTTCCTGCTTCTTCAATCAAAGCTGCTCTTTCTATCGCACTTAGTGTATTGTACAGTTGCATGCTATACCAATAGTTTTAAGTTATAGAAAAATTTGAATGGCAAAAGTAATGATAAAATCGAAAAATTGCATCCATTTTATTAAGCTTAAACGATTTGAAATAAAAAAAGAGCCTTGATTTTTCAAGACTCTTTATTGACTATTCCATTCTTTTTCTTCTTCATAGCAGTCTTTCAGAATACAGAAAAGGAAATAGTCACCAATGCACGTTGCCACTAAAAACAACGAACTATATTCTATTTAGTAACTTCTATTTCCTATTAGATAGTAAATGATTAAAATGGTTGCGTAATACATTTCAATATTATACAAATCAAAAAAGAAATGGTAATTTAGCTTTCCAAAAAATTCAAAAAATGAGTTCCGAAAAAGAAGCAAAATTAAAAGCATTAAAGTTGACCCTTGACAAAATGGACAAGACTTACGGTAAGGGTGCCGTCATGAAAATGGGTGATAAGGTTGTTGCAGATGTTGAAGTGATTCCTTCGGGCTCGTTAGGATTAGATATTGCATTAGGAGTAGGTGGTTACCCAAGAGGCAGAGTCGTTGAAATTTATGGTCCTGAATCTTCTGGTAAAACCACATTGACACTTCATGCTATTGCTGAAGCACAAAAAAAAGGCGGTATCGCGGCATTCATTGATGCAGAGCATGCTTTCGATCGTTTTTATGCTCAAAAATTGGGTGTTGATATAGATAACTTAATCATTTCTCAACCAGATAACGGAGAACAAGGGTTAGAGATAGCAGATAATTTAATTCGCTCTGGGGCAATTGACATTGTTGTTATTGATTCTGTTGCTGCATTGACTCCTAAAAGCGAAATTGAAGGAGAAATGGGAGATTCTAAAATGGGACTTCATGCTCGTTTAATGTCTCAGGCATTAAGAAAGCTTACAGGCTCAATTAGTAAAACAAACTGTACCGTTATTTTCATTAATCAATTGCGTGAAAAAATTGGTGTAATGTTCGGTAATCCTGAAACAACTACTGGTGGTAATGCCCTTAAGTTTTACGCGTCAGTACGTTTAGATATTAGAAGATCCACACAAATAAAAGATACAGACGGTAACGTTCAAGGTAATAAGACAAGAGTAAAGGTTGTTAAGAACAAAGTAGCTCCACCATTTCGTACTACTGAATTTGACATTATGTACGGTGAAGGAATTTCAAAAGTGGGTGAGGTTATAGATCTTGGTGTAGAGTATGAAATTGTAAAGAAGAGTGGCTCATGGTTTAGTTATGGCGACACAAAACTTGGACAAGGTCGTGATGCCGTTAAAAACCTTTTATTGGACAATCCAGAACTATTCGAAGAATTGGATGGTAAAATACGAGAGGCAATTAATGCGCTGAACGCTAAATAAAGTTTTTTTAGTTAAACAGAGTTACCTTCTACGCAACCATTGCAACTAACTTTCATCTTATAAACAAATTATTTGTTTGATGAAGCAAAAATTAATATTGTTGGCTGTTTTTATAGCCTTTATAAGCAATGGTTGTTCGATAGAAGATGATAGCGCCAATTTTCATTTCACATCATTGGAAATTGTAGGCGCTGAATTACCGGAATCTTTTGATTACAATCAGACCTATGAGATTTCGGTAAACTTTATAAAACCTAATAGTTGCACTAACTATGAAGGTTTTGACGTGGTTAAAGATTCCTTAACGGTTAGAAACGTTGTAGCTATCGGCACAGTAAGAACCGATATTGATGATTGCACCGAAGAATCTATTGAACAAACAGCTTCTTTTATCTTTAAAGTAATCTATACTGACCCTTACACTTTTAAATTTTATACAGGAGATAATAACGAAGGAGAGGCTGAATACTTAGAAGTAGTTGTGCCAGTAAACAAACGTTAAAACAATCAACCATTTGTGAGTCTAGAAGAACTCATACATAATTGCAAAAAAGGAGACCGTAAGGCACAGGAACTTTTGTACAGAGCCTATGCCACTACCCTATTTGGCATATGCTTAAAGTATTCCAATTCTAAAACCAACGCAGAAGATAGCCTCCACGATAGTTTCATGACCATTTATGAAAAGATTGGACAATACCAAGGCAAAGGGTCTTTTGAAGGTTGGATGAAAAGAATAACGGTTAATACGGTATTACAGAAATATAGAAAGGAAGAATACCTAAATGTAGTTTCTGAAAATACTGAAGAGGAAATTACGGTAGATAATGAGTTTAGTGATATTAGCTTGCAATCGCTTTTAGGCTATATACAAGAATTACCGAATAAATATCGTGCGACCTTTAATTTATATGTTTTAGATGGTTATACCCATAAAGAAATAAGCGAATTGTTAGGGACCTCAATTGGAACCTCAAAATCTAATCTTGCAAGGGCGCGAACATTATTAAAGGAAAAAATAGAAACCAAAGTAACCCAGTCTATCATAGGGGTACTTATAATTATTACAACACATTTTTTATAATCAAATTGATTATAAACTGAAATCTTAAAGGATGCAGAAAAAGAATTTAGACGAACTGTTCCAAGATAAACTCTCGGACTTCAAACCAACCCCAGACAATAAAGTTTGGCGAGCGATTGATGCGTCATTGGAAAAAAGGAGAAAAAAACGAATTTTACCTATTTGGTGGCAAATTAGTGGCATTGCTGCTGCAATAGTAATTGGCCTATTACTATTCAACCCGTTTTTAGAGAACACAACTTCAAACGAGATATTAGTTGACACCCAAAAAGAGACTAAAAAGAAGAATGAGATTCAACCAAACCGAATAGAGGAAATCGTAGTTGATTTAACTGATATACCTAATAACCAGATAGTTGAAAAAACAGTAAAAGAAACGAAAAAAGATTATGATGACACGTATCCGGCTTCTAAAAAACAGCAAAAATTAAAAGGGACGATTCAACATGCAAGTAAAAATAGTAGTGAAAATCAGTCTAAAAGCAACATAGCTTTAGCTGAAAACGAAACTAATAAAGCTAAAACGGACGCGAATTCTAATACTTTGGTAGCTAAAAATACGCCAGCTAAAGAATTAATAAGCCAACAATCAAAAGAAACTACTCAAAGCATCGAAGAGTCCGTCATCGCAAATGAGACAACTAAACAGAATACCCTAAAAGCTATATTATCTGACAAAGATTCAACAACAAATACAACCATAGCAGCCAACGAAACTACTAATGAGGCAAAAGAAATAACTGAAGCAGATAAAAAATCGATTTTTGAAGAAATCGCTGACCAAAAGGAAAGCAAAAAAGATATTGCCAATAACAGATGGTCAGCAGGCCCAAATATTGCTCCCGTTTATTTCAATGGACACGGAAAAGGTTCACCTGTAAACTCCATATTTACCCCTAATTCAAAATCGGGAAACATTAACTTTAGTTATGGTATTTCTGTTGCCTATGCAGTATCAAAAAAGCTAACCATTAGATCGGGAATAAACAAGGTAGACTACGGTTATGATACTGAAGATGTTGCTTTTTCATCTTCTCTAAATGTACTATCCACCAATGGTCAATTAGCAACTATAGATTATGCTCCAACATCTGAGACATTAACAATTTCAAGTAAAAAAGTAGCCTCAGAAAGTTTCAGCACCGCCAACTCTGCATTAGATGTAACTGCCAAAAGTGCTTCTAGAGATGGTTATATGTCTCAACAGTTTGGCTATTTAGAACTACCCGTTGAAGTGAACTATGCACTGATTGACAAAAAATTTGGCGTAAATATCATAGGCGGCGTAAGCTCATTATTTTTAATAGATAATGCCGTGTCTTTAACCGCTGGAGAATTAACAACAGAAATCGGTGAAGCAAACAATATAAATGACCTTAATTTTAGTGCAAATATGGGGTTCGGTTTTAATTATAAGTTCTCTTCGAAGGTGCATTTTAATCTAGAACCTATTTTCAAATATCAACTAAATACATTTTCAGAAATATACGGTACGTTTAAACCATATTCTATCGGGATCTACAGTGGACTTAGCTTTAAGTTTTAAAAATCTTTATTCTGTGAATTTTTTAAATCTTGAAGTATCAAATTACGCACATTATTTCTTAATTGCACTTTTTCATCTTCATCGAGAGTTTTAGTCGGAATAAACTTGTGAACTTTAGCTCTACACTTTCCTGGGCCACCACTAAAAAAAGTAAATGAAAATCTTTTTTTGTTATCATAGAAGGTAATTGGTACTACTGGTATTTTATGGGCAATAGCCATTTTAAAAGCTCCATCCTTAAAATTATCAAGTAAAACATGCTCTTCTGGCACTCCACCTTCTGGAAAAATACAAATACTTGAACCTTGCTGTAATCGTTTTTGAGCCCTTCTATACACCCCCGTTCTACTCTGGGTATCCTCCCGATCCACCATAATACATACGCGTTTATAGAAAAATCCGAATAAAGGTATATTTACCAGTTCTTTCTTTCCCACAAATACGAACGGATTTCGACTAACAACGAGCATTAGCATAATATCTAACATACTGGTATGATTAGCTACTAGCATATAACTACTTCCCTTCACTAATTTCTCTTCATATTTTATACTTGGCCAACAGAACATACCATATAAAATTGGTCTTGCCCAAAGATTTCGGGCCATCCAGAAAAACTGGGGGTACCAGCTTTCTTTAGAAGCGAAAATCACCAATAACGGAAAAAACAAGAGAATAGGAACGGCCACCAAAACATGAAACCAAATACGGTATAACGTTTGACCGGTTTGTCTGACGACTTTAAGCATAAATCAAAAGTAGTTATTTAGGTTAGTTTTTTTGTATTTGTTTTACCTTTGCTTTCATAGAAAAAAAGCAAATGGCAAGAATTTTAACTGGCATACAAAGTACTGGAACCCCCCATTTGGGAAATATTCTAGGAGCGATTATGCCTGCAATCGAAATGGCTAATAATCCATCTAACGAATCTTTTCTGTTTATTGCAGATATGCATTCACTTACCCAAATAAAAAATGGCGAAGAATTACGTCATAATACGTATGCTGTAGCCGCAACATGGCTTGCATTTGGATTGGATATAGAGAATACTGTTTTTTACAGACAGAGTGATGTACCGCAAACTACCGAACTATCTTGGTACCTAAGCTGTTTTTTTCCATATCAACGTTTAACACTAGCCCATTCTTTTAAAGACAAAGCGGATAGATTAGATGATGTAAATGCTGGGTTATTTACGTACCCAATGTTAATGGCAGCTGATATATTATTGTATGATGCGAATATTGTACCTGTAGGTAAAGACCAAATGCAACATATAGAAATGACCCGCGATGTAGCCTCGCGTTTTCATGCACAATTGGGAGAAACATTTGTTTTACCTGAAGGAAAAGTTCAAGAAGAAACCATGTACATACCAGGTACTGATGGTGCAAAAATGAGTAAAAGTAAAGGTAACTTAATCAGTCTTTTTCAAACGGATAAGCAATTGAGAAAGCAGATAATGGGCATACAAACAGATAGCACACCTATGGAGGATCCTAAAGACCCTACCAACGATAATGTATTTGCCTTATATAAGATTTTAGCGTCGCAACCTCAAATAGAAGAAATGAGTGCTAATTATTTGGCAGGTAATTATGGTTTTGGCCATGCTAAGCAAGCGCTTTATGAAGTGATTTTGAATAAATTTGAAGAGCCCCGCGAAAAGTTCAATTATTATATGAACAACTTAAATGAAATTGATGATGCTTTGGCTTTAGGTGCTGAAAAAGCAAGAGAAGTAGCTGGTGGTGTCTTAGAACGTGTACGAGAAAAGTTAGGATATTAGGGAATTTAAATTCTCTTTAGCAAATAAGCTCAAAAACACAAAACCGACCCTTAGGTCGGTTTTGTGTTTTAACATTTTAGCTTTCTTAATTTTATCATCGATTTTGTGTCATTTTCCATCGTTGTTTATTTCTAAACGACCTATTTGTCTTTACCCTATAACAAAAACAAACCAAGTAGTTTGTGAAAATTTCAAATTGCCTCAAATAATTTACCTGGTAATGGCCTTATAACGCCTTTCATTTCCATATTTAATAGCGTCGACGAAGCTTTATAAATTGGAATCTTACACTCGAGTGCAATAGCATCTAACAACTGCTTGCCGTTATTTTGTAAATAGGTATAAATACCCTGCTCGATATCATCCAATTCAATGAATAGTTGTTTTTGTATCGTCTTACTTGGTTTCTGCTCAATATCCCAATCTAACAAATAAATTAAATCTGCTGCCGAAGTCATTACATGTGCTTTTTGCTGTTTTATCAGGTTATTACAACCCAAACTGTACTTATCAGTAGTTCTACCTGGTACAGCGAATACATCACGATTGTAACTATTGGCTATGTCAGCAGTTACCAAGCTTCCTCCCTTTTCGGCCGATTCTACCACAACAGTAGCTTCACTCACGCCAGCTATAATTCGATTACGTTTTAAGAAATTTTCTCGTTCAGGATTACTGGTACTCCAGAATTCTGTATAAAACCCTCCGTTTTTCAATACATCTCCCTGATATTTTGCATGTACTTTTGGGTAGATTTGATTTAACCCGTGCGCAAGGCATCCTATGGTTTGTAAACCCTGTTTTACAGCTTCACGCTGAATACAAATATCTACACCATAAGCAAATCCGCTAATAATAACCGGATTCAATGGTGCAATATCGGCAATAAACTGTTCACAAAAAGCCATGCCATAGCTGGTTATATTACGAGTACCCACAACACTTATAATCTTCCTATCACTTAAATCAATATTCCCTTTTTGAAAAATAAGAATGGGTCCGTCGATACAATGTTTTAGATAATGAGGATATGTGGCATCTTGAAAATAAATACAACTTATACTATTCCTTATAACATAATCATATTCAGCTTCAGCAGCTTCTAAATGTTCGGTTTCAAATAAATGCTTGATGGTATGTGTACCAATACCATCAATTTTTAAAAGATTTCGTTGGTTATCTTCAAAAATTGCCTCTGGACTCCCGCAATGTGAAATTAATTTCTTTGCTAAGATATCGCCAATGTTGGGCACATGTTGCAATCGAAGTATTGCAATGAGTTCATCGGCAGTGTGTTGTGTAGTTTTCATTTATTGTTCACAAAATAGGTGAAAAATTATGTTAATAAAAAGTTACGCCAGAGGTTTTTATACCACTATATTTTTTTAATATTTGCGTAACTATGGTACTAGAACACTATATAAGCGATTTACTTTATAGATACAACTGTGTGGTTGTTCCCGGTTTTGGAGCATTCCTTACCCAAAAAAATTCGGCTAGAATTAATCAAGTCACGAATACTTTCAGTGCACCAAATAAATCTATAGCGTTTAACAAACAGCTCATCTCCAATGATGGTTTGCTTGTATCTTATGTGTCAGAATCAGAGAAAATTACTTTTGAATCTGCATTGTCTTCTATTGAGGAGCAAGTTAAGGTTTGGCAAAATATATTAGCACAAGAAACGTCATTAATCCTAAAGGATATTGGGTCCTTATCAAGGAATAATGAAGATAAAATATTGTTTCAACCAGCAAGTGAACCAAACTATCTAACATCCTCTTTCGGACTTTCTAATTTTAATTCTATTCCAGTTACTAGAGAGGTATTAAAAAAAGAGGTAGTTGAACTAGAAGAAAATATACCGTTCGTTATCAGTCCGGAGCGTAGAGAAAATATAGGGTTCAGACCATATTTAAAATACGCAGCCATTTTATTATTAGCATTTTCTACAGGAGTAACAGGCTATCGTGCTTTTAAACAACAACGCACAAATGAACAAGTTGCAAGACAAGATGCGCAAGAATACGTTACTAAACAAATACAAGAGGCTACATTTTTTGACCTTTCGCCATTAGAATTACCAACAGTAACGGTTGAAGCATCAGTAACAGCATCACCTACCACTAATGAAAGTGAAATGCATTATATCGTTGCAGGCGCTTTTAGAGTAAAATCGAATGCCGACCGTAAAATAGAGCAGCTTAAAGCAATCGGATACAATGCCGGTTATTATGGCACTAATGCATACGGACTTCACATGGTTACCTACGAAAGTCATTCTAATTCTTCGGATGCATTAAAAGCTTTAAGAGAAATAAAACGCACCGAGTCAAAAGATGCTTGGTTATTATCTAAAAAATAAACCTTACACATTTTATAACTACTATTGTTGCCCGTATCTTTGCGCAAAATTTCTATACATGGAAGCTAAAACACCTGCAGCATCTCGAACTACAATGACCGATATGGTACTCCCAAGTGAGACCAACGCACTTCAGAATTTATTTGGAGGCGAACTATTGGCACGTATGGATCGTGCTGCTAGCATTGCAGCCGGTAGACACAGCCGTAGAATTACTGTTACGGCCTCAGTTAACCACGTAGCCTTTAATTTAGCAATACCCTTGGGCAGTGTTGTAACTGTTGAAGCTGCTGTTTCACGAGCATATAATACCTCTATGGAAGTCTATATTGATGTATGGATAGAAGACCGTTTTAATGGAAAGAAAACTAAGGCAAATGAAGCTATATATACTTTCGTAGCAGTCGATGATACTGGAAAACCTACAGAAGTACCTGAACTTACACCAGAAACGGAATTGGAAATCCTTCGTTTTGATGGGGCACTTAGAAGAAAGCAGTTGAGTTTGGTATTAGCAGGTAAAATGGAGCCCGATAATGCCACGGAATTAAAAGCGCTTTTCACAAAAGGCTAAAAACTAAAATTATCTGGATCAGGACCGGTTCGTTCTCCAGTTTCCAAACGATCTAAGAAGACTATATCTTCTTGAGACAATTCAAAATCAAAAATAGCTGCGTTAGATTTAATGCGGTCGATATGCACTGACTTAGGAATAGCAACTATACCCTTTTGCAAATTCCAACGTAAAATTATTTGCGCTACAGATTTTCTGTATTTTTTAGCTAAGCCATTGCAAATATCCAATTCAAAGACCTTGCCCTGCATAAATGGGGACCACGATTCGTATTGAATACTATTTTGATTACAGAAATCAATTAATTCTTGTTGCACCAAATGTGGATGAAATTCCATTTGATTCACCATCGGTACTATTTGGCAGTCCTCTATTACATCTTCTAAATGGTGCTTTAAAAAGTTACTGACTCCTATTGCCCTAATCTTCTTCTGCTTATATAAGTGCTCTAAAGCCCTCCAAGTATCTTTGTATTTATCAGCAACAGGCCAATGAATTAAATATAAATCCAAATACTCCAAACCCAGTCGATCTAAACTCTCCTCAAATGCTTTTAGTGTAGTTTCATAGCCTTGGTCAGCGTTCCAAACTTTACTTACTACAAAAATTTCCTCTCTGTTAATACCGCTCTCCTTTATACCTTTCCCTACACCCTCTTCATTCTTGTAAATCGATGCAGTATCTATATGTCTGTACCCTAATTGCAATGCTCCTTTAACTGCATCTACAACTTCTTGATCATTATCAGATTGATACGTACCTAAACCTAAATAGGGCATTTGCACCCCATTACGTAATCTAAACGTTCCTTTAATATCTGTGATGTTAGATTTATTTTTCATAATCATTATGGTTATAACCTAAACACCCATTCTTCCGGGTTTAAACGAGATGTATTTTGATATAAGTAAAATTTAAGGCGTGTTTGTCCGTTATTCCGATTGGTATAAACAGTACCAAGTTCCTCTTTACTAGCAACTTTATCACCTTTCTTAACATATAGGTCAGACAGATTATAATAGGTACTAATAAAATTACCATGTTTAATTTGAACCCCTTTATTACCACCGGGTACCGCCAAAATAGCAATGACTTCACCTTCAAAAATAGCACGTGCTTTTGAACCTTCGTCCGTTGCAATAATAACTCCATTACTTTGGTGTTTTATTCCTGGATATACTGGGTCGCTATACACCCCAAAGCCCTGGCTTTTAATACCCTTTTCAACAGGCCAAATTAACTTGCCTTTATTGGCAGAAAAATTATTTGCGATAATAGTCGCCTCTGGTGTTAGAACAAATTTGCTTGAATTTTTAGTGGTGCTACCTGATTTCTTGTTAGACGCCGCGATAGCACTTCTAATTAACTTTTCTATTTGCTGATCAATCTTGCGCGCCTCTTGTTTTTTGGTGTCAATAGCGCTAGCATATTTATTTTCATTCTTACGAATAGTACCTAACAATGCTTTTTGCGTTTGAATTTCACTAAACAATTGGTCTTTTGCCTTTTTATTTTGGGCAAGTAATATTTCTTTTACTTTTCGTTCTTCGTTAAGGTCTGAGTTTAATCGAGATAATTCATCTGTTTTAGCCAATATCTGCACACCTTGCTCTTTTCTATAATCTGTGTACTGCTTCATATACTGAAGCCTTTTAAAAGCCTGAAAAAAGCTCTCAGATGATAATAAGAACATTAATCTATTCTGCTTCGATTTATTCTGATATGACTTCTGAATCATCTTGGCATATTCCTCCTTAACCTCTAGTAATTCAGATTTAAGCTTACCTATATTTCTAATATTGGTGTTAATTTGCCTGTTTAATAAATTAGATTGTTGATTAGTGACACGTATTAATTGTTGACGGACCGTAATTTTTTTGTCCAGCGCCTCCATTTGATCCAGTACATTCCCTTTCTCCTTTTTCTCGGCAAAAAGTAACCGGTTTATATCTCTAATCTCAGTTTGCAGTCGCTCGCGCTTTTCCTCTAAGGCTTTTTGCTCACTAGTCTGTGAATAACAAGCCATAGAAGTGACCAACAATAAAAACAAAAGGCCATATTTTAGTTTGAACTGCATCTGATTATAGCTCTATTTCTTTAAAACCTTTTGGTATTGAATACGGAAAATTCATAGCACCATTTAATTCAATATTCCGAAACTCTAACACTATATTATTCTCGCTGTCTTTCGTAATAGCTCTGATTTTGATTTCATTTGGAAGTATCTCTTTATCTAAAATTTGATAATTCTCATATGATATCTCTAACAACCTTTTTTCAAAAGGTTGAGAAAGTTGTTGAAGGGCCATTTTGTAATTTTTCGGCTCTATTCTAAATAAAGTTTTATATAACGTTCCTTGCAGTTTAGGGGTTAATCGATATGATTCTTCTGAAATATCTATACCATATTTATCTTCTCTCAAGTCAACGATAGCCTGTCCCGTTAAAAGATTTTGCAAAATTGAAAAATCAACTTCGGTACCCAACAATTCACTTAAATAGGAAAAATCACCATCAAAATATTCATTCTGTAATTTATTATAAAACGAGACACGATTGGGAGTAATATAAGCTTTAACGATACCTAAAGGGGCACTCATCCAAATGGCTTTATCCTTTTCCATTCGAATGCTCACTGAAACATTCTGAGAAGATTCTCCATCAGAATAACTAATTCTCACTTTACCGTTCAAAGTTTTAAAATTAGCCTGATTTTGATAATGCGCCTTTATCACAGATTTTGCCGATAATTTTGCATCAACAGCCCCACCTGAGACCAACTTTGTGCTTTTACAAGAAGCCATAAATATTATTGCTACTACCAATAGATATTGCTTAATTCTAGCACTTCTCAAAATTTTAATCATTTAAAAACCCGGTTTTATTTTACTAAGGTACATATTTGCCTTTGACGTATTGTTGATCGCAGTATATGCATTGGCCAATTCTTTATAGATTTTATTTTCTAAAGCAATATCGTCAATAACGTAATCTAAAGCTGTTTCCAAAATTTCGATGGCATCTTCTCGCTTTTGGGAGCGATTTAAGGCAGCGCCATTCGAATAATAAAAAAATGGTTGAGATGGAAAGCTCTCCATAGCTTCTTCAGAGATTGCTAATAGCGTAACCACGTCATCGTTCGTATTTAAGAGTTCATTAATCTTTGTTTTATAGTCTTCAATACTATTTAAAGCTTCACTGGCCACTTGACTACTTGGTATTTGTAAGGTTGAAATCTTTTTGGTTTGCGTTTGAAGCGAATCTTTTATTCGTTGCTCTAAGCGGTCGTTAGATTTAGTTGCTTTTAAACCCTTTAAAACAGATTGGGCCATTATATAATCCTTTTTCAAGAAATAAATCTCAGCTAGGTTACTTCTTAGCTCAACGTTATTCCAAGGCAACTCTCCCTTGACTTCGTTTAAAATAGATTTTCTTGCCTCAACTACATTTACTAATGTTTCTGCGTACCAGTAATTTTCAGGTTCTCCATTCACGGCTTCTAGCGCATACTCTTGGGCCAAAATTAGTTGTTTGTCATAGAGATGGAATTTTGCCAACTCAAACGAGACAACTGTGTTTTGAGGTTGTAGGCGTTTACATTCCAAAAAGTAGGTTATAGCTCGGTCGTAATTCCGTATCCCTTTTTGCTTTAATCCCTCAAAGAAATTCTCTTGAAAAGTATCTGAATACTCTTCTAAAAAAACTTCTGCACTTTGCTCAATTTCAATGGTTTGATTTTCTTGGGCATAGGTTGTCTTCAGCGATAAAAATCCACTTATTAGAATGACCAAAAAAAACAATCTCTTCATACTAAAATTTGACAATTATTAAAAACAAGAATAACTACTTAACTCCAGTACTACCAAAACCACCTTCACCCCTAGCTGTTTCTGACAAGGAATCAACTAGTTTCCATTCTGCACGTTCGTGCTTAGCTAACACCATTTGTGCGATGCGTTCGCCATTTTCAATAGTAAAAGGTTCGTTGGATAGATTAACCAAAATGACCCCCACTTCTCCTCTATAATCTGCATCAATCGTGCCAGGTGCATTAAGTACCGTAATACCCTTTTTGGCTGCTAGTCCACTTCTAGGTCTGACCTGTGCCTCTATACCTACGGGAAGTTCTATAAATAGACCAGTGGGTATAATAGCTCTGCCTAACGGCTGCAATGTGATGGATTCTAAAAGGTTCGCTCTTAAGTCCATCCCTGCAGATGCACTAGTTTCATAGTGTGGTAGGGTGTGATTCGACTTGTTGATTATTTTTATGTTCATCTATTTAAATATAATTTTTTAACGTTCTCAAATTCAAGTTTGTAAACCAAGCCTAAGAACAACAATAATAATGGTATGCCTATAAAAAGATTTCTATCAAAAATGTAAAATGAAAGGACAGAAAACAAGATGGATACTACTAAATAAAAGCTAATTTTTCTGAAGTTGTATGGAATAGGATAATACATGCGCCCGAAATAAAAAGACAATAACATCATGGTGCCATAGGCTGAAACCGTAGCCACAGCAGATGCCATATAGCCAAAATAAGGAATGAAAACAAAATTGATGATTATGGTAATTACTGCACCAATCATAGATATGTATGCTCCGTATATTGTCTTATCGGTTACTTTATACCAAACAGATAGATTGTGATATATACCCAAGAAAAAACTTGCCAAAACAATTAAAGGTACAATCGGCATCGCATCCCAATACTCCTCATTTAAGACCAAAAATTGTTTAAGTATGTCAGAAAAAACAACTACGGATAATAAGATAACACTACCCATGACCACAAAATAGTTGGTTATTTGCGCATAGGCTTTTTGTGGATTTTTTGTCTCAGAGTGACTAAAGAAAAAAGGCTCAATTCCCATACGGAAAGCTGTAGCGAACAAGGTCATGAACAATGCCAATTTATAACAGGCAGAATACTTCCCCATTTCACTTTTTGCAATATCTACCGGTAATAGCTCTGAAAGTAAGTAACGGTCAAACACCTCATTAATCGTAAAAGCTACACCTGCAACCATAACTGGCATTGCATATTTAACCATTCGCTTCCACAAAACAGTATCAAATACATATGGCCGACGTATATAAACTCTAATCATCAGTAGCAACGTAACACCACTTGCAATTAAATTAGCTATTAAGATATATGGTATTTCGTAATCTGGTTTGTATAAGGAGTTCAATAATCCAGTTGAAGTTCCATCCGCTATTTTAGGCAACATAATTAAGAAAAAGATGGTGAACCCTAAATTGAGTGAAACATTAAGGATTTTAACAATAGCATAACGCATTGGTTTTTCATTTGCTCTTAACCATGCAAAGGGTATAATCGCAAGCGCATCTAAAGCCAAAATACCTAACACATAATTCATGAAAGGCAGGTCAATATTTAAAGCAAGTGATAACTTCTCTTTGAAAAGAATTCCTATTAGCACCAATAATATTGTGGAGCCCATTATAGAAAGTAATGAGGTACTCACCACTTTTTTACGGTTATCTGCTTCCTTATAAAATCGAAAGAATGCTGTTTCCATACCATAGGCAAGAAACACATTGAAGATAGCAAACCACGAAAAAATCAGTGTAATTTCACCATACTTGCCAGGCTCCATAACATCGGTATAGATAGGAACCAATAGAAATGAAATCATCCTGGGCAAGACAGTTGCCAAGCCATAGATTGCAGTTTGTTTAAAAAGTTTTTTGAGTGGATTCAAGCACCTTAAATTGAAGCAATAAATGTACCCATTAAAACCCTCTTTACAAAGTTAGTTTTTAGATGCACTCTTATAAATTAGCGGTTGCTTCTGTTTTATATCGGTAATCTTTGTGTATTTAATTTCATTATTCTCCAGATATTTCAAAACTGCCTCGTTTGACTGCAACCCTAAATCAATCGTTTCTGACGATTCAGGTTGAGAATTTGGAATCCTAGCAACAACAACGTTTTGACCTTCAATAGAATTTACCGTGGGTACGACTTGTTTTCCGCGAAAATATACTTCTTGTACCTCCACAGCCATTTTATCAGTAAAAGTAATCGGTATATTCAATTCAACACCAGAACTGCTTTCTTCTCGACCACCCACCCATGATTGACTAGTAGCTTTCCCTATCTCAAACGACGTCCCGGTTTGTAACTTTTTTTGAGAGAGACAACTAGTTAAGCAAAGGCAAATGAATAAATAACAAACACTTAAATTTTTCATTAATTTATAATATTCTTATAAATATAGGAAGTTAAATGCACCTAGTACTTCAATTAACTTCCCTTATTTATGCCACAAGCCTAATCCCTTATTAACAGTTGATTTAATTTCAAGAGTTCATTTTTAATTTGTCTATATATAAATACAGAAAATATTAGAAGTAGCACTATCGATGAAACTACAATATAAATATAAAATCCGTGAGACAATGAAGCCTTAAATAATGGCAACAATATAACAAACCCAATAACGTAAACTAGTATTGATAAAGGTGTTATCATATAATGCACAATTTTTCTGAAGCTATAATAACGTGTTAAGTCTTCTTTAAAAGCATTATAGTCGTTTATAAAACTTAACTTCTTCGACCTCTGTAGACTATATAATTCAAAGCCGATTCTAAAAATTAAACTTCCTATCATTAAACTTATTCCTAATAAAAAGATAGAATTCTTATACCCTGAAACATATATCGCAAAAAACAATAACACAATGATTGTTGTTGATAAAACAACATTCATGATCTTCTGTTTTCGCTCTATGGATTTTACACTTTTTAAAAGTGATTCAAATCCATTTTCGGTGGCTGATAAACCAGACTGGCTCTTCCACTTATCTTGTAATTCTTCAAAATTATTCATTGTTTGCACATTTTGTAAGTTGAGTTTTTATTCTATGTATACGAGTACGAATCGCTTCATGCTTAATTCCAATAATTTCAGAAATATCCATTTGAGGCAATCCTTCTAGTTCAAGTAAGATGATTGCCTTATTGGTGCTCGTTAATTTATTAATGCATTGATATAGTTGATGTAGCATAGCTTCTCTGTCAACACTATTAGGAGCAGAATCGGCTAGTTGAACATTTTCAATTTGTACGCTTTTTGGAGTTTTACCTTCCTTTCGAATTTCTGCCAAACAAGTATTCACACATATTCTAAAAATCCATGTCCCAATACCACTTTCATTTCGAAAACTATCTAGATGCTGCCATACCTTAATAAATGTATCTTGGGCTAAATCTTTGGCAAGTGTTTCATTACCTCCAGTATAACCCATACAAAGACGAGCAACCTTGCTATAATTGTCTTGATATATTTTCTTATACTTTTCTTCTTTTGATATCATTATTCAGGTAATGAATTTAAAAGATTATCTATAAACCATTTCGGTTGATCGTACATAATAAAGTGTGCAGCGTCTTTAGCGAATTTGATATCATATTCAGTGAGTGCTTTATACTGTGTTTCATAAGTGGCTTTTACCGTATCATAACCATAAGGCTCAGTTGCAGCTAATATGGTGACAGGCACTTTTATTTTAGACAAATCTTCACGTAAATCAAGCTTCAATAAATCAGTATACCCATAAACGTATGTTTCCCTATCTGCTTTAAGCATCCAATCTTTTACTATTTCTTGTTTTGATGTATCCTTAGTCATCCCACTTGCCATTTGTAATGCCATTGCCTCAAAATCTGTAGTATTCATTTCTAACAACTGCTTGTTATATGGAGAATCATAAATCATATATTCACTTTTAAAATTTGGCATCATTAAAGCACCTGTAGATGACAATGCATCTACTAAAATTAGCTTCTGATAAGAATTACTTTCAGTCGCCATCCATAACGCCAATGCACCACCTAAACTATGTCCGATTAATACAGGATTCCTTAATTTCTCCTCATCAATATAGGCGAGAATTCCTTCTTTAATTTTAGGAAGCCAAGGTTTTTGAATTGCAGGAACATCACCAAAACCAGCAAAAGTAAATACGTGACATTGATAGTCTTTTGATAATTCAGTAACGGTATCATCCCAAACATCACCCGTACAGGTAAAGCCGGGAAATAATAAAATCGAATTACCTTTGCCAAACACTTCCACTTTAAAAGGTTGGTCTTGTGCTTTGATAGAAAAGGAAACTATAATTAGCACTACAAGAATTACTTTTTCAATTGTTTTCATCTTAAGAGTTTTAAGTTATCTACCCTTTAGATTCAAAAATCAAAAAATGTTACGTTTTTATGTAAAAGAAATTATTCTGGCTCAACATTCATTCGTTTTATAGCCGTAAATGCTAAAATGAAGGCTGCTAATAAGAATAAAGCTGCCAAGGCATAAGGAGCGCCCGGAAAATATATAGTGCCCTCAGGACGTATAAAATAGTAAAATACAGGTGAGAAAATAAGTTGCCCTAAGATCGCGGTAATACTAACTAGGCCAGTTATAGATCCTTGTAATATTCCCTGTTCTTTTTCAGAAACTTGGTTAGAAATTACACCTTGCACTGTAGGGCCGGCGATACCACCAAGTGCATAAGGAATCAAGAAAGCATACAGCATCCAAGGTTCTTTGGCGAAAGAGAATAAAAACATCCCGACCGTCCAAAGTAAAAAACCGTAAATAATAATTTTTCGCTTACCGAACTTTTTTACCAATACCCCAACTAGAAAACCCTGTACTATAGCAACGAGTAAACCAACAACCATTAAAGATATACCGATTTGCCTTGGATTCCATTCATAACGTTCTATTCCATAATACGACCAGGTAGAAGGTAAGGCTTGACCTGCAAGATTGGCCAAAAAGAAAGCTGAAATGAGTAATAGGAGTCCTTTATAATTCCTTAGTGCCACTAAAGACACTCCAGGAATCATTTTCATGAAATTTATTTGTCTTCTATTTTCTGGAGCTAGAGATTCGGGAACGAAGAAATAACCGAACAAGAAGTTAGCAAAAGTCAATCCTGCAGCGATATAAAAAGGTAATCTAATATCTATTTCACCAAAAAATCCTCCGATACCAGGACCTATAATAAAGCCGACACCAAAAGCAGCTCCTATTAAACCAAAATTTTTGGCTTTATTCTCCTTAGTACTTACATCTGCAATATAGGCTGATGCCACAGTAAAACTTGCCCCAGTAATACCTGCCAAAAACCTACCTAAAAATAGCCAGGCAATCGTTGGTGCCCAGGCATGAATCATATAGTCAATACTCAGCCCAAAAAGCGCTAGCAGTAATATTGGCCGTCTACCGAATCTATCAGATATTTCTCCTAATACTGGTGAAAACAAAAACTGCATACCGGCAAAAGCTGTAGTAAGCCACATGCCGTAGATTATTGCCATGTGATTTCCTTCCCCAGTTAATTCCATAATCAAATCAGGAATTATAGGAAGAATGATTCCGATACCTATAACATCAACTAAAATGGTAATAAAAATAAAAAGAAGGGCAGTTTTGTTGGATTTCATGGTCAAGGCAAAAGTCGGATAAAAAAGGTTCTATAAACCGTTAAAAAACAAAACCCCACAATTAAAGTGAGGTTTTAAATATTAGTATACATATAATCAAAAGATCGCTTCGCTATACCCGCAATAAATCTTAATTATTTAATGCTTCTGCACCACCAACAATTTCTAAGATTTCATTGGTAATAGAAGCCTGTCTTGCTTTGTTATACGTTAATTTTAATTGGTCACGCATCTCAGTTGCATTATCAGTCGCTTTATGCATAGCAGTCATACGTGCTCCATGCTCACTTGCGAAAGAATCTCTTATACCTTTATATAATAATGTTTTTAAAGATTTAGGAATCAACTGTTCAATAATTTCAAGTTTTGAAGGCTCAAAAGTATAATCAGCACTAGTATTACCTTCCACCTCTAAAGGCACGATAGGCAAAAACTGCTCAGTCATCACAATCTGAGTAGCTGCATTTTTGAATTTGTTATATACAATTTCAATACGGTCATAAGCTCCGTTTGTAAAAAGCTCCATTAAACTTTCTGCAATCTCAGCTACATTGTCAAACGTTAAGTCATCATAAACCCCGCTGTGATTAGCAATAACATTAAAACGTTTTCCTAAATAGTCATTAGCCTTTTTACCAACAGCAACAAAATCTACTTCTTTACCGGCATGTACATTTTCAGCAAGATTAACTGACTGCTTTAAAATATTGGTATTAAAAGCACCACAAAGACCCCTATTTGAAGTTATTGATACAATCAAAACCTTTTTTATAACACGATTATCGGCATATGCACTACCAGAATCACCTTCTAAACTAGCACTTAAATTCTGTAGTAATTCGGTTAGTTTATCAGCATAAGGTCTCATAGCCGTAATGGCGTCTTGTGCCTTCTTCAATTTAGCAGCAGAAACCATTTTCATAGCACTGGTAATCTGCATCGTTGATGAAACCGATGAAATCCTATTCCGTATTTCCTTTAAGTTAGCCATACTTTAGCGTATTTAGTAATAAGTACAAAGCATATCGTTCAACATTGTTAAGCAAAACACTTTGTACTTTTTACTCAGTACTATGTACTAGTTTATTTTTTATATTTAGCAGAAAGATCTTTACAAACAGCAGTCAAGGTATCAGTAACCTCGTCTGTAAGTTTACCTGCTTTCAACGTATCCAAAACATCTCTGTGCTTAGCGTTCAAAAACTCTAAGTAATCACGTTCGAATTCTTTTACTTTCTCTACTGGTACATCTCTTAGCAAGTTCTTAGAACCAGCATAGATAATTGCAACCTGATCTTCAACAGTAAATGGATCGTTCTGTGCTTGTTTTAATATTTCAACGTTTCTACGTCCTTTTTCAATTACATTTAAAGTAGCGGCATCTAAATCTGAACCAAATTTCGCGAACGCTTCTAGTTCACGGAATTGTGCTTGATCCAATTTCAACGTACCTGCAACTTTCTTCATTGATTTAATCTGAGCGTTACCACCAACACGAGATACAGAAATACCTACGTTAATTGCTGGTCTTACACCTTGGTTGAATAAATCTTGCTCCAAGAATATTTGTCCGTCAGTAATAGAAATTACGTTGGTTGGAATATAAGCCGAAACGTCACCTGCCTGTGTTTCAATGATAGGTAATGCAGTTAAAGAACCACCACCTTTTACCATAGGTTTTAGCACCTCGGGCAAATCGTTCATTTCTCTTGCAATAGCATCGTTATTAATCACTTTTGCAGCACGCTCTAATAATCTAGAGTGTAGATAGAAAACGTCACCTGGGTAAGCCTCACGTCCTGGTGGTCTTCTTAACAAAAGAGACACCTCACGATATGCTACCGCTTGTTTTGATAAATCATCATATATAATTAATGCTGGACGACCAGTATCACGGAAATATTCTCCAATAGATGCTCCAGCGAATGGTGCATATACTTGCATTGGTGCAGGATCAGATGCATTAGCCGCTACAATTGTAGTATAGGCCATAGCTCCTTTATCTTCTAGAACTTGAGCAATACCAGCTACCGTAGAGGCTTTTTGACCAATTGCAACATAGATACAATATACAGGCTTACCTGCATCGTAAAATTCTTTTTGATTCAAAATGGTATCGATACAAACTGTGGTCTTACCAGTTTGACGGTCACCAATTACAAGTTCTCTTTGCCCTCTACCAACTGGGATCATCGCATCAATAGCTTTAATACCTGTTTGCATTGGCTCTGTTACAGGCTCTCTAAAAATAACCCCTGGAGCTTTACGCTCTAATGGCATTTCATAAGTTTCGCCAGCAATAGGCCCCTTACCGTCTATTGGCGTCCCTAAAGTATCAACCACACGACCAACAATTCCTTCACCAACTTTTATAGATGCGATACGTTGAGTACGTTTTACGGTATCACCTTCACCTACTGATTTAGAAGGTCCTAAAAGCACTACACCAACGTTATCTTCTTCAAGGTTCAATACGATACCTTCAAGTCCACCTTCGAACTCAACTAATTCCCCATACTGGGCATTTGCTAGTCCGTAGATTCTTGCGATACCATCACCTACCTGTAAAACGGTACCTACTTCGTCTAAAGTAGCGGTAGCATCAAATCCTGATAATTGTTTCTTTAAAATTGCTGATACTTCAGCGGCTTTTACTCCTGCCATTTTTAATTAGATATAAGATATTAGGCGATAGATACAAACATCTGAAGCCTTATATAGTTATTATAGACTATTCGAAAATTCTCTTTTAATATTACTTAGCTTATTTACGATACTAGCATCATATTGTAAGTCACCTATTCTTAAAATGAATCCACCTATGATACTTTCATCAATTTTATTCTCAATGGTTACTTCGTCACCAGTAATATTAGCAACTTGCTTTAATACCTTTTTTTCCATTTCAGCATTTAAAGGTACTGCAGTAGTCACGTAAGCTACGCCTTTTCCTTTCAATTGCTCATTAAGAATAATATATTTTAATGCTACTTCGTTAAGCATTCCAATACGCTTGTTATCCACTAACATGCTAATTGAACCCTCTGTTATAGCATCGCAACCCTTAAAGATTTCTGCTAATGCATTCCTTTTAGAAACACCCGATACTACAGGGCTAGCAAGAACATCTCTCAACTCTTTACTATCGGAAATAGTAGCTGCGATTGAACGCATGTCTTTCTCAACAGCAGTCAAGGCTTTCTTTTCCTTAGCCGTATCCAATATTGCCTTCGCGTAACGTAATGCTGCTCTTGATTCGCTCATTATATCTCTTAGTTAAGTTTTAAATCGCTCAACAATGAATCTACTAACTTCAATTGCTTTTCGCTACTAGACAACTCTTCCTTTATAACCTTCTCGGCAATGGCAACAGATAACTCTGCAACTTGGTTTTTAATGTCTGCAACAGCCGCTTTCTTTTCGCTTTCTATAGCCGCTTGAGCCTGCTTTAACATTTTATCACCTTCCGATTTGGCCAGCTCCTTAGAATCAGAAATCATTTTCTCTTTGATTTCGCGAGCCTCTTTCAACATGTTCTCACGCTCAGCACGAGCTTCTTGAATCATTTTTTCATTGTCTGCTTGCAAATTCTGCATATCAGCACGTGCTTTATCAGCAGCGGCCAATGCATCTATAATACCAGATTCTCTTTCATTCAGAGAATTTAATATCGGCTTCCAAGCAAATTTTACTAATAAGAAAATTAAACCTAGTAAAAGAATTGTTTGCACAACAAACAAACCTGGTGAAAAATCGTTAATTAAAACTTCCATACCTTAATTTTTTAAATACTAAATCAATAATTAAAAAACACTTCCTGCAACCAACCGTTGCAGGAGAATGTTTCTTGATTTTTGTGTTCTTATTTTCCTAAGAACAAGGCACCGAATGCCAAACCTTCCAAAAGTGCAGCGATAATAATCATCGCAGTTTGAAT
>TARA_R110001583_G_scaffold60713_2_pt1 | contig 52107 bp, 38 predicted proteins | sample TARA_R110001583 | Tara Oceans TARA_R110001583 (sample SAMEA4398432) | marine metagenome | biome: Polar Biome; feature: [MES] marine water layer (ENVO:01000295) within the mesopelagic zone...; material: water (ENVO:00002006), including particulate matter (ENVO:01000060) such as...... | reverse complement strand
TATTTGATGACTCTATTAGTAAAAAATACTTTGCTGATATGGGCACTAATCTATATTGTTGCGCTTAATAAAACCTAATACTTAGGTGAGTTAGTATTACTTAATAATAAAACAAAGGTTTATAAGATGTTTTATGAAGGAACTGAGAAACGTTTATTAATTTGCACTAAAACGCTTAACTTATTTGATTTTGAAGAGTGTTTTTGGTCTAAGTTAGTCGCTTATTCAGGCGCAGAAATATTATCTAGCATCTCTAACTCTACACTCAAAGCGTATTTATTGTCAGAGTCGAGCTTGTTTGTATGGCAAGACAAACTGTTATTGATCACCTGTGGTAATACACAACTGGTTAAAGCCGCTTTATTTGTTCAGCAACAATTAACTAAACAACAAATAAACACACTTATATTCCAACGCCATCAAGCGCTAAAACCACAGCTACAAAGCTCGAACTTCAAACAGGACACCTTATTACTAGAAAAGCAGTTTAATGGCCAACAGCAGCATTGGCGAGACGGTTATCAAGGTGATTTGTTTGTGTTTGGCAAAATATCAGAAAAGACTATTACTACACAGAATATTTATATGCTGCATGGGTTACAGGGTGAGTTAGCCAAAAAATTACAAATAGAAACCTTAAACAAGCAACAGATCTTAAAACAATTAAAAATAGAAACATTCTTTAATGATTTATTAATTGATCATTTTAGTTTTAACCCAAAAGGTTATTCGTTGAATGCAATTTGTGGGGAGCAGTACATAGCGATTCATTTAACACCTGAAAAGCTAAGTACTTATCTAAGTATTGAAACAAGTTTTTCAGAGTTTCAATGCACTGATTTTATTGCTCATTTACAGCAGCTTTTTTTACCAACTGATTTTAAAAAAATGCACTTTAAAGCAGCTAACCAACAATTAAATATTACTATTTATTGAGGTCTAATAAAAAAACCGTATCAACACGTTCGCTGATCAGGATCTGATTATTCTGATAACTAGGTGCCATTTCATCACTTTTCATTGCGCGCATCAAAATCGGCTGTGCATTATTGGTTTGATAGTTAATTGAATAAACGTTACCTAATGATACTTGATAACTTTTAGCTAAACCTTGCGCTTTATTAATCGAGTCTTGTACCGCTAAATCGCGTGCTTTTATCTGCCATTGTAATGGTTCTTTAAGAGCGTAATGAATTTGACCAATATTTGAAATTTCATTTTTAACCAAAATTTGTAAAAAAGCATTTATCTTTGTTACATCACCCAATTGGTAGCTTAAATTACGGGTCGCTTTAACCCCCACTGATGTACGTTTTTTCTCAATATATTCATACTCGGGACGTAATTGAAGTTCGCCTCGTGTTAACAGCATCTGATCAAAGCCACTTTTTGTCAGTTGCGCCAAAATCTGATCGACTTGTTTATCTACTACTCGCTTAGCATCGTCGCTATCATTTTCAACAGCAATAGATTGAAATTCAATTTTTACAGTATCTGGCTTTACTTGTATTTGTGCATTACCAGACACTGAAATATGCGCTTGTTCTGGTAATGTTGCAGCGTTTGCCCATGCTGTTGTCGTTAACAAACAACTGATCGATATAACTTTTAATATTTTCATTATTTATCTCCGATTAATCTCAACAATATAAGTTATATATTGACTTATACTTCATTGAAAAGTTTTACTTTTTATTAAAAACCATCATAAATTCAATATAAAAAATCATTAACTAAGGTGGCTCTCCCTAATGCAGCCAACATTGATGATTAACCTGCATCGAAACTTTTTTCGCCCCCAAAGTTAGGGGGTGTTACCCTTTTGCGGTTAATTTCATTAGTCGTTATATTTATTCAAAACAGTACCTAGGATAAGTACTGTGCAACAAAGTCATTTTTTGTGCCTTACTCAATTAAACACTTATTGTTTAAGCTTTGCTGGGTAATATTAAAGCATTTACCTAATTAGATTGATATTAACTTCAGATAGTTGGGTGTAGAGTGAAGATTCATTCAGATAAAGTAATCAATTCCGCTTCCTTCACTACCGTACAGCTATTGTTTCTTTGCTAAAACTTCTTTGTTAAAGAAAAAGTAATGTACGACTTTTAACACTAAAGGACTGCTCGATTAACATCTGAGTTGAGGGATAAAACATATTTACCTAACATAAACTTTAAATGGCACTTACTTTCATTTAAAAAAGGTGAATGTATGTTTTATATAAATCAATTAACTTTCAGAGACTTAGCCATGAGAACATTTGAAAAACAACTTAATAGATTTAAAACAGAACTAGGGTTTATCGCCGCATTAGACCAAAGTGGCGGTAGTACACCTGCCGCGCTTAAAACCTATGGGGTGAATGAAGATGCCTACGATACCGAACAAGAGATGTTTGATTTAGTGCATAAAATGCGTTCTCGTATTATCACCAGCCCTTCGTTTGACGGTGATCGTGTGATTGGTGCTATTTTATTTGAAAACACCTTAGATCGCGACATTGAAGGTAAAGCTTCTTCTCTTTATTTATGGCAAGAAAAAAATATAGTGCCATTTCTTAAAGTGGATAAAGGCTTACAAGAACAAGCGAATGGTGTGCAATTAATGAAAGCGATTCCTGGGCTCGATGCATTACTAAAAAAAGCAAAAGCTAAAGATGTATTTGGCACCAAAATGCGTTCAGTAATAAAATTAGCGGATAATATTGGTGTACAAAAACTAGTTGAGCAGCAATTTAAAGTCGCTAAAGAAATTTGTGACGCGGGTTTAGTGCCTATTATTGAACCTGAAATAGACATTCATAGTCCACAAAAAGCGGCGGCTGAAGTGCTATTAAAAGCAGAACTTTTAAAACAGTTAGACCTACTTAATAGCAATCAATTAGTGATGCTGAAGTTATCTCTGCCTGAGTCAGCAAACTTCTATAAAGAATGTATTGCGCATCCCAATGTACTTAAAGTCGTTGCTTTATCTGGTGGTTACCCGATTCAAGAAGCAAGTCGTCGATTAAGCGAAAATAATGCCATGATCGCGAGCTTCTCGCGCGTATTAACCAACAACTTATTTGCAGAGCAAGCGGACGCTGATTTTAACGCTGCGTTATCAGCGACAATTGAGCAAATCTATATTGCTTCGAAAACGTAATAACATTAAGTACGGTCGAAAAAAAGATAAAAAAAAGCCAGCAATTAAGCTGGCTCTATCTACTTATAAAGTTAACCCAATACGGCGTTAAATTATAGTACGTCTACTGCATTAAGATCAGAGAATGCTTTCTCTAAACGTGCAACCATTGATGCTTGACCTGCGCGTAACCATACACGTGGATCGTAGTATTTTTTGTTAGGTGCATCAGGACCCGTTGGGTTACCGATTTGACCTTGTAAGTATTCACGATTAGCTGCTTCGTAAACACGTACGCCATCCCAACATGCCCATTGTGTATCTGTATCGATGTTCATTTTGATAACACCGTAACCGATAGACTCTTGGATTTCTGCTTCAGAAGAACCAGAACCACCGTGGAATACGAAGTTTAATGCGTCTGCAGCAATACCGTGTTTTTCAGAAACGTATTTTTGAGAATCACGTAAAATTGTTGGTGTTAGTTTAACGTTACCAGGCTTGTATACACCGTGTACGTTACCAAAAGAAGCAGCGATAGTGAAACGAGGGCTGATTTTTGATAATTCAACGTATGCGTAATCAACTTCAGATGGTTGAGTGTAAAGTAAAGACTCATCCATATCAGAGTTATCAACGCCGTCTTCTTCACCACCAGTACAACCTAGTTCGATTTCTAATGTCATGCCCATTTTAGCCATGCGCGCTAGGTAACGACCACAAATCTCGATGTTCTCTTCTAAAGGCTCTTCAGAAAGATCGATCATGTGTGATGAGAATAATGGAGCACCAGTTTCTTTAAAGTGAGCTTCAGAAGCGTCTAATAATCCGTCAATCCATGGTAATAATTTCTTAGCAGCATGGTCAGTATGTAGGATAACTGGAACACCGTAAGCAGCAGCCATTGCGTGCACGTGTTTAGCGCCAGAAACAGCACCAAGAACAGCAGCTTCATGACCTTCAAGCTTAAGACCTTTACCGGCGTTAAATACAGCACCACCGTTAGAGAACTGGATAACAACCGGCGCTTTAACTTTTGCAGCAGCTTCAAGAACAGCATTGATTGAATCAGAACCAACAACGTTTACCGCTGGAAGTGCAAATTTGTTTTCTTTTGCAATTGCAAATACTTTTTGAACATCATCACCAGTGATAACACCAGGTTTTACAACGTCTAAAATCTTAGTCATGAGATATACCCTATCTATTGTTTAAATTAAAATGTGTTTAATTTCGCGCTTCTTAGGCAATTATGTCACAAAGAATACGCATAAAAAAGCGAGATAAAAATCTCGCAGCAAATATTTGATTAATCGTTAGCACGTAACTCTAACATTGCCACTGCAGGCAACTCTTTACCTTCAACAAACTCAAGGAAAGCACCGCCACCCGTTGAGATGTAAGATACGTCAGCTGTAATATTGAATTTATCAATGGCAGCCAATGTATCACCGCCACCAGCAACAGAGAATGCAGATGATTCTGCGATTGCTTTAGCAATTCCAGCAGTACCCGCTTCAAAGTTTTTAAATTCAAATACGCCAACTGGGCCATTCCAAAGAATCGTTTTTGCATCTTTTAAAATAGCCGCTAGTGCAGCAGTAGAATCAGGACCTAAGTCAAAAATCATATCGTCATCTTGCACGTCTGCAACATTTTTGATTACCGCTTCAGCGTTTTCATCAAATGCTTTTGCACATGCAACGTCAGTTGCAACAGGGATTGCACAATCAACCATTAATTTTTTAGCTGTTTCAACTAAATCTGCTTCGTATAATGATTTACCAACATTGTGTCCTTGCGCCGCGATAAATGTATTTGCAATACCACCACCAACAACCAGTTGGTCAGCGATTTTAGACAAAGACTCTAAAACAGTTAATTTAGTTGATACTTTAGAACCACCAACGATTGCAACTAATGGACGAGCAGGGTTATCCATTGCTTTACCTAGCGCTTCTAACTCAGCCGCTAATAAAGGACCTGCACATGCAACAGGAGCAAATAAGCCAACACCATTAGTAGAAGATTGAGCACGGTGAGCCGTACCAAATGCATCCATTACATAAACGTCACATAATGCAGCAAGTTGCTTAGATAACGCTTCATCATTTTTCTTTTCGCCTTTATTAAAGCGCACGTTTTCAAGTACAACCACTTCACCGACATTTAATGCTAAGCCGTTTAAGTAATCAGTTGCTAAACGTACTGGTACGTCTAATGCTTCGTTTAAGTAATCAACAACAGGTTGTAGAGAGAATGCTGCATTTTCTTCTGCAGAAGCGCCTTCAGTCGGACGACCTAAGTGAGAAGTGATCATCAGTTTAGCGCCTTTTTCTAACGCTAACTTGATTGTTGGGATAGAAGCACGAATACGCGCATCTGATGTTACTTTTCCATCTTTAATTGGCACATTAAGATCTTGACGGATTAATACACGCTTACCGGCTAAATCTAGATCAACCATTTTTTTTACTGACATGATGTGTCCTCTCATTTTATTTTGAAAACTATAGAATTTTATTGTTAACCTACTGAGTGTCAGGCTCTGCTTTCAAGCAGTCTAAAATACAACATTATGACGTTATATTATGGATATTGGAGCGCATTATAAACCAAACTGTTTGTTACATCGATCACAAATCGCAATGGCCTGTAATTTACCTTTTAAATAGGGGGTAGTGATTTGATTTACATCATTTAATGATACATCTCTTAAAACGCTTAAAAATCAAACAAAAAAGCGACATTTAATCATTAATAGGTATTAATGTGAAATAAATAGGTAATTTAATAGCATTATTTTAGTAATTTGAGCTAGCCTATAACAACAAAAGGGATATAAATAAAATCTCACAGCGTAAACAAATAAAGAGTAACAACACTGAATGAATATCACCTCATTAATTAGCAAGGCTTGGTTAATCTACTATTGCATAATAGCTGCAACAACCATTTTATTATTAAGTAACATTAATAGTAAATATGATGAGTTATTAACAAAACGTAAACATGACCAACTTTATATTACTAAAATAGTGAAAGCAGATATCAATACCTTGCTTTCAAAGTATGAAACTATGATTGATTTAGTGAATGAAGACTTTAGAGAAGACAACATACTCAATCAACACATACTGCAAAATATTTTACAAAAGTCTGACTTGTTAATGGGATTTATAATTTTTAATCTCGATGGCACTTTACTCACAAAAAGTAACAACTTACCTGATAAAGCTTATGAAATTAACTCAGATCTTTATTTTGATAAAAGTTTCGCAGACAGTCTGTATAAAGATAATTTAATGATCGGCAAAGCTATTTTTTCCCCTGTGACCAAGAAATGGATCATCCCAATACGAAAAACTTTATTCAACAAAGCGGGTTTAGCAAATGGTTTTATAACCTCCGCAATCAATCTTGAAAAACTAAAACAAAAATGGCTTCAATCGCAAGCCTTTGGCAATACTATTACCTTGATGTTTGACCAAAATTTCTATCCTTTTTTGCATACAGGGATAACCACTGATAACTACCAAAAATTCTATACTACGCCACTGACTAATGACCAACTTACTAATACGGAAGAACAACTTAAAAAACAAAACATTACTTTAGATATGCTTAGAAACACAGGTGAGGTGGCGCAATTAATTTTCACCGTCGAAGGGAATAAAGTACTGCACAGCTTAACTTACAATAAAGAATATCAATTCTGGACTCGCAGTAGTCGTCCATTAAGTGATGTGATAACACCATTAGCTTATGCAGTCGGTTATTGCTTAGCGCTGTATTCCATATTCCTGCTCGTTGTATTCTTCTTGTTCAAATGGATAATAAGAATAGAAGAAAGCAAATTAGTCACATTAACCTACAAAACTGAACATGATGATTTGACTGATTGCTATAATCGCAGCGTATTAGAGCCATTAATGAAGCAACTAAGCAAAGCTCAAATACGTTTTTCAATGTTATATATTGATTTAGATAATTTTAAAAATATTAATGACTCTTTTGGCCACAACTACGGCGATGCATTGTTACAAGCCGTTAGCCTGCGTATTAAAAAAAGCTTAACCAACATGCCATCACATTTAATTCGTTACAGTGGTGATAAGTTTATTGTATTAATTGAAAAGGATAATGAAAATGTAGTGCGTAATTTTGCTGCTGGACTGCTCAATCATTTAGCGAAGTTACATTGTATAAACAATCATTCCTTTTCCGTCACTAGTTCAATTGGTATTGCACGCTACCCAAGCGATGCAAAAAACTTAGATACCCTAATTAGTTATGCTGAAAATAGTATGGAAATTGCTAAAAAAACAAAAAACCACTACCTTTTCTTTTCCCAAGAAGTGCATCAACTCTTACTCAAACAAGGCGAAATTGAGCAAGCGTTACGTTATGCCATTGATGCAGGTGAAATTAGTCTTGTTTATCAACCTCAAGTCGATAATGAAAATATTTTATATGGTGTCGAAGCATTAGTGCGTTGGCATAGTGCACTACTTGGCACGATACCACCGGACATATTTATTCCGATTGCAGAAAAAACGGGGTTAATGCCTGAGCTAGGTCAGTACATAATGAATAAAGCGATGCATGAAATCGCTAGCTTACAAAGAAGCTCAAAAACGACCTTTGCATTATCGATCAATGTTTCAGTTAGGCAATTTGTACAAGTTAACTTCTTTGAGAAGCTAACAAAAAGCATTCAATATTTTGGTGAAAAAAACTTACCCATCACCATTGAAATTACAGAGAGTTTATTCATTGAGAGCCTTGAGGTCTTACTCCCTATATTTTGTAAAATGAAGGCGAATAACATTTCTTTAGCATTAGATGACTTTGGTACCGGGTACTCGTCACTAAGCATGTTAAGAGATGCACCAATTGATGAGTTGAAAATAGATAAGAGCTTTGTTGATCATATCAGCGCGAACAAAACAGATAGAGCAATGGTAAAAAGTATCATTAGCATGGGAAAAAATTTAAACATGCGAGTCTTAGCCGAGGGTGTTGAAACCTCCGAACAGGCAAATATTCTTGCTGACAATGGTTGTGATTTATTACAGGGTTACTATTTTTCAAAACCGCTGCCTATCAAAGAATTAACTGATTTTGTTAAAATGCAGCCAGGTAAAATCCAGTCTAAAATTTATGCGAATAAAAGCCATACAAAATGCTCTTTGTAACCGTACAATCTGACAGCTAAAACAGTAGGATAGTAAAATTCATGTTTAATAAAAGGGCAATATTAATAGGTTATGCCCTTTTTGGATTAATAAAAAATGTCCTGTAATAGGTTAGCTATCACTAATACCTTTAAAGTAAGAAGTATTCTTTAATCCCAGCTAACACATTTGCAACGGCCACTGAGGCTAATACCATCCCCATCACTCTGCTGATAAGGCTTGCGCCACCATTACCAATAATATTATGGATATGGCTGGCTAATAGCATTAATATAAAGGTTATAAACAAAACTAAAAGCATCACTAAAGCAGTTTGTGCTTGCTCCCAAATACTATAACTGGCATTTTCAGTTAATAGCACAATCGCGAGCATGGCGCCGGGGCTTGCTATCGAGGGAGTCGCGAGCGGAAATATCGCCGTTTCGCTTTGTTTAGGTGCAATCTTAAGTTCAATATCGGGCTTGCTCTCTCCGAAGATCATTGAAAGTGCAAACAAGAATAAAATAATACCGCCTGCAATTTGAAATGCCGATAAAGGAATTTCAATTGAGGTAAGAATAAACTCCCCTAACACCAAGAAAAAAAGCAGAATAGCTGCAGAATAGAGCGTCGCTTTTAGTGCAATTTTTCTTTTTTCTTTTTTATCAAATAGTCTTGTTACTGCAATAAAAACAGGAATAGTCCCGATCGGGTCAATGACAGCAAACAAGAAAATAAAGGTCGCCACATAATCAATCATATAAATTCAACCTTAAAAATTAGCTTGGCATTTATTCATCTATTTTTGACAAATAGTATACCACCTTAATGAAACTTCAAAGTTCAAAGTTCAAAGTCAGCGAGTATAAGCAGTAGTGCTCTAATACTAACTGAGACGATTAAAAACTTTAGTTAATATATCTAATAGCGGTAGTAGTACAAATTGCATAGAAAGGAATAGTAAGAGAGCAATGAAAGTGAAAATTGATATAAAAAAGTAGCCATTAACGGCTACCTTTTTATATTGCTTATTTTTATTAAAGCTTGAACTCTCCAACTAATGCTTTCAGCTCTTGGGTCATTGTTGTTAACTCTTGATTTGCAACAGATAACTGTTTCATTCCCGCAGCTGATTCATCACATATATTACTGATAGCAACAATACGGTGACTGATGTCCAAACTGGTCTGGCTTTGTTGTTCGCTAGCAACGGCTATCTGACTATTCATCTCACTGACATGCTCAACAGCGGCGGTAATATCAAGCAATGCATCGTTGGCCAGCTTAGTTTGTGATAGTGCATTCGTCGCTTGCGTACCACTACTTTCCATTACTTGAGTTGCAGTTTCTGCGTCACGTTGAATTCCACCAGTGATTGTTAGTATCTCTTTAGTTGCTTCTTGTGTGCGCAAAGCTAAGTTGCGAACCTCATCAGCTACAACGGCAAAACCTCTCCCTGACTCCCCTGCTCGTGCAGCTTCAATGGCAGCATTTAAAGCTAATAGGTTAGTTTGGGCTGCAATCCCCTGGATAACATTCAGTACATCACCAATATCTTGGCTATGTGTGATCAAATTATTAATGACACTACTGGCATTTTCTACTTCGCTTGAAAGCTGTGTGATTTCTTGAATATTTTGTGTTGTTATTTTTCCACCTTGATGAGATTTTTGCTTAGCGAGTAATGCCGTATTTTCAGCTTCTACAGTATGTTGACTTACCTCTTGTACGGTAACATTCATTTCTTCAATCGAGACTGCTATCTGTGTGATATCTTGCTGTTGCTTGAATGTACCAGTTTTTGCATTTTCAGTTACAATCGACATATTTTCTGCGGTTGAAGCTAATGTTAAAGCTGAATTTGCCACAATACTAATCGTCTTGTGGATCTTGCTAACAAAGGCATTAAATGCATGACTTAGCGCAGTGATTTCATCATTTCCATCGCTATTTAAGGCAACACGAAGATCACCATCACCGTTAGATATTTCCTCCATGGCCTTGCTTACTTGATTGAGACGAGCAGATATTTGCTTAGCAAGAAAGAATACTAGAGCGGAAATAATAATTGTAATACTGATGCCAAGTATCATTAGCGTTGATTTAGCTTCAGCACGGATTTCAGCCGTTTGTTTTTTTAATTTGTCGGCTTCTTGTGCCAGTAACATTTCTGTCTTTTTGACCGTATTTCTCATTTCACCTGTTAAGCCTTGATTAGCAGTTAACCCTTTTTGCTGTGAAAATAAAACGTATTGTGTAAATTCCTGCTGATATGGCGTTAGCATATTGTTTATATCGCGACTTATAGTTGCATATGCAGGCCCATTAAGTCGATTTTGTATCTCTGTAACTTTTGTAGTAAAAGCGTCTGCATATTCATTCTCTTGACGCAGAATGAAGTCTTTTTCACTACGACGTAGAAGTAACAAATCTGTGAGTAAAACATTATCTTCAAGTTGGTAGATTCTTGTTTCTAATTTATTTGCAGCACTTCTTAGCGCGCCATTTTGACCACTGGTTTTATTTAGACCTATTTTTTCTTGGAGAGTCACAAGCTTTTTAAATTGCTGGCCATATTCATTAAAAGTTGTTGTTAATTGCTGTTGCTTAGCAAATAAAATACCTGCATCGGCTAATGCTGTCGCTAGTTGTTGGATATGAGTTTGAAGAGCATCGAAGGTAGTATTGAAATTTTCTTGATACTTTAAGTCAAAGCGACTAAAAAAATCTTTTTCGTGTTTACGTAAAGTTAACATGTCACTTTCAATAGCAGACACAAGTTGGCTGCTTTTTGTCACAGTATCAATTTGGTCTATAAAATAGATCGAACTCCCCATGATGGCACTCATCGCAAATAGAATAAGCGTGGCTATGCAGTACAGTTTATTCTTGATCGTCATTATGCTCTTTATCCCTTTCTATAAACCAATAAATACTACAAATAGAATAGCCAAATATGTGAAGTTAAGCACCTTATATTTAACTCACTGACAAAATAACTTTATATAAAAACAACATGGAATCCATTAAAAACTAGTGAAATAGACGTATAGCATTCTTAGCAACCTAACAAACCTTCACTTCAGGTTGAATCCTTTGAAACAACTAAAATAGTATTTAAATAATACTAATAAACCTTATTCTGTACACGTATAAACAAGGTTTTATGTGTTGAAAAGAGCAGAGCTGGACAGAAAATTTTTGCAACTTTAAGGTGATAATTGCAAGTTTAAGTTGATGAGAAAGCAGCAGTGAACTTTTGATAACTTCAGAAACAGAAAAGTCCCTGATTAATCAACAAAAAACTTAAATGATAGCTACATAAATCATAACTAAAAGAAGAACTGTGTCTTACAATATTTTCACTCCCCTTAGATTGCCATCACATGGCACTTAAGTTGTTAAAATATATAGCAAGGCCGAGAGTCAGAACTTTCATTTTGCAATAAAAGCCGTAAATAATTCAGGTGGTTTAATAAAGATTTGAAGTAGCGATTCCCCATATTCAAAAGCAATTTGAATTACTGACTTTGCGGTTCGTGCACGCGTAATCTATATCTGAAGTACGGGGGTATAGCTATAAGAGATTATTTAACTGATCATCAAAAACAACAAAGCCCCAACAATTTCTTGTCGAGGCTTCATATAAATGTGGCAGGGGTGGAGAGATTCGAACTCCCAACATACGGATTTGGAATCCGTCGTTCTGCCGTTGGAACTACACCCCTGCAGACGTTGCGGATAATACCTAAGCTAGATTTAATGTAAAGTATCTTTTGCTAAAAAGTGATTGATTGTTTACAAAAACATCAAAATCAACCGATTTTTCCTAAATATCGTTATTAGAATGACTTTTCCAAGTCACTCTCTATATTTAATTACGTAGGTAATAATAGCTGTAAAGTATTGATTATTAGTTTTCCATTTATGTTTTATGGATACTATTAGTATCCATTCATCTTTCATAAAATATACAGCAGATTTGTTTGATAAGGTAACCTGTCTGGTGTATTTTCAATTTAATATTAAACCTCTTAGTTTTTAAAAGGAAACTAGCTAATGACCTGCGCTTTACCTGCCATCAAACCAACGATCCCTAACTTCTCATCTGGCCCTTGTGCAAAACGCCCAGGTTACGATATTAACAAATTAGATTTATGTACGTTAGGTCGTTCACATCGCTCTAATATTGGTAAAGATGCTCTGCAAAAAGTGATCACCGATACGACTGAGCTATTAGGTTTACCAGAAGGATATCGTGTTGGTATTGTTCCAGCATCAGACACTGGTGCAATGGAAATGATCATGTGGTCAATGTTAGGCCCTCGTGCAGTTGATATCTGTTACTGGGAGTCTTTTGGTCAAGGTTGGTATGCAGATATCACTAAACAATTAAAACTACAAAACGTAAATGAAATTAAAGCGGACTACGGACAATTACCTGACTTAACACAAGTTAAGCCTGAAAATGATTGTATATTCACTTGGAACGGCACGACCTCTGGCGTAAAAGTAGAAAATGCAGATTTTATTAGTGATAGCCGTGAAGGTTTAACTATTTGTGATGCTACATCAGCAGTATTTGCGATGGAAATGCCATGGGATAAGTTAGACGTAACCACCTTTAGCTGGCAAAAAGTATTAGGGGGTGAAGGTGCTCACGGTGTGATCATTTTAAGCCCTCGTGCTATTGAGCGCTTGGAAGGTTATACCCCAAGCTGGCCATTACCAAAAATATTTAGATTAACGGCAGGTGGAAAGTTAATTGACGGTATTTTTACTGGCGCAACGATCAATACCCCTTCCATGTTATGTGTGGCAGATTATCAAGACGCATTAAATTGGGTTAAGTCTATCGGTGGTGTAACAGCGAGTATTAAGAAATCCCAAGGGAACCTCGCTGTATTATCTTCATTTGTGGATAATAATAAATGGATCAACTTCTTAGCAGAGAAAGAAAGTACCCGCTCTAATACTAGTGTGTGTTTGTCAGTTGATTTATCAAATGAGCAATTAAAGCAGTTCATGAAACTATTAGCAGATAAAGAGGTTGCCTTTGATATTGGCGCTTATAAAGATGCACCAAGTGGTTTACGTATTTGGTGTGGTAGCACTGTTGAGCAAAGTGATTTAGAAGCTTTAATGCCTTGGTTAACATGGGCTTATCAAACAGTTACTACGCTTAGTGTTGAAGCAAAAGCCGTTTAACCTCCAAGGTACAAAGGGCGAAGAGGTTAAGAGGTTAAGAGGTTAAGATCAAATGATGAAAAATATAAAAGCAGTTATTGCTTACTCTTTATTATCTCATCATTAGCTTTTCTTAGTGCCCTTGGTAAAGCATCACGCTTGGTGGTTATTCAGGTTTTAGGTCAAAAGCCATTTAACCACCAAGATACAAAGAATGAAAAATATAAAAGCAGTTATTATTTACTCTTTATTATCTCATCATTAGCTTTTCTTGGTGTCCTTGGTGGGGCATCGCGCTTGGTGAACATTTGGGTTTTAAGTCCAAAGCAATTTAAGCATCAAGACTGGAAATACACATTTTGCATATAAAAATTTGCTTTCATAAAACACAAAATTCCATACAAGGTCTATAGTTTTTTACTGCAATGCTGTAACTTACTCTTCATAAAAAGGTAATTGAATCAGTCTTACTACCTAACTATATAACTCCTGAATAAAAATGAGGTACTCCATGAGCAACAAACAATTCGATTATGATTATATTTGTATCGGCGGTGGTAGTGGCGGTATCGCTTCAGCTAACCGCGCGTCAAACTATGGTGCAAAAGTAGCTATTATTGAAGCAAAAGATTTAGGTGGTACCTGTGTAAATGTAGGTTGTGTACCTAAAAAGGTTATGTGGCATGGTGCACAAGTGGCTGAAGCCATTAACCTTTATGCTGCAGATTATGGTTTTGACCTAAATGTTAAGGGATTTAATTGGGCAAAATTGGTTGAAAACCGCCAAGCTTATATTGGCCGTATTCACGAATCTTACGATCGTGTTTTAGGTAAGAATAAAGTAGAAGTCATTAAAGGTTTCGCTACTTTTGTTGATAAAAATACTGTTGAAGTCAATGGCAAACATATCACAGCACAACACATAACTATCGCAACAGGTGGCCGCCCTACTATCCCTAATATACCAGGTGCAGAGTTTGGTATTGATTCTAATGGTTTCTTCGATATTATTGAGCAACCTAAACGCGTCGCGGTTGTTGGGGCTGGTTACATTGCCGTAGAAATTGCAGGTGTATTAAGTGCGCTAGGTACAGAAACGCATTTATTTGTACGTAAAGAATCGCCATTGCGTAGTTTTGACCCATTAATAATTGAAACCTTAGTAGAAGTGATGGCAGCAGAAGGCCCAACACTACATACTCACTCAACTCCTAAAGAAGTCACTAAAGAAGCTGATGGTAGCCTTACTTTACACCTTATGAATGGTGAGAGCCAAAATGTAGATACATTAATCTGGGCTATTGGTCGTCACCCTACAACAGATATGATTAACCTTGCAGCAACCGGTGTTGAAACCAATTCAGCAGGTTATATTAAAGTGGATCAATACCAAGAGACAAATATCCCCGGCATTTATTGTGTTGGCGACATTATGGAAGGTGGTGTTGAGCTAACACCTGTTGCTATTAAAGCAGGTCGTCAGCTATCTGAGCGTCTCTTTAATAACAAACCAACTGCAAAAATGGATTATGATTTAATTCCAACGGTTGTATTTAGTCACCCACCGATTGGTACTATTGGTTTAACGGAACAGCAAGCCATTGAACAATATGGTGAAAAAAGTATAAAAGTCTACCAATCAGGGTTTACTGCTATGTACACAGCAGTTACTCAACATCGTCAACCTTGTAAAATGAAGTTAGTTTGTGCCGGTGATAACGAAGTGGTGGTTGGTTTACACGGTATTGGCTTTGCAGTGGATGAAATGATCCAAGGTTTTAGCGTGGCAATGAAGATGGGCGCAACTAAAGCAGACTTCGATAGTTCTGTTGCTCTTCACCCAACGGGATCTGAAGAATTTGTTACTATGACAGGTTAGTATAAATTAACCACAAGTAATCTTTAGAAGCTAAAACTGGCGTATATGGAATATCCTCTTACTTCATATGCGCTAACTCCATTTGCAAATAAAAATCTATCCGCTTAACTCTCAACGCGGTTCTCATTACATCAGTCCTTATAAAGTCTATTAGAGCCATCGATTAAATAACCTCAGTTGTTGATAAAGACAACGATACCATACGACTATTCCCACGCATTTTCCCGTTACACTATCGGCACGGTACGATAATGCTTATAGCTATATAAATTTAATAGAACACTACATGATTTAATAGAAAGCTACATTATTTAATAGAACACTACATGATTTAATAGAAAGCTACATGATTTAATAGAAAGCTACATGGTTAAAGAGAGCACTATGCTTCTATTAACCAAAATTGAGGTTAAAGAAGTAATTGATATGGTTTAACTCAATAATTAGAGCAAAAAAAAGCGGTTAGATAAACTAACCGCTTGCTATTAAATAATGGTGATGAGTATTAAGACTCTCTACACTAAATTAACTTAGTTCAGGTAATCTATCTTTATCTTTATCTTCATCATCGTCATCTTTATCACTTACATTACCATCTACTGCTTTAACAAGTAGTAGACCAATCGCACATACGATGCCACCACATAATACAAAGATTAGGCTTTCCATGAATGGATTTGGTAAGAAGAACATCGCCATGATGCCTACACCAGCCACTGCAATTAATTGACCTAACATACGACGTTGTTTGTTATCAAGACGCGCTTGAGCACTAGACGTATTATGCAAAGGAGTTGCTAAGTTAGTAAAGAATGTATCAATATCTTTTTCACGATGCTCAGCTAAAGGCTTGTAAAAGGCCATAGTACATAGGAAGAACCCGCCAGTAATAACGATATGACCGATTAAACCAAGACCAACTGTTAAGTCTTTCCATTCACGACCAGTTAGTGGAGTATCTAAACTGAACCAGCTTTCAATATCACCAGCTGTGATAACTAAACCAACGTAATAAGATACACATGCACCAACAAGTAATGTTGCCCATGCAGCCCAATCAGGTGTTTTGCGAATAAAGAAACCTAAGAACGTAGGGACTGTCATAGGGAAACTGATTAAGGCACCTACATACATCATGGTATCAAATAAGCTCAAACCTTTAAGTGAGTTGATGAACAGCGCAACACCAATGATGATCAAACCAAAGGCAGTTGACGTAATTTTAGAGCACGTTACTAACTCTTTCTCAGTTGCTTTAGGATGGATAACAACTTGATAGAAGTTTTTAACGAAGATACCTGAGTTACGGTTTAAACCAGAATCCATTGATGACATAGTCGCCGCAAACATTGCAGAGATAAGTAAACCCACCATACCTGCAGGCATGTACTCATCTACAAAGTATAGGTAAGCATAATCGGCCGCTTTTTTACCTGCTTCAGGATATATTGCAGCTAAATCAACACCGGTAGATGCCAGGAACCAACTTGGTAGGAACCAAATTAATGGGCCCATAGTCATAAGGACACAAGCTAATAGCGCAGCTTTACGCGCATTTTTTGAATCTTTAGCCGCAAGATAACGATAAGAGTTAAGCATATTATTAGTAATGCTGAATTGCTTAACAAAGATAAAGAATGCCCATATAGCAAAGATGCTTAGATAGTTAATCTCTGTACCAACAAGGAATGTCACTTCACGCACTTGCTCAAAACCATCAATGATGTTTGAAATACCACCACCTAAGTTAAGCGCTATAATCGCACAGGTAATTGTGACTGCCATGATGATAACCATTTGCATAAAGTCAGATGCGATAACAGCCCATGACCCACCTGTTACGGACATGGCTAATACAACAAGACCCGTTATCCAAATAGTAAATTCTATATCTACGTTGAACAGCCCAGAAGCAATGATAGCGAGTGCATTTAACCAAATACCGGCATTAATAACACTGGTAGGCATACTCGTCCAAGTAAATACTTGCTCATTTTTAGTACCAAATCGTTGGCGAACGGCTTGAATTACCGTTACAACACGTAATTGGCGGAATTTAGGCGCAAAATAAGCGAAGTTCATAAAGTAACCGAACGCGTTAGCCATAAAGATAATAGCAACGGTAAACCCATCGTCATATGCTTTACCTGCCGCACCGGTAAATGTCCAAGCACTAAATTGGGTCATGAAAGCAGTAGAGCCTACCATCCACCAGAGCATGTTACCGCCCCCACGAAAATAGTCACTTGTATTAGTTGTAAATGTTCTAAACATCCAACCGATTGCAATAAGGAATAGGAAATAAACCCCTACTACTATTAAATTATAATCCATATTTAGACCCTTTAATTATTAAGAATATGTTAACCATATAACATACACAGTCCGATTTGTATTACAATATAGGAAGTCTGTGATTAAAATCATATTTAAATAACACTGTTTGTAAATAATCTCATCTAGATCATATTCAATTGAGTTATAGCTCAATTAGCAGATACCAAAATGACAGCATATAAACATAAAACTGCACCAGCACACTTCGATTACGGCACAAAACAAAATAACAAATCGCAATAAAATACAATTAAAAACAATAGCTTACTTGATTTTAAAATTAAAACATTATTTATTCATTGGCAATATTTATACAACATATTAAAAAAAACACATGTAAAATATATCTATAGATTAATGACTTACCAAGAAGAATAAGGCAATAAAAATCAGCAGCTTATAATAAAATCATGAAATCTATACCCCTTATATTTACTACGCATTCACTTTATAATTCAAAAATAAAAGTTTAAAAAATTGATAAATAAAAAATAATAAATCAACAATCCAAACTAGATTAATTTGTATTATGAAATACAGAAATATACAAAATGTATACACATTTAAAATGTTACCCGAGTCCTATTTTGATTTCATATTGAGAACAAATGCTTTGAAATTAAACATCATCGATAAAAGCAATAGATCATCCTTATGAGGTGATCCCATACTTATGATTCATTAAAGCGGTTAGCTTTTTATACTAAAATTCTGCTAAAACTAACGGAGTTTACACCGGGCAAAGGCGTTTTATTTCACTTGGAAAGGTAATGGAGGAAGTTATATATGATCCACACGTAACCATTGTTAAAAATGAATTAGTGGAATGATTAGGACCATGAATAAAGATTTAACTGATATATAAAGTGGTTTAATTGTTTCCTGCCAAGCACTTTAAAATGGGCCACTATGATAGTGACTTTATAATAGGCCGTATGACACTTTCAGCTAAACAGGGTAGGCATGCACGATACGAGCAAGCTAAGTATGCCCAATGCTCAAGATGAAGTAGAAGTAGAAGTAGAAGTAACTGGTTGTTCAGCTAACTAAATGGGATAAATATTGAGATAAGTCGATAGGCAGGTTTTAGTGCAATAGTAAAAAACGACCAAACATTAATTTGTATTAGTTTTATTTAAAGCACCCTCTTAAAATCAAATTTCATATGGCGCACGCTCGAGTTTGTTCCTTCGAAGCATATTTTTAATAATGCTAAATACAGCTCTCCCGTCGCTAACGAATCCACCAGTGCACCATGAGCAGAGTACTCAGGTAAGTTGTGACGAGTTCGAATAGATCCTAAACGGAAATCATCGGTTCCAGAGTCATCTTTATACATATGCAATGATTTTTCGATCTGCAAAGTATCAACCCATAATAATGGTAAAGGTGGTAAATTATAATTTTTCGCAATATAGTGATTTAAAAATCGTTTTTCAACAATACTGCCATGAACAATAATCACTTTACCCACTAATTCTGCTAATAAAGCATCCATTACCACTGGCCATGGCTGACCTTGCTCAAGCATCTCTGGAACAATATGATTGATCACTGCAGTTTCAGCTTTAATATTTTCAGCTGAATTAATAAATGTTTCAACAGCTTTACACAGTAATAACTGTTGTTGGATTAGAGGTAAATAACCAACACTTAATAAAGAATCATTTTCAGGGTCAAAGCCAGATGTTTCAAAATCGATGGATAAATAATCCAATGAGAATATATCGTCATTTAAGTTAGGTAACGGAGCCGATAATAAAGCGTTGATATTATCGGGTACTTTATGAGTGGCTAGATAACGCTCACGCTCACGCTTTAATTTATTTATCGGGTGGAAATAATTTAAAATAGTCCGCATAGATTCTCTCTTTAGCTCAAACCACTGATTAGTGGCCGCTAAACTTTAATTTTGTATAATCCTGTAAATCAGCAATAATTCTAAACGCATCTTTTAAATGCTTCCTTTCAAAGCTGCCAAACGTTTCAGGAATGATATTGTTATCAGGTACTTTACCTTCTTTTAATGCAGTTAGCTGATGCGATAAACGAACTTGTGTAAGGAATTGGAATGATCCTTGTACATTTTTAAGCATATCTTCGCTTAATAACTTATTTTCATGAGCGTGATTAAAACGCGCCATTGTTTCTGCTTTTTCTGACCCTGAAGACAAACCATAAATACGCGCTAAATCAACTAGTAGGTTTATCGCAAATTTTTTGATATTTAATGTTTTTGAATTTTCACCGCTCTTTTCCAATACTAAAGAGTTAAAAATCCCCAGTGGAGGATTAACTGAAATAGAGTCTCTCACCATTGAAGATAAGAAAACATTGGATGCTTTAATGCTAGAGAAAAGATGAGCTTGCAGCTCTTTGTTAAAACTTTCATTACCATATAACCAGCGTGTTTCTAAGAAGACAGTTACATTCAATAAACTTTCATATTCAGGGTTTGCAACCCATTTACTATAAGAGGCTTTCCACACTTTTAAAGGCATGCACCATTTTGGGTTAGCGGCCATGAATTTCCCGCTACACAGTGGATACGCACAGGCATCAAGAGCATTACACACCCACATCGCAACACCTTGGAAGTAGATCCGATCCGCAGCAGTTGCAGTATCGGCCAAAATAATCGCATTATCTTGATCGGATAACATATGCACTTCATTACGAGCATGTGACCCCGCTACAATCCAAGCAAATTCGCAGGGAGCTTTCCCAAAATGACCTTCAGCCATTTGTAATAAGCGGCGGTTATAAGCATCCATGATCATGGTCATCACATGGCCTATGATATCGCCACTCACTCTACCTTCAACTAACGCTTCAAAAATAGCTTGTCGTTCTGGCGTTAATTTAGTGAGATCGGCAACGGTGTTTGCATATTTAATTTTTTCGATTAAAAATACCGCTTGTATTCTATTATTACGTACTAAGTGTGTTGTGGTTAATACGCCTAAGACTTTATTACCTTCAACAACCGGTAAACTCCGCACATTATTTTGCATCATGATTGATGATGCCTTTAATACCAAATCATTAGGGCCTACTGTGAGTGGGTTTAGTGTCATGATTTCTTTGACAGGACGGTTATAATCTAACCCAGCTACAATCACACGCTTTGTCATATCACGGTCAGTGATCAAACCAACAATTTCACCATTTTCTGTGATCACCGCAGTTGGAGAACAAACAGCCATGATTTCTTCAGCTACTTTTCTAATTGGAGTGCTTGAGTCTACAACAACTATTTTATCGCTTGCCACTTCTGATACTTTTTTAACAAAAATACCTTTTTCACTGTCTGACCAGACTACATCTAATGCTGAATGCAAGCGTACTTGAACATTACCTGCAAAATGCTCAGCAAAATCTGGGTACTCTTCCAATAGGTGTAATAAATCCGAATGCGGCACTAGGTATAATAAAGTGTTTTCTATTGCTATTGCGCTGTAATCTTCTTGCGATTTTTTATGTTCATCTAAAAAAGTAAAACCAAACAGATCCTCTACACCTAACTTAGCTCTCAACATACCATTATGCTTACGCTGCTCCATAGAGCCCGTACGAATAACATATAAATAGCGTAACTGATGCTCGCCACCAAAATGAATTTGTTCACCTTTGGCTAAATAAATGATTTTTATACAACAAGCGATTCTACGCTGTAACTCTTTTGGCAGCTTATCAAAGGGGTCAATTTTTGCGATAAAATCATGAATATTGGGAATCAATGTTTGAGGCATAAATAATCCTTTAAATTTCAGCATTTACGTTAAGCAAAAAGCCATTATTTAGCGAGAGAATGGCTTTAAAGTTAGACTTTGTCTAAGGGCGGTTGATCTTTTACTGTGATTTTTTAGCTTTATACAAAGCCTTACCTGTTTATTTAGTTAGCTTACATAAACAGGTAATAATGCTGAATAAAGGTAAACAAAATTTAAATTCGAAGGCCAACAGTCTTAGTTGTCTCTGAGTAAGCCCGAGCGCCATAACAATAAAAATAAAGCACCAAAAAAGCAATTATTAACTCATGAATTAATCACTACTGGGTAAACGTCGTTTACTTTTATTTAATAGCTCAGTATTCGCTTTGCGCGCTTTCACTGCATCGCCTGCCATAATGGCAGAATAGATAGCGCGGTGCTCATTAATACAAGTGCTACCTCTTATCGAAGAGTGAGTGATAAAGCTTTTAAACATAGTACATAGAACATTAGCAAAGGGTAAATAAAAGCTGTTGCCTGTTGATAAAAAAATCAACCGGTGGAACTCCATGTCAGCCTCTGTCCAGCTTTCAAGATCAAAATCCTTAGAAATATCATCCATTTTTTGAAAAGTAGCAGATAATAAAATTCGCTGTTGCGCCGTTGCATTTTCAGCCGCTAATGCAGCCGCCTCAGGCTCCAAGGCATTACGTAAAGATAAAAAATCTCGATAAACGGCATTATTATCGCCAATATCGATTAACCAGTCTAATAGTTGAGAGTCTAAAAAATTCCAGTTTTCACGGCATGTCACTCGCGTGCCAACTTTGGGTTTAGATTCTAATAAACCCTTTGAAGTTAGTAACTTAATCGCTTCCCGTAATGAAGTTCGGCTAACCTTAAACTGCCCACATAGCACCATTTCACCAGGAATGATTTCATTCTCAGCAACCTCACCTGACAGTATTTTTCGCGCTATTTCACGTGCAACTTGCACATGTAAACTACGTTTTACTCCAGCGATTTGTTCGAATGCATTCTGCATGAGATATCTTCCTTTAATAAAGTCACTCAATAGTATTACAAATGAATCTAACTTTATATACTTGATAGCCACACGACAAGCCTTCTGTGATTTCAGTAGGTAAATACATGTTAAAATTTGTATTATTTGTGAACTAATACCATGGTATTAAACAACGACACTTTTTTATTGATTAAAAATTAGAAAATATCGCTATACTTTGTAGAACTGACTGTTTTGATGAGTATTTTTAAAAAATGGTTGTAATGGCAAGGCGCTAAAAAACTGTTCAGATGATGAAACACAATGCGATAACTTGCTCATTTTATAGACTGACAATTTGTAATTTATTATGACTAAAGGTTAACAAACTTCACTCGATGTTTGTTAATAATGAATTATAAAGGTAATGAATTTGATCGAGGTGGAGAATAATCAAGCCCTTACATCTTTGGGGCTATCCATTACCACTGAAGTTGATATGGAGTTTATTTGTTTTATGGCACCTAATACTTCCGCATGAAAATGCTTATAAGTGGATAAGCTACTAGTCTCTACGCGTAATAAATATTCTTTGGTACCGGTAATGTTGTGGCACTCCACCACTTCTTTTGCTCGCTGAATACATAACTCAAAGTCTTGCTGTGCCGCTTTACTGTGATCAGATAAACCAATCTCAACATAAGCCACAAACTCAATCCCTTGTTTGATTGGATTTAATAACGCACGATAACCAATAATGGTATTGTTTTGCTCTAATTCCTGTACACGACGTAGCGTTGCCGAAGGGGAAAGTCCGATTCGGGTAGCCAACTCAACGTTAGATAAACGCCCATCCGCTTTTAGCTCTTGCAATATTCTTTCGTCAAATCTATCCATAGCCAACTTTTCTTGTGAGATTAGTGCTTACCAAGCAAATATAGGCACAAAATTTACTTATATTCGCTTTAATATACAAGCATAAATTATTCACAGAGTGCAGCATATGGAATACACCCACCTATTAGCGTTATTAAGTTTTGCTATTGCAGGCAGTTTCACACCTGGCCCTAACAATATTATGCTAATGACATCTGGTGCTAATGTCGGATTTTATCGCACTATTCCACACATATTAGGCATTATTGGTGGTTACAGTCTGATGTTATTATTAGTAGGCTTAGGGTTAATGCAGTTTTTACAACAATATCCATTATTACAAAAACTATTACAGATATTGTGCATCATTTATTTATTGTATTTGGCTTATAAGATAGCCACCAGCAAAGTGTCCAATCAAGAACAAACACAATTTAGGCCGATGTCACTTTTTGCAGCGGCAGGCTTTCAGTGGTTCAATCCTAAAGGTTGGTCAATGGCGTTATCTGCTATTACGATTTATAGCAGTGATATTGATGATGTAACCGCTATTATCATGATCACCGCCGTATTTGCTGTGGTTAATATTCCATCAGCTTGTATATGGACGTTAGCGGGTAAAAAATGTCAAAATTTATTAGCAAACCCACAGCGATTGAAAATATTTAATTATTCAATGGCTTCCTTATTAGTACTCTCGGTAGGTTTTAGCTTATAAAAAGAACAATAAAAAAGCCCACTGATTAATATCACATCAGTGGGCTTTTTGAGTTATTGACAGCGTTCAATGCTGACATAAAGCCTTGGTTTAAACTGAAAATGGGTATTTAATTGCATCGTGGCATTGGTAATCCACTACTTCAAAATCATCCATGGTTACCCACGTTTCTAAATCTTCTAATGAAGTAATTTTAGGATTAATTTTTAATTGTGGTGATGGAAAAGGTTCACGCTTCAGCTGCACTTCTTGCATCAACTCTAATTGGTCTTCATAAATATGAGCATTAACAATTTTGTGGTATGCCTTACCGGCTTTTTTACCGGTGATTTGAGCCATTATTGCTAAGAAAGCAAATACTTGAACTTGATTAAAATTAAGACCAAGTGGGACATCACAAGAACGCTGGTAACTAGTTAGATACAAGGTATCACCTAACAGTGAAAATGTGTGTGTGTGCATACAAGGACGCAAGCACCCCATTTCAAATTCACCTGGATTATAAAAGGTCAAAATTTCTGCACGGTCATCGATCCCGTTTTTTAAGTTATCTACAATTTTCTTTAGCTGGTCTAGGGTGGTACCATCTGGTTTTGCCCAAGCTCTACCTTGAACGCCGTAAACACGGCCCATGTCATCTTCGCCTTTACGGTATTCACTGCTCAACCAAACTTGGTTTAAGTTAGCGTTTGCATCCCATGTTTTAGTACCTAATGCACGAAAATCAGCGGCATTATCATAACCTCGGATATACCCTAAAAACTCAGCAATAGCAGATTTATAAAAACTTTTACGCGTGGTGATCATTGGGAATTGGTTGTTTGCTACATCATATTCTAAATCAGCATTAATCACCGTTAGGCAACGTTTACCTGTTCGCTCATTTTCAATCCATGTACCATCATCAATAATTCGTTGGCATAAGTCTAAATACTGTTTCATTATTTTTTACCTTTGTTTTTTTTAGTCTTACTTGCTACCGCTACTGGCACAGGATTTTTCTTGTAAGCGTAAACCATTAAAGCAGCCCCTATTATGATCATAGGTAACGATAGAATTTGCCCCATACTCATGTTCATGGTTAATAAACCTAATTGAGCATCAGGTTCACGTGCAAATTCAATAATAAAGCGGAATGTCCCATAACCGAGCAGGAATAAACCCGCCACAGAGCCTGCAGGTTTTGGTTTGCGAATAAACAGTATTAAGATAATGAACAACAACACACCTTCTAATGCAAACTCGTAGAGTTGCGAAGGATGACGTGGCAACGGTCCTGCATTATAAAAAATCACACCAAATGGAGAGTCAGTCACACGTCCCCATAATTCAGAGTTAATAAAATTACCAATACGCCCTGCTCCTAAACCAACAGGTAATAACGGCACAATAAAATCGCCTACCGATAAAATAGAACGTTGATGGCGTTTAGCATAAATGATAATAGCAGTGACAACACCTAGCACTCCACCATGGAATGACATACCACCTTCCCATATTCTAAATAAGTACATAGGGTTATCGATGAAAGTAGGAAATTGATAAAATAGAACGTAACCAACACGACCACCTAAAATAACACCCAAAAATCCAGCAAATAAAAGGTCACTTGCTTGTTCACGAGTCCATATACCATTAGATTTATCACAGGCACGATTAGCCATCCAAAACGCACAAGCAAAGCCTACAAGGTACATCAGTCCATACCAGCGAATATCTAAAGGGCCAAGACTAATAGCGATCGGGTCAATTTTGGGTAATACATAATGATGTGAGGACATGTTTTGCTCTAATTGATGAAATTAAGGCCAGTATCATAACGTATTTTAATATTGTAAAAAATTAAATTTCCTGACCTCAAAATCTTAAATTAATAAATCAACTCAACATCATATTGAGACAGTTATCGCTTAAATATTAAAAAACAGTAATTAGCGCATTATTTTACCGCTAATTATGCTATTTTCTGCGCCAAATTATGATCTGTATTAATTGCAGTTTGAGATTAGTCACTACAATCACCTTCTAATTAATAATGACAAATAATAGCGTTTCGTTTTAATTAAAAACTAATAGTCACAGTTAACTAATAAAACGCTTATTAGTGCTGTAAATAATAAAAAAACATAGGACAAATTCATGAGTTCAAACCCCACTCTTATCCAACGTATGATGAAAGGCAGTTTAGTAATACAAATTATTGTTGGTATTATCGCAGGTATCGCCCTTGCAACTTACTCACCAAGCAGTGCCGCTTCTGTTTCTTTTCTTGGTGGATTTTTTGTTAGCGCTTTAAAAGCTGTTGCGCCTATTCTTGTTTTTATATTGGTTGCTTCGTCTATTGCAAACCAAAGTAAAGGCACACACACTAACCTCAAACCTGTTATCCACTTATATTTAATCGGTACTTTATTAGCCGCTATCACAGCAGTGTTATTTAGTTATGCTTTCCCTACAGAACTTATATTAGTGACGACTGATATCAGCGCAACACCACCTGAAGGCATTTTAGAAGTTTTAAATACATTATTATTCAAGATTGTTGATAACCCAGTAAATGCGTTAATGACAGGTAACTTTATTGGTATTTTAGCGTGGGCAGTTGGACTAGGTTTAGCATTACAGCATGCAAATGAATCGACTAAAAATTTATTACACGACCTTGCTCATGGTGTATCTAAGATTGTGCATCTAGTGATCCGATTGGCTCCACTAGGTATTTTTGGTTTAGTTGCAGCAACATTCGCTGAAACAGGCTTTGCATCATTGATTGCTTACTCTCACTTATTAGCGGTATTAGTAGGCTCTATGCTCTTTATTGCTCTAGTGGTTAATCCGATTATTGTTTATATCAAGCTTGGTAAAAACCCTTATCCATTAATATTCCAATGTTTACGTGAATCAGGTGTAACGGCTTTCTTCACGCGCAGTTCTGCAGCAAATATCCCTGTGAATATGGCCTTATGTGAAAAATTAGAACTACATGAAGATACTTACTCTGTTTCTATTCCATTAGGTGCAACCATTAATATGGCTGGCGCAGCAATCACTATCACGGTGTTAACATTAGCGGCAGTGCATACGTTAGGTATTGAATTTGATATTTTAACTGCGATTCTTTTAAGTGTTGTTGCTGCTGTATCTGCATGTGGTGCATCTGGTGTAGCAGGTGGTTCGTTATTATTGATCCCATTAGCATGTAGCTTATTTGGCGTTCCTAATGAAGTTGCAATGCAAGTGGTGGCAATTGGTTTCATTATTGGTGTGGTACAAGACTCAGCAGAGACAGCTTTAAACAGCTCAACAGATGTGATCTTTACTGCAGCGGCTTGCCGCGCTGAAGAAATAAAAGAGTTAGCAGCAAAAAATTAACTTATCACTTGAATTAACGATCTGATTTTTTAGCAAATCAGATCTTTAAACATAAAAAAACCGATCCTTTGATCGGTTTTTTTATTAAACAGCAATATTAAAAAGTGATTTAAAAAAATAATATAAAATTTTATTTTTTACCTGCCCGCACAAACCCACCTAATCCTTTCTCGTCTAAGTAATTAATAAAGGTTTGTTTGATAAATGCCCCATCATGCCCTTTTAAAGCAACTTCAATACAAGCTTCTAACTCAGGGATTGTGACTTTATTAAGTAGATATTTAACCTTATTAATATTAAATGCGTTCATACTCAATTTCCGATATCCAAGGCCTAATAGCATTAATAACCCGATTGGGTCACCCGCTAATTCACCACAAATACTCACTTCAATATTGTTTTTTTGACTCTGTTGCAAAATTAATTTCATCGCTTGTAATACAGCGGGATGATAACTATCAAATAGGTCTGCAACACGGCTATTATTACGGTCAACCGCTAACAAGTATTGTGTTAAATCATTGGTGCCAATAGACAAAAAGTCCACCAGCGGCGCTAACTGGTCAATAATGAAGATCGCAGAAGGCACTTCGATCATGACACCGATATCCGGCAAAGGAAATTGCTCTGCGGTTAAATGCTGTTCCCAACAAATCTCTTGCCATGCTTGCACTATTAAACGCTTGGACTCTTCTACTTCACCAACGGAGCCAACCATTGGCAACATAATACGTAAATTTTGAGTATTAATACTCGCCCGTAACATGGCACGTATTTGGACCAGAAAAATTTCCGGATGATCCAATGTCAAACGAATACCCCGCCATCCTAAAAAGGGGTTTTCCTCGTTAATAGGGAAATAACTTAATTGTTTATCACCACCGATATCCAAAGTACGCATGGTCACAGGCAGGTTTTTATATTGCTCAAATAAGAGTTGATAAATGCTTACCTGTTCTTGTTCAGTCGGGAAAGCGTTGCTGAGCATAAAAGGTAATTCACTACGATACAGGCCAATACCAGAGAAATTCTGCTCTTTAAAAACATCAGGTGTGGTATTTAACCCCGTATTTAATAAGACTTCAATTTCACAACCATCTTTAGTTATTGCTGCTTGATTAGCAACTAACTCGACCAGTGCTTTCATCTCATTTTCTTCATCTAACAGAATTTGGTATTCTGCAATCAAAGAAACATCTGGCTCAATAATAATGGTGCCTGCATAACCATTAATAATAATGTTTTTATGCGCTATATTTTTAACTCTTAAAGAGACCCCTAATACAGCCGGGATCCCTAATGCACGAGATAGAATCGCCACATGCGAACTCAAACCACCACGAACAGAGACTATGCCTTTTAGTTTATCAGGTGGAATCATCGCAAGCATTGAGATAGTAACCTCTTCTGCGACCAAAATTATCTCATCAGGAAAGTCTTGTTTTACATCATCACGATTTGAGAGGTGATATAACAAACGCTGACCGACATCGCGAATTTCTACTGCTCGCTCTCTTAAATAAGGATCACTCATGCTTTCGAATTGCTTAATATAACTTTCAGCTACCCACTTAACAGCACTTTTGGCAGTGAGTTGATGCAGTCTAATTTGAGTTTCAATCGCTGATAATAACGCTTTATCTTTTAATAAATGTCCATACACATCAAACAGCATAAAGGCATCTTTAGAAACCTGCTCTTTAAGCGTGATTGACACTTTAGAGAACTCATCGGCACAGGCTTGCACAGCATTAAGAAAGGATTGCATTTCAAGATCAGGCTGCTCACTTAATTCGATCCCTACATCACTGAGTAATAGGTGAGCTTTTAATACATATGCTTTATTGATAGAAATACCCGAGCTTGCGGGACTACCTTGTAAATGAACAGAGCGGTTTTTGGGTGAACTTTCATTTGGCAAATCTAAAAGGGTTCCACCTAACACACTGCCTAAATGTACCGCTAAGGTAACCAGAAAGGACTCTTCAAGTTCATTAAACAAACGAGGTAATCTCTGTTGTGCAACCAATACACCTAATACTTGGCGTTTATGGATAATTGGTACACCTAAAAAAGAGCTAAATTGTTCTTCATTACTTGAAGGCAAGTATTTAAATTGAGGATGCTCAGAAACGTTTGCTAAATTGATTGGTTCTCCTTTTTGGTAAACCAAACCAACAATGCCTTCATCGAGATTAAAATGTGTTGCACCAACAACTTGTCTGTCTAAGCCTTCACTTGCCATTAATGTAAGCTTTTTAGTCTCTTGATTAGTAATAAAAATAGAACAACAATCTAAGATCATTGTGCTTTTAGTTTGCTCTACTAATAAGTTCATAGCATCAGAAAGTGTACTGGCCTCACCGAATTGCTCTACAATTTGACGAAGTTGGCTGAACATAAGACTCTCCTATTAATAAGCGACGAAGGTATTATTATTATTTGAATGAACCTCGACGAGGTCGTTTGTTTCTCTTTTTATCTGATTTATGCATTAATGCAAATGCAGCATGGCAAAACTCAGCTAACGCTCTTCGGTATACATCTCGTTTAAATGAGACAACTTGGCGTACAGGATACCAATAAGTTACCCATCGCCAATCATCAAATTCAGGGTGGCCGCAAGTATCAAACCCAATTTGCTCTTCTTCTGCTATCAATTGTAATAAAAACCAGCGTTGTTTCTGGCCAATGCAGATAGGTGCGGGAGATTCCCAACGCACTAAACGCTTAGGTAATTTATAGCGTAACCATTGTCGGCTGCTCACGACTACTTTTACATGCTCAGGTTTTAAGCCGACTTCTTCATATAGCTCTCGATACATAGCTTGCTCAGGTGTTTCACCTTCTTTAATTCCACCCTGTGGAAATTGCCATGAATGTTGACCGAAGCGTTTAGCCCATAAAACTTGACCATTTTTATTACAAATGATGATACCTACATTGGAACGATAACCGTCAGCATCAATCATTAAAAACCTTAATAAGGTTAAGATCCACCCTCATTTATACACAAGTAAATAGACAAGAAAGTAGGATGGATGAAATTATAATTATGGATGCATTCTTTCACAGAAACCCTTTGCCATCAAACCGATAAACACTAAAAAAATTAATCGATACTACCTGCATCACGTTTACAGAAAATCTGCGATAAAATATATCCACTAAATCTGTGCATAACTATGTGCACAATTAAACTAAAATTAAAGATCTAGAAAATAGCATAAACATCAAGATCTTTATTTAATTATTTTACCAATAAAAAAATTAATATAAAACAATAAGTTATATTTTTAATACAATACTCTCTCTTTTGACCCTGTTATTAGATCCAGTGTTTTTAATTCACAACCGAATGTGAATATCTTGCTCGTTTAAAAAATAGTCTCTGCTAATTTTTAATGCATTTTCTGCTTAAAAAACAGGCACAAAAGCAATTTATTAACATATTCCCTGCGAGTTTTTAACATAAAAACTAAGATCATATGATCTATTCAGTTATCCACTAAAATTGTGCATAAGTCTGTGTAAGTTCATTTTACAACTATGAATAACCCCAAATAAAAAAAACACGTATAATATGAACGTTTATTTATTTGAGTAATTTAAGAGAGTGATAATGAAAGCAACACCACAATCAGAAGCTCAGCTATTACAATACTGCGAAGCCATTGCGGGTTGTTCATTATCGGAATTAGCTGAAATAGCGAATATTACTGTTCCTGAAAACTTACGAAAAAACAAAGGCTGGGTTGGCCAACTCATTGAATGGCATTTAGGGGCCACAGCAGGCAGTAAACCAGAACAAGATTTTAAGCACTTAGGTATCGAATTAAAAACGATTCCTATTGATAACCAGGGTAAAGTTTTAGAGACAACTTTTGTTTGCAGTACGCCCATTCTACATACCACCCATTTAACCTGGCAAAATAGTAATATCCGCAATAAATTAAATAAAGTGTTGTGGCTTCCAGTGCAAGGAGACCGAAAAATACCGCTTTCAGAGCGAATTGTTGGAAATGGTTTTTTATGGGTAGCGTCAAGATTGCAAGAACAGTTAATGCAACAAGACTGGGATGAATTAATGGAAAAGATAGCACTCGGGAAAATAGAGCAAATTAGTGCAAGAGACGGACAGGTATTACAATTACGCCCCAAAGCTGCAAACGGTCAATGCGTCACCGACGCATATGGAGAGCAAGGCCAATTAATTAAGGTACGACCACGTGGTTTTTATCTCAAAAAAACCTTTACACAAGACATTATTAATCATCAATTTAATCTAAATTAAGTTTCATTCACTTGATGACTAGAATTTATACAAGGTTTAAAGTAAATTAAATACAGGATAATACCTTTAGGGAGCAACAAGTATGAGCATTAAAAAACAATTTTTAAAAAATAAACCAATTGTTAAGGTGACTTTTGAAGTAACTAAAGAGATCGCAAGTGATGCTGCTAGCATTAGTTTGTTATCTGAGCATAATGAATGGCAGCTTATTGAACTTAAAAAGTTCAAAAATGGAAAATTCAAACTTGCTGAAAATATTTCAACAGAAAACCGTAAAGATTTTCAGTTTGTTTACAAAGTCATTTCTGAGACAGGTGGAGAATCAATACTGTTACCAGATGGTGCTGATAATTATGTTGATAATGGTATGAATGATGGTGGAAAAAATGCAGTATTAACTCTTACAGAGTAATTGCTGACTATTGTTTAAGCCTAACTATTACTAAAAAAGTCGCATTTTGCGACTTTTTTGTTTCTCACCTAGCAACGACTCCATTTCATTTATTACTTGAGTTCAAGACTTAATAAACAGCTACTTTTTGATTTTATTATTAGTTTTGATATTTATTTCGAGCCCCTAAATCATAATGTAATGGCATACGTAATTTTTTATAAATCATATACGCCGTTAGTATCGCACTTAAAATGGCAAAAATAGCCGCCCATAGAGGTAATGAGAAAACCACACAATAAAATAAAGCAATGAATAACAGAGGATTCACTTTTAATAGCGTTAATGAAAAGCAAATACTTTCTTTATAACTGACTCCGGCACAACATATCAACAAAGCGGCTAAGCTTAAATGCGCCACCACCAGACCACTAATAATAAAACTTAAAGAAACTAACCAAACACCAGCCCAAGCAATAGTAACCAATATATAACGGAAATTTTTATTATAAATATGTAGATTAGCGGCTAATAAAAAAACAGATAAAGCAATCCATACTAAACCGTGTTTGTACCACACCGGGTAATACAATTGTTGTAATGCTAAACCAATTAAACTAATTGCCATCAACACCATGCCAGTGCGATAACTTAGGATGCTAATAGTATCTAGCAAGGTAAGGTTTTCTTTAATTTTAGTATCAGCCACTTATACTCCTAGCTCATGAATAGTTATACAATTACGCCCATTTTTTTTACTTTCATATAACGCGACATCGGCCTGTTTAATCAACATTTCAATGGAGTTATTATCACTAGGTACGGTAGCGGCAATACCAAAACTGATAGTAACTAGCCCTCCAATATTAAATTCATGTTCTATTTTCTTTTCTTTTAAAACTTTTTGTATTTTATGAGCGATTTTCAAACCATCTTGGCTTTCACTTTCAGGTAAAAGCAATACAAATTCTTCACCACCATAACGAGCGGCGATATCAGCACTACGATTGGTCACCTGTTTAATGATCCCACTCGTTATACGCAAACAATGATCGCCATGCTGATGTCCATATAGATCATTAAACTCTTTAAAAAAATCTAAATCAGCTAAAACAACGCATAAAGGTGACTTCTGTCGTTTCATTCGCTCCCATTCTTTAGCAATTGCATGATCAAAATAACGGCGGTTAAATAAACCTGTTAGACCATCTTCTTGTGATAAATGTTGCAACTTTTTATTCAATGCTTCTAATTCACCAGTACGTAACTTTACCGTTTCTTTTAATGCCTGTTTAGCCTTTGATTCTGTTAAGTACAGCTGCAATTGCATTTCGGTTTTATTAACTTGTAAATAGCGTACTCGATAGGCAAGCGCTAAGGAAAAAACAAATAACTCAATCATCGAACCAAACATAAAACCGTAACGAGTAAAAAAGTTAAAAGGTAAAAAACCAGCATTAACACCAACAATGGTAAATGTACCTAAGAGATAACAACTGAGTCCAAATAATGAGTAGTTAGCAAGCGGTATTTTTTTTAAATAAGCCCACAGGTTCACTAAAAATAGAAATAGTTTGCAGGGGATAGCAAGATAAATTAATAAATAATGATAATACGTATCAATGCTAGTGAGAATAGCCTGCATAATAAATAACAACATAATCAAACGTAAAACAAAGTCTGCTCTTGGCATATGATGCTTTGTCTGTAATAGCTCTCGTACAAACTGGAAGAGAAAAACAACGGAAATAGAAACGGAGGAAATAAAAAAATAAACCCAGAAAAGTGCATCAAATATATACAAGTTAAAGCCACTATAAACCACAACAAAAATTAAAAAAGTGGAGCAATAAGCAACATAATAAAAATATAATTTATCGTGTAATACAATCAGCAAAAAGAAATTGTAAATTAACATGGCTAAGGACAAACCAAAAAACAAACAATACGCAGCAATTTCCAATTGTTCATCTGTTAGGAATTTATTCGGGGATTTTATTTCCAGACCAATCGTTAACATGTTTAATTTAAAGTTTGCCATTAAATAGAGGCGTTTTTTTTCGCCTGCCTTTAATGTGATATTAAAGCTTGGAAGACGATTGTTAATACCTCTGCCCATAATGGGTACAACTAGGCCACTTTTTTCACTGAACCAGTTTTTCTGATCGGTCAATGCATTGCTCGGCTGTTGGTAATAAATATCAGCTTGATGCAATAGTGCTTCATCAAATTTAATTATTCGCTCAATATCCTTGCTACTTTGATTCTGTACTTCAAATACAAACCAATAATTAGCACGCTCAACAGGAATATTGAAACGAGCAGATCCTACCTTATCGCTTAAATCTAATTTGCTAATATCATCAATGGTTAATGCGCTAGAATAGTCGACATACATTTGTAGAGGAAATGAGTGCGCATAATAATCATCCCCTGCAACTTGTAATGTTTGCAAGTTGTTAGAAAGAGCAGATAGACTAAGAAAAAATGACAAAAACACCAATAAGATACGGGTCACAAATGGCTCCCTAGCATGAGTGTCTCATTCAAAAATAAGACATCTGTTTACTCTAATCTATATTTAGAGTGAAAAATGACAATAGTTAACCAAGGAGAGCTTAACCGTTCAAAATGAATGTTTAGACTCGCGTAATACTACCAACTGATACTGATACTTGATACTTGATACTTGATAAAGAGTATTTAATTATAATCGCATTTTCTTAAACTGCATTTGCAGCAATGGTAATGAGGTTTCTGCCATTATTTTTACTTTTATATAACGCAACATCCGCCGCTTCAATAAACTGCTCGATTGAAATATCATCATTGGGTATGACGGCTGCAATACCAAAACTCATTGTCACTATGCCTCCCTCATTGTGAGAATGAGTAATTTGCTTTTCTTGCAAATATCTTTTTATTTTATTCGCTATTTCCCAGCCATCCTCAGCTTTATTATCTGGTAACAAAATAACAAACTCTTCTCCACCATAACGTGCGCTAGTATCGGCACTACGAGTCGTGGATTTTTTGATAATATCACCACAGAGACGCAAGCAATGATCTCCTTGTTGATGCCCATAGATATCATTAAACTGTTTAAAGAAATCGATGTCGGTTAAGATAAGACATAAGGATGTTTGCTTACGTTTCATTCGGTCCCACTCTTTAGTGATTGAATAATCAAAATAACGGCGATTGAATAAACCTGTTAAACCATCTTGTTGTGATAAATGTTCTAATTTTTGATTAACTGCAATTAATTCTGCTGTACGTGATTTTACCGTTATTTCTAATTCTTTTTTCGCCTTCGATTCTAATAAATATAAATTTAACTGCATTTTTGTTTTGCTCATTTGTAAATGATGTATTCGATAAGCTAACGCTAATGAAAAAACAAATAACTCAATTAATGAACCAATCATGAAACCGTATCGAGTAAATAGGTTAAAAGGTAAAAAACCATTATTAACACCAGCATTAATAAAAAGCCCCAAGATATACCAACTTAAACCAAATAATGCATAATTAGCTAAGGGTATTTTTTTGCAATAAGCTATTACATTCACTAACAGTAAAAACAATGTACTAAACATCGCTATATAAGCACCTATATAAGCATAATTGATATCAAAGAGTGTGAGCAATATTTGTAAAGTAAATAATGTAATCAGGCATTTCAGAATAAGATCAATTCTAGGTAGATTTTTTTTAGTGCGTAATAATTGCCGAACAAACTGTAAGAGAAAAGCCAGTGAAATAGAAAACGAAACTATCAGTAAATAATGCCAATAACCTGAACTAATAAAATACAGATCAAAACCACTGTACATTAATATAAAAACTAAAAGTGCAGAGCAATATAAAACATAATACAAATACAACTTATCACGCAGAGCAACCAGTAAAAATAAGTTATATATTAACATTGCTAAGGACATGCCAAAGAATAACCAATATGCCGCAATTTCAAGTTGTTCAGCTGTTGAATCACTATGCGGTGATTTGATGACAATACCAACCGTTAAGAGATTTAGCTCAGTATTCATCATCAAATAAACAGTTTTTGTTTCACCGGCTTTTAAGGGGACTTTAAAGCTTGGAAGACGATTCTTAATTTGACGCTTTTCAACTGGGACTACTAAACCATTTTTTTCATGGAACCATTTGCTTTCAGTTAATTTATTGTCACCTACAGAATAGTAAATGTCCGCCTGATTCAGAAATGCCTCATCAAATTTAACAATGCGATCGATATCATGGCCACTTTGATTATACATTTGAAATATAAACCAATAATTAGCGCGTTCAACGGGAATATCAAATCTAGAGAGGCTGTTATTTTGGCTTAAATCAAGCTTGCTGATATCATCAATTGTCAGCTTTTTAGAATAATCAGTATAGATATGCACTGGAAATGAGTGCTTCTCATAATGCTCGCCAGCCACTTCCATAATATGGAGGTTATTAGCGAATGCACCGCTACTTATAATAAATGCAAATAAAATCAATAAAAGACGTAACACAAACGAGCTCCCTAACGTAAGTGACTGTTGCTGAATAAAGTAAAAAATCACTTTATTATACTTTTTATCAAAAAATAATATTGAAAAAAATGAAGCGCTCACAGAACTTAACTACTACCACTGTAATAATTTACAGGGTATTATATTTTACAATTGCATCTCTCTTACAAAGAGTATCTTCAACCTACAATAGCACCTATATTTAGATAGATTAGCGAGTGAGGAAAAATGAACAATATTGAAATCCGCGGCGCAAAAACACATAACTTAAAAAATATCAGCCTAACGATCCCACGTGATAAATTAATTGTGATCACTGGCCTTTCCGGTTCAGGAAAATCTTCACTCGCATTTGATACTTTATATGCTGAAGGTCAACGTCGATATGTAGAATCATTATCAGCTTATGCGCGCCAATTTTTATCATTAATGGAAAAACCTGATGTTGAACATATAGAAGGTTTATCCCCCGCTATTTCAATTGAACAAAAATCAACCTCTCATAATCCACGTTCAACTGTGGGTACCATCACTGAGATTTATGATTATTTACGTCTTTTATTTGCACGTATCGGAGATCCACGATGCCCTACTCACGGGGTAACATTACATGCACAAACGGTAAGCCAAATGGTGGATGCTATTTTAGCAAACCCAGAGGGCAGCAAAATGATGTTGCTTGCCCCGATTGTAAAAGGGCGTAAGGGTGAGCATGTTAAAACCTTTGAAAGTCTAGCTGCACAAGGTTTTTTACGCGCTCGAATTGATGGAGATATTTGTGACTTAAGCGATCCTCCAACCCTAGAACTTCATAAAAAACACACTATTGAAGTGGTTGTTGATCGTTTTAAAGTACGTGATGATCTCAAACAACGTTTAGCCGAATCCGTCGAAACTACGCTAGATCTCAGTAATGGATCTGCTATTTTAGCGCACATGGATGATAGTCAACCCGAACAGTTATTTTCAGCGAACTTCTCTTGTCCACATTGTGGTTACAGTATTGCTGAACTAGAACCACGTATATTTTCCTTTAATAGTCCTGCTGGTGCTTGTGAAACCTGTGATGGTTTAGGGGTTGAACAATATTTTGATGAAGCTCGTGTAGTAACAGATAACACATTAAGCCTCGCCGATGGTGCTATTGAAGGCTGGAGTAGTAAATCTAATTATTATTACCAAATATTGCAAGCCGTTGCATCACATTATGATTTTTCACTCACAAAACCATTTAAGTCTCTCACTAAAAAACAACAGCAGTTTGTTTTAAATGGAACAGGTTCAGAAAAAATAGCATTTACTTACAGTAATGACAAAGGCGACCAAGTCTCTCGTTTACATGCTTTTGAAGGTATTATTCCAAATCGAGCACGTCGTTATAGAGAAACAGAGTCTTCTGCAATGCGCGAGTATTTAAGTAAATATATGAATCGCCAGTCTTGCTCTACTTGTGAGGGATCACGTTTAAAAGAATCTTCCCGTAATATCTTTATTAATGACGTTAATATTGCTTATATTTCAGAATTATCAATTGCCGACGCTGAGCAGTTTTTCCAAAACATTCAATTGGTTGGTCAAAAACAAAAAATAGCAGAAAAAATACTAAAAGAGATTTTAGAGCGCCTTAGCTTTTTGGTTAATGTCGGCCTTAACTACCTTAGCTTAGAACGTAGTGCAGAAACCTTGTCTGGTGGCGAAGCCCAGCGTATCCGTTTGGCGAGCCAAATCGGCGCAGGTTTGATGGGAGTGATGTATGTACTCGATGAACCTTCGATTGGTTTACATCAACGCGATAACGAGCGTTTATTAAAAACATTAACCCACCTACGTGATTTAGGTAATACCGTTATTGTTGTAGAGCACGACGAAGATGCCATCCGTCAAGCAGACCATATTATTGATATCGGCCCTGGTGCCGGTATTCACGGTGGTGAGATAATAGCCCAAGGTAGCTACCAAAAAATATTAAAATGTAAGCAATCACTTACAGCAGACTACTTGAGTGGGCGTAAAGAGATTGCCATTCCTGCTAAGCGAACACCATTAACTGGTAACTGGGTCAAACTGAATGCAGCTAGCGCTAATAACTTAAAATCAGTTAATTTAGCCTTGCCCTTAGGCGTGTTAACTTGTGTAACCGGTGTCTCAGGGTCTGGTAAATCAACTTTAATCAATGATACTTTGTTCCCGTTAGCACAAACTAAACTTAATAAAGCAACCACAGTACAAGCGGCAAAACATAAAAGTATTAGTGGTTTATCACAGCTTGACAAAGTCGTTGATATTAATCAAAGCCCGATTGGTAGAACACCACGATCAAATCCGGCCACTTATACTGGTATTTTTACGCCTATTCGAGAGTTATTTGCAGCGACGCCAGAATCACGTTCTCGTGGTTATAAACCAGGCCGTTTCAGCTTTAATGTAAAAGGTGGCCGCTGTGAAGCCTGTCAAGGTGATGGCATGATCAAAGTAGAGATGCACTTCCTACCTGATGTTTATGTTCCATGTGATGCTTGCAAAGGGCAACGCTATAACCGTGAAACCTTATCTGTAAAATATAAAGGTAAAAATATCCACGAAACCTTAGATATGACAGTTGAAGATGCATTCAAGTTTTTCGAACCTGTGCCTGTTATTGCACGAAAATTACAAACTTTAATGGATGTTGGTCTATCCTATATTCGCTTAGGGCAAGCAGCAACCACACTTTCTGGTGGTGAAGCGCAGCGTGTTAAACTTGCAAAGGAATTATCTAAGCGCGATACAGGTAAAACACTCTACATTCTAGATGAGCCAACAACAGGTCTGCACTTCCATGATATTGCACAACTATTGAAAGTAATCCATACCTTACGTGATAAAGGTAATACCTTAGTGATTATTGAACATAACTTAGATGTCATTAAAACGGCAGATTGGATCATAGATCTAGGCCCGGAAGGCGGTAATGGTGGTGGTGAAATTATTGCGACAGGGACACCTGAAGACGTAGTAAAAGTAAAAGGCAGCTATACAGGGCAATTCTTAAAAGCGGTTTTAGAAAAGAAAAAGCAATCCTAACAAGCACTTTTTAATAACCGCTCTATAATCAATAAAATTTAATTAACATGAGAGATAAATGGATTTACAACAAAAATTAACACGTGCCTTTTTTATTAGTTTTGCTCTTTTAATGACAATAGGCGCGCATTACTTCCAACATAATCAAGGAGGTAGTGGTTTAGAACTTGCTGTTAATAATGTTGTATGGGTATTTTTCTCTTTGTTAATTGGGTTGGGGTTATGGAAAATAAGCGCACAAAAAAAGATAATTTATTCAAAATATACTGCAATTGTATTTATTGCTTTAGGTTTATTCTTTTTACCCGTCTTCTACCCTAATAATGAATTAGCAGACCAAAGCTACACTCGATTATTAGGTCTATTTGCGGGTATTTTACTATTCCTTAGTTTGCAACAATTTAACTTTAGCCGTAACCAAATTGAAAAGCTGTTATTACTGATTGTATTAGCCGGTTTAATACAAGCTTGTTATAGCTTAATGCAGGATTATTTATTACCTGTTAATAACTACTTTGGTTATAACGTAGGTTATGGTCGCCCTTACGGTATATTCCAACAACCTAATGTGCTTGCTAGTTTTATGGCAACCACACTTATTTTAAGCGGTTATTTATTACAAAACGTTAATAATAAAAAACTACAAGCATTTTTATTATTAACGGCACTGTTTAACATGTGGGTGATCACTATTGCTATGTCTCGAACTGGTTATTTAGGCACTGCAATTGCTTTATTGTTATTGTTGCCTTGGGCTTGGCAAAGGAATAGAAAACGCTTTGTGTTGTTTGTGCTCGCTGTTTTATTAGGTATGCTTTTTGCTTCAATGAAAGGCGATGCACTTGGGGCTCGAAATGTTGAAGCAATGAAAGAAGGTGGCGCACGCATTGAAATGTACCAACATGCCTTGCACATGATCAAAGAAAAGCCATTGTTAGGTTATGGTTATGGTAGTTTTGAGAAAGAGTATTTAGTGAGCTATGCACAAGGTGTAAAAAATGCAGAGTTAACTCCTTTCCCGCAAGTACTCACTCATCCACATAACGACTTACTTTTTTGGGCAATTGAAGGCGGTATCGCCCCTATATTAGGAATACTATTATTAGTGTTCACTTTTATTCTCTTATTATGTTCATTTAAGTTAAGTAAAGCCTTAGCTTTATTAGCATTAGTCGTGCCGATTACTTTACATACGCAAACAGAATATCCCCTATATCATTCCGCATTACACTGGTTAGTTTTAATGGTGCTGGTTTTTTATGTCGATTACGAATCAGAAACAACCCATCAAAAACACTTTGCTCCGACCTTCTTTTTACGTGTTGCTGGCACATTAATTCCAGTTTTTACTGCTATTTTTATGATCACCAATTTATTCACTATTTCAAAAATAACAGAATTTGAACGCAGTAAAAATCCTAATATTGCGGTGTTAATGCATATCGTTAACCCTTTAGTCTTTGCTACTAACTTTTCATTTCATCTTTATAATTTCCAACTAGCGAACGCAATACAGACAGGTAATAAAGTTGCAATTGAAAGAGTTATTACAGAATTAGAAGAGACGGTTAATCGCTCACCAAAGCCTTTTTTCTTTCATCTTTTATATCTTGCTTATCAAAGCGATGGACAACTCAAAAAAGCGCTTCAAACATTAGATTATGCGCGTTATTTATACCCTAAGCATGAGGCACTAAAAAATGCCGATAAAGTTAAAGAAGCATTATCTAATGCAGCTTCAACTGATATCAATAATCGTGCGGGAGTTAATTAATAAGATGAAAGGCTCATTGTTAGGATCTTGGCTACGTTCTTTTTTTTGCTTTAGTAGTTTAATTATCAGTAGTTTACTCTATCCAGCCAATGCTGATATTTATATGTATCTGGATAAAAATGGAAACAAGTTTTTTTCAGAACGTCAGGAAAACAAACATTATAAATTATTATTACGTAGCGATACGAATAAAGCGCCGCCTAGTTTTAAAAACTGGAAAGCAAAAAGTTATACTAATATTGCAGTGCCACGTAACACAAAATTACAAAGAAAATACCATTCTATTATTATCGATGCAGCGAAAGCTCACCAATTAGATCCTGCTTTTTTACATGCAGTGATCACCGCAGAATCAGCTTACCAACGTAATGCGATATCATCCGCAGGTGCTCAAGGGTTAATGCAATTAATGCCTGAAACAGCGAAACGATTCGGTGTCGATGATCCCTTTGATCCTAGACAAAGTATTTTTGCAGGCGCGTTATATTTAAAGATGCTATTAAAAGAATTTCGAAGTAATGATTTAGCATTAGCAGCTTACAATGCGGGGGAAGGAACGGTAAGACGATATAAACGTCAGATTCCTCCTTATCCTGAAACACAAAAATACGTGTCGAAGGTGCTGACGTTTTATCAATATTACAAACAAAATTTATAGATTGATAATGGCTAATGATGGAAAAGCTTAAAAACTAATTGGTTTACGTTTCATTGGTTTTTTCTTTGGCGTGTCTTTATCGCCAGCTTTAGCCTGAGCCAGTTTAGATTCAAAAGAAGATGTTTCATCAGGTGTAGATTCAACCAATTCATAACCTTCTGTTTCACCAATAATCGCAATTTGTAAATATTGTTCATTAAAGTAAATTAAATCGCCCGCATAGATTTTCTTACGCTTTTGTGTTTCTACTGCGCCGTTTAATGAAACATAACCTTCTGAGATCGCTTGTTTGGCTTCACCGCCACCAGATACTAGATTGGCGATTTTTAATATTTTATATAAAGCAGTAGGCTCTTCACGTATCTCAATTAAGGTTGCGTAGATCTCTTGTTCATCGGACATAGTTAATTCTCATCTTTTTTTAATCTACTTATAAATGTTTAATTCACTGCACTGGCTGTTTAATCTATTTACTACTGGTTAAGCTGTGATCCCAGTCTTTCCATACAACTTCATAACCTTGTGCTTTGACCAGTTCTGCCATTTTAGCAGGAGAGCGATCATCGCTTATTTCAAATTGCTCAAGCGCTTTATCTGCTTGTTCTGCATAACCGCCCGGTTGTGTACTTGACCCGGCACTTAATGAGGTAATACCTAACGGCAACACATTGTTTCTAAAGTGTTCAGACTCTCGAGTTGACAACGATAACTCAACTTCAGGATTAAACAAACGATAAGCACAAATTAATTGTACTAACTGCTTATCATTCATCACCGATTTTATTTCCATGCCACCTTCGCAGGGGCGTAAGCGCGGGAATGAAATAGTGTAACGTGTTTGCCAGTATTTTTTCTCAAGATAGGTTAAATGTGCGGCGACATAAAAGCAGTCTGTGCGCCATTCTTCTAAACCGATTAAAGAGCCTAAGCCCATTTTGTGAATACCTGCTTCACCTAAGCGATCCTGCGTATTTAAACGATAAATAAAGTCAGACTTTTTACCTTTTAAATGGTGCTCTGCATAAGTCATTGGATTATAAGTTTCTTGATAAACTAATACCGAATCTACCCCATATTCAATCAACTCGCTATATTCATCTTGGTCTAGTGGTTGTACTTCAATAGTAATATGTGAAAAATGTTTTTTGATCACTGGCAGCGCTTGTTTAAAATAATCCATACCCACTTTACGCTCAGATTCACCTGTCACAATGAGAATATGATCAAATCCCATTTTTTTAATCGCTAAGCACTCATTCTCAATTTCTTGCATATCTAAGGTTTTACGTCGTAATGCGTTATGCATTGAAAAACCACAGTAAGTACAAATATTGCTGCACATATTCGATAAATACAGTGGAATATAAAACTGTTGGGTTTTGCCAAAACGTTGCAATGTTAGTTGCTGTGATTTCTGCGCCATTTGCTCTAAATAAGGTTCAGCAGCAGGGCTTATTAAAGCTTGAAAGTCGTCTAAATCTAAACGTGACTTTGATAAGGCACGTTGCACATCCGCGTCTGTTTTTGCATAAATAGACATGCGAATATCATCCCATTGATAATCTTTTATTTTGTCACTGAAATTCATAGACTTGCCTCTAGAAATGCAGTTAATGGGCTGGATGCAATAGCTTGCTTACTTTGTCCACCTAAACCAGCTAAATAACCTTGTCGGCCTGCTTGTACTGCTTTAGCAAAAGCTTCACTCATTGCAACTGGATTACCCGCAACGGCAATCGCTGTATTAACTAACACTGCATCAGCACCCATCTCCATCGCTAATGCTGCATGGGAAGGACTGCCTAAACCGGCATCAACAATCACTGGAATATTAGCTTGCTCAATAATGATCTCTAAAAATTCAGCGGTTTTAATACCTTTATTAGAACCAATTGGCGCGCCTAATGGCATCACAGCAGCACAACCAACGGCTTCTAAATGTTTACACAAAACAGGGTCGGCATGAACATATGGTAAAACAATAAAACCTTTGCTCGCTAATGTTTCTGCTGCTTTTAATGTTTCAATAGGATCGGGCAGTAAATACTTAGGGTCAGGGTGAATTTCTAATTTAATCCAATTAGTTTGTAATGCTTCACGGGCTAACTCTGCGGCAAAAATCGCTTCTTTAGCGTTACGGGCACCAGAGGTATTAGGTAATAGATTCATGCCATTTTTAATCAGAGGAGCAAGAATATCATCATCTCGATGTTGCATATCGACACGTTTTAAGGCCATCGTCACTAACTCTGATTGTGATGCTTTTAATGCCGCAACCATTGTTTGTTGGTCGTTAAATTTTCCTGTCCCTGTAAATAAACGAGAGGAAAAACTTTTATCACCGATAATAAGTTGATCATGGTTAAGCATTTCTTCAAATAACATGGTTTATCCGCCTGCAATTGCTTGAAATAGAGAGATATTATCTCCCTCATTGATAATATGTTCCGCCCAATTAGAGCGGCTGATGATCTCTTGATTAACAGCGACGGCACTGCCTATTAACGGTTTATCTAAATGTACTAATAGTTGTTCCACCGTCATATTTTCAGCTAATGCTAATGGCTGCTCATTCACTTGTATTTTCATTTCATATTTCCCTATTAATATGTCCTATTAAGATGTCTTAATTAATGTTTTCTGCACACGCTGCATTGAGGATCTTTATTAATAGTAAACGTTTGCCAATCTAAGGTTTTTCCATCAAATAGCTTTAATTTATTTTTAATGCCCGACGGTAAACCCACAAAGTATTTAATCGCTTCTAATGCCTGTAATGTACCGATAGTACCAACCACTGGGCCAATAATGCCGGAGTTACTGCAATTTAATGTTTGCTCTTCTGAGTTTGGGAATAAACAGTGGTAACAAGATGAATCTGCTTGGCTATGGTCAAAAAACATTAGCTGCCCTTCTAAGCGGATTGCAGCACCAACAATTAATGGTACTTTTGCATTGACGCAGGCTTTGTTAATCATCTGCCGACTGGCCATATTATCTGTGCAATCCAATACTAAATCCGCCATGGTCAACTCCATGGTTAATTGCTGCTCTGGCATTTTTTTATTAATGCTACGCACTTTAATTTCTGGATTAATCTGCTGTAATTTACGTTTAGTGACTTCTACTTTAGCTTCACCAATATCATCACTTTGGTAAGTGATTTGGCGCTGTAAATTACTCACTTCAATCTTGTCAAAATCACTTAAGACTAAATGACCAATACCGGCAGCAGCCAAATATAAAGAAGCAGGAGAACCTAACCCGCCCATGCCGATGATCAACACTTTGGCATTTTTTAAGGCTTGTTGCCCAGCTTCACCCACGTCGTCTAATAAAAGGTGGCGGCTGTAACGTAATAATTCATCGTCATTTAACATGCTCTACTCCTTTATTTCATGATCTCATTAAAGTGCTCGATAACCTGTTTTGGGTCATCTGCTAAGGTAATTGCTGTCACGACCGCAATACTGCCAACACCACATTGCCAAACATCAGGCGCTCGCTGTAAATTAATACCACCAATTGCAACAGTTGCCATATCTGACATCAAATTGGCATATTTAGATAAACGTGTTAACCCTTGTGGGTCGGATGGCATATCTTTAGTTTGTGTTTCAAAGATATGACCTAATGCGATATAACTTGGTTTTAGTTGCCGAGCACGTAACATTTCATAATAACCATGGGTGCTTAAGCCTAAGCGTAAACCAGCATCGGCGATCAGTGGTAAATCAGCCACATCCATATCTTCTTGCCCTAGATGCACACCATAAGCATTATGTTTAATCGCTAACTGCCAATAATCATTAATAAATAAGCGAGCATCATACTTTTTACCTAATGCAATCGCTGCAATGATTTGCTGTTCAACTTGCTCTGGCTGTTTATCTTTAATGCGCAGTTGTAGTGTTTTAACGCCCATTTTTAAAACACGCTCTAACCATTCAACAGAGTCTAAAACAGGGTATAAACCTAGCTTAGTGGTATCACAAGGTTCGAAACCTGGACCCGCTTCTAAGTTACCCGGTAGGTCAAGTTCATAACCAATACTTGATTCAGGTAAAACAACCTCAGGGAAATCTTCACGTAATGTTGGCCAACCACAGTGAGCCACAGCACCTTCACCAGCACCGAGTGCTTTAGATGCTTTTAAGCCCTGGTTTAAATAAGCTTTTGCAATCACTAACGCATCTTCAATAAAATAATCGAGTGCCATTGCACCTGCTATCGCACTGGCTAACGTGCAACCTGTACCATGTGTATGTACATTGTCTAAACGAGGGCTAGTGAGTGCGATTTCTCTTATGCCATCACTCCAATAATCTAATGCAATTTCATCCACCAGCTCAAAATGTCCACCTTTTATTAACACGCTGCCACAGCCCATGCTGATCAGTTTATCAACGGCAGGTTTAAAGGATTCACCAGAAATTAATGCATGCCCGGATAAGGTGAGGACTTCATTAGCGTTGGGTGTTAACAAATCGACTTGCGGTAATAATTGCGTTTTGATGATATCAAGAATGCCTTCTTCAGCCATCTCATCACCCGTTGAAGCAACGGCGACAGGGTCATAAATAACAAAGGGTTTACGTGCCCAAGTTTGTTTATATAAAGCTAATTGTTGCGCAAGAATTTTGACATGCTCAACGCTTGCGATCAGCCCTATTTTAATCACTTTAGCGGGCATATCTTCCGCCAAACTAGCTAATTGTTGTGTGAACATTTTTTCAGAAACACTCTCAACAAGCTGCACAGCTTGTGAGTTTTGCGCAGTAACTGCTGTGATCACTGAACACCCGTCAGCACCTACATCATGAAAAGTGCACAGATCTGCTTGAATACCTGCACCGGCACTAGAATCAGAACCTGCGATTGTCCACACTATGTTATTCATATTTAACCTTAAACTTGTTTGTAAATCGGCTATTAGCAATACGCTAATAGCCGATAATTTTTTGCTATTGTACGTTATTAACAAAAGCCGGTTGATAAATCTCAGCCCCACTATCATTAAACTCTTTAGCTTTTATTGCCATGCCTTGTTCTGCTGTCATGCCTGTTGTCATAACAATCGTCTCATCAAGAATTTTAATCGATATTTCGCCTGAATCTAACTTCGCAGTAAAGTCTCGCACATCTTGTGTGATCTTCATTGAACAGAATTTAGGACCACACATTGAACAGAAATGGGCAACTTTACCAGATTCCTGTGGCAATGTTTCATCGTGGTATTCACGCGATGTTACCGGGTCTAATCCGAGATTGAATTGATCTTCCCAACGGAACTCAAAACGAGATTTAGATAAAGCATTATCACGGATTTGCGCACCAGGGTGACCTTTTGCTAAATCAGCTGCATGTGCAGCAATTTTATAAGTAATCAAACCGACTTTTACGTCATCTTTATTCGGTAAACCTAAGTGCTCTTTAGGTGTCACATAACAAAGCATTGCACAGCCGTACCAACCGATTTGAGCGGCGCCGATACCAGATGTAATATGATCATAACCCGGTGCGATATCTGTGGTTAGTGGGCCTAATGTATAAAAAGGAGCTTCAAAACATTCTGTTAACTGTTTATCCATGTTTTCTTTGATCATCTGCATTGGCACATGACCAGGGCCTTCGATGATCACTTGCACGTCGTATTCCCACGCAACTTTAGTTAACTCACCCAATACTTCTAGTTCAGAGAATTGTGCTTGATCGTTGGCGTCTGCAACTGACCCCGGACGTAAACCATCACCTAGTGATAACGATACATCGTACTGCTGACAAATTTCACAAATTTCACGGAAGTATTCATAGGCAAAATTTTCTTTATGATAAGTCAAACACCATTTGGCCATAATCGATCCACCACGAGAAACAATACCTGTTACCCGTTTCGCCGTCATCGGAACAAAGCGTAATAATACGCCGGCATGAATAGTAAAATAATCCACGCCTTGCTCTGCTTGCTCAATTAACGTATCACGAAATACTTCCCAGGTTAAATCTTCAACCACGCCATTTACTTTTTCTAATGCTTGGTAGATGGGTACTGTACCGATTGGTACAGGCGAGTTACGCATGATCCATTCACGTGTTTCATGGATGTTACGCCCTGTTGATAAATCCATTACCGTGTCTCCGCCCCATAGCGTTGACCACACTAATTTTTCTACTTCTTCTTCAATGGAAGATGAGACTGATGAGTTACCGATATTAGAATTCACTTTCACTAAAAAGTTACGGCCAATGATCATCGGCTCTAATTCTGGATGGTTAATATTTGATGGAATGATGGCACGACCTCTAGCGACTTCAGAACGTACAAATTCAGGGGTGATCGACTCCTGTAAATTTGCACCATAGCTTTGCCCTGCATGTTGTGAGTGTAATGCCTCACATTTTATACGATCACGGCCTTGGTTCTCTCGAATGGCAATATATTCCATTTCTGGTGTGATAATACCCTGACGTGCGTAATGCATTTGCGTCACGCATTGACCTTTTTTAGCACGTAATGGCTTAGGTAAATTTGCGAAGCGTAATTCATCTAATGAATCATCAGCTAAACGAGTTTGTGCAAACTCTGACGTCACTCCGTCAAGGGCTTCAACGTCATCACGTGCTTCTATCCAACTTTGGCGTAATTTTGGTAATCCGGTATGAACATCAATTTTAGTATTCGGATCAGTATAAGGGCCTGACGTATCGTAAACGGGAATTGGCTCATTTTTTTCATAGAGTGGATTATCTTCACTGCCACCAATAAATGTATCGGTTTGATGGATCTGACGCATCGCTACTTTGATGGGATGGATATCACCATCGATAAAGATTTTCTCAGAGTTAGGATAAGACTCATTATTCAAATTTTGAATATAGTCCTGTGCAGCTTGACGTGATTCACGACGAGATAGACCTTTACGATCAGTGGTTTTTAACGTTGAATTGATTTCTTTAGACATAGCATTCTTTACCTAGTTTAATTTAAACGGCTTATAAAAGATTGCTTGTCGAATAGGTGTGGAAGTTAAAAAATATCCAAGAATGGAAAATAGACAGATATTTTCTACTTGTTCCCTTCGTAGGTATTAACCCAATCAGGTTCCACGGATCCCACATAACTACCTTTTATTTATATTAGGTAATTACTTTATGTGGTCTCAGCCTTTGGGAAATTCCCATTAGCACTCCGACAAGAAGTGATCAAGTATAGAAGAAAAAGCAACCAAGTTAAACAAGAGAAAAAAATTAAGCAAAAAAGACCTTAACTCTTAATGATGATTAATCATTTAAGGGTTAAGGAAATAGTAAAATGATTTAAACCATTTATTATTTGAGGCTAAGTAAAAATTACTAGCATTCAAGATGCAAAAAGCAGCAAGGTTAGAAGTAACCAGATCTCAGCCATAAAGTTGATAAATAACGACTATATGGTCTAATGATGGTGGCAGCATCGACCATCAGCATTTTTATGCGATACCTTTTTCAACACACCTTGCTCAGGTGTATTTAAAGATCGACGATGTAATTTAGCACTTAGCAATAATGTTTCAATCTCATCCCTTGTATTACCTTGCTCTACTTTTAAACCTGCATTTAGTAGTTTTGCTAAGGTTTTTTCACCTACTTTTCTAACAATCACAGCATCGCAGTGCATTTCTTGTAAGAGTTGAATAATTAATAACTTTGCAGAGCAACCAGTAAGACCTAAAGCTGGATTATCATACACAGCTATTATCTGATTGTTTTCATCATAAAAGGCAAAGTTCTCAGATTTTGAAAATCTAGTGAGACAGTGGTCTCTTGATGGCAAAAAGTAGTGCACGTTTCATGACAAAAGGATGTGCTAAAAGCAAAGTACATTAAGTATCTGTCAGCATAGGTTTTTTATTTACCGTAGCTTTAGCTGCATTAAGGTTCAGAATACCTCCCCTAAGGCAGATATTCACGCTTCTAAAATATCTGCTGCTAGATATATCGGAATAAACAAGTCTCCCCTTACAAGAGTAAGGAGAACTAATATTTCGTTATTAATTACACATGAAAAACTGAAACTTTAGCACTTAAAAAATTAGCTTGTGCGTTCAATTCACTCGCTTGTAATTTAGATACCGTAGCGTCTTCTGTTAATTTATCAGTTACATCTTTAATGGATGTCGTATTTTTAGTGATCTCAGAGGTCACTTGATTTTGTTCCTCTGAAGCGGTGGCAATTTGTGTTGCCATATTACTAATCACTTCTACTGAATCCTTAATTTTAGCTAAAGATTGTGCAGCCTGCTGTGCATCATTCACTGTACCTTTCGCTAATAAAGAACTGTTATTCATCAATTTCACAGCATTATTAGTGCTCGTCTGCAAAGTGCCGATCATACTCTGAATTTCTTCAGTTGAACTATGGGTCCGCTGCGCTAAACTACGTACTTCATCAGCGACCACAGCAAAACCACGTCCGTGGTCACCAGCTCTTGCCGCTTCAATAGCAGCATTAAGTGCCAATAAATTAGTCTGATCCGCGATACCTTGGATGGTTGTTAAAATTCCATTTATATCTTGCGCATGCTGATGTAGCTCGCTAATAACATCAGTCGCCTGAACGATTTCAGTCGTTAAGTTGGTAATTGAATGTTGCGTTTTTTCTACTTCTGATTGCCCCTGTTGCGCATAATCAGCTAAAGAATAAGCGGCCTGTGCTGTTTGCTCTGCATTTTCGGCAATTTCATGCGTTGCTGATGACATCTCAGTCACAGCCGTTGCTACCATGGTTACCTCTTGCTGCTGCAATTGTAACCCTCTAACTGATTCATTGGCTCGCCCTTCACTATCACGCGCTTCTATTTTAAGTTGTTCAGCCAAAGCAAAAACATCTTGAATAAGCATTTGTAAGCTGCCCATAAACTGATTGAAGTGCTTCGCTAATGTACCCACTTCGTCATTACTATCAATATCAATGCGTCTCGTTAAATCACCTCCACCTTGTGCAATCATTTCCAGAGCACGAGATACACCTTGTAATGGTTTAAAGAGATAATTACAAAACAGATTAAAAGCTAACAAACAAACTGCCACAATCACTAAAGCTCCTAGCAATTGTTCCCAGAGCGCTGTAATTAAAGGAGCGACAACAGATTCTTTATTAATTATCACAATCGTTTGTAAACGCGTTCCTTTAATAGGAGCGACATAAACATAACTCTCTTGATTGGCCACCATCATAATTTGTAATTTAGCATTTGCGGTGGATAAATTTGATAAGCCTTGGCTCAATCCAGAGTCCATCGCACTAAGCGGTTTATTTAATAACGAGCTATCAGCATGTGCGAAAATATTACCTTTATTCGTTGCGATAAACATATAACCTATACCAGGCAAGACAGCACTTTGTAATTGCTCAATGATATCGCTGATCTGTACATCTGCACCTAGAACAGCAGTTTCACCTAGAATCTGAACGGCTTTACCAAGAGAAACAACATTTGCACCCGTCGCGGCCGCTACCGTTGGGTTATCCATAAAGACGTCCTGTGGCTTAGCCATTGCATTTTTATACCAGCCCCACTTTCTAGGATCATCATTGCCAGGGGGTAGAATTACGCCATTTGCATTTCTTTGACTACCATCTTGAAATGCTAAAAATACATTATCAAACCCAGCTCCAACTCGAAGCTGCTGTAAATGTTTTTCTAATTGATCAAGTTCGACGGTAGCGGGTAGAGACTTTAGAGCTTCTCCTTTTGCCCCAAGCCAGTCACTTACGTACCGATTGTAATAACTAGTACTACTTAAAAGCCGCTGATTTAATTCGATGTCTAATCGTTTAAGTGAACTTTGAAAAGAGATTGTCATCACTAATATAGCGCCGACTAAAATGGCAAAGCTAGCGGAAAAAGCCAACTTTTGCTTAAGTGTAACTCGACCAAAAATCATAATTAAGTACCTACTATTGGATATAAATTTATTATTTATGTGAGGATAGTTTAAAATATCATATAAGTAAAAATAAAAAA
>TARA_R110001583_G_scaffold10417_4_pt1 | contig 52622 bp, 40 predicted proteins | sample TARA_R110001583 | Tara Oceans TARA_R110001583 (sample SAMEA4398432) | marine metagenome | biome: Polar Biome; feature: [MES] marine water layer (ENVO:01000295) within the mesopelagic zone...; material: water (ENVO:00002006), including particulate matter (ENVO:01000060) such as...... | reverse complement strand
TGTGATATAGATGTCTAGGTTGCTGGGCACTTGAGGATGATGGCTAGGCCTAATTGAGGAAATAAATCCATAAATAGTCCTAGTTTATCTTCTTAGTTTTTCTTTTATGATAATACAGTTTGTAGATGCAATCAAAAATTGATGTTTTGTCAAAAATGTTAAGGTGGGAATCTGGAATGATATGAAAAGAATATTTTACTCATACTAGTTGCTTCTTTTTTGAAATAAAACAACAGTTTATACGCTTGTTTTCATATATTTAGAAGCCTGAATAAAAAACTGACGAATCATAGGTCTGTGATAATATAAAATCAAACTATAGACCATGAAACGACTAATGACAGCAACTCACCTTAAAGCAAAAGTAGATTTCTATGAAAGATATACAAGATTATTACCCAGATCATTTTGCACAATGTTATGGTTGTGGCCGTTTGAATGAACATGGCTACCAATTGAAAACGGCTTGGGATGGAGATGAAACTTTAAGTGCTTTCACACCTTCAGAATTTCATACTGCAATTCCTGGTTCCGTTTATGGAGGGCTTTTGGCTTCACTCATAGACTGTCATGGTACAGGTTCTGCTGCATTGGCCTTGGCAAAAGAAAAGGGAATAAATCTGAAAGAATATAATGCGCCTCGTTGTGTTACAGGTTCTTTACAAGTTAGCTATAAGAAACCTACACCAATTGATTGTGATATGGAGATTAGAGGAATTATTAAAGAGATAAAAGGTAGAAAAGTTGTGGTTGATATTCGGTTGATTTCAAAAGGGGAAGTTTGTGTTACAGGAGAAGTAATTGCTATTCAAGTTCCTGATGACTTTGGCAAATAAACTATTATCGATATATAGAAATAGAGGCCTTACAGAATTTGTAAGGCCTCTATTTTTATGCGTTTATGGTTTGCTTTGCTTTAGGTTTCGCTTTTTTCATAGGAAACTTACCAGGTAGAATTACCGTAAGTAACTTCTTACCAATTAAACCTAGTATGACTGCAAAAGCTAATCCTACTGAGCTTATTAAAAGGAATAATACTTTTTGCCCTTCAATATTCTTCATAAAGAATAGAGCGGTGGAAACCAATATGATGAGTATTCCAAAGATGATTTTATTTCTTAATAAAGGTGGTTTTAAACTCTTGAAACGAGTTGCTCCATCAATAATACCGGTAATGAATGCTAAAATCATACTTAAAGGAAGTAGAGCAATGCAAAACTTAATAACAACAGCAGATTCTTCGTAATAGAAGTTTGGAAATAAAAGTTGATTGATGAGTAGGAGTGGGATGAGTGCCATAAAACTTTGAGATAAGTGAATGGCTATGGGATGTAAATCTAAGTTTAGAACCATTAAACGGTTAAGTGATACTTTTTCTCTGTAAGGCTCAAATACTTTATGCGGTAATCCGCAAGCAGGACAGACATCGCCAAGTTTATCTTTTTCCATTACATAACCACAGGGGCGACAGCGTACAAGTTCTTTCATAATTAGGGGGTTTCGTTTACAAGCTTAAGGTATGATAAATTGTTCAATAATAGTTATTTCACATTAGGTGCATTTTGTTGTAAACAAGAGTTTTAATTCAATCTATTTTAAAAGAGTTTTCTTTTAATAATTTTATTAACAATTAGAATCTTAATATTTTCTAAAATTCAATGTATTTTTAGGATATAAACATCCTAAAACCTTAAGCTTTATTTCTTCGTATGCTTTATTGGTTTTGGCTATTCTAGAATAATCACATAGAAACATTATAATAGCATGAAGCACTTAATCATTTACAGTCATTTCAATTCAGATAGTTTTACCAAAGCAATAACAGATAAACTAGTTGATGAAGCTAATGTCAAAGGACACGAAATTAAAATAGTCGATCTCTATGCAGATAAGTTTGATCCGGTTTTGAATGCTTCAGATATGTTGCCTGAAGTTGAGACGCCTAAAGATATTTTAGCTTATCAGGAGTTAATTAAATGGGCTGACCATTATTCGGTAGTTTATCCATTATGGTGGGGACAGATGCCTGCGATTTTAAAAGGTTTTATCGATCGTGTTTTTGCCAACGGAGTGGCTTTTCAATACGGACCAGAAGGGCCAAAGGGTTTATTAAGTGGACGTACCGCAAGAGTTATAATTAATACAGGAACACCTGATTCTTACTATGCTCAATCTGGTATGCACGATGCTCAAGTAAGAGTGAATGATGCAGGCGTTTTTGGATTTTGTGGGATTGATACTCAGATTAAATTCTTTGGAGATGTAGCTATGGGTAGCGACGATTTACGAAAAAGTTATTTGGAGCAGGTTCCTAATTTAGTACCATAGATTTTGAATAAAATAGATTGTTGAGCAAGTGAGACCTTAGGTTTTTTTTTATTCAATTTTATTAGGGTAAATCTCTTCCTAAAAAAAACATTTTTCTACAGCTATAATTCTTTAACTTTATAAGAGTCAAGTTATTTTTATCAATAATTCCTTTAAAATGTAAGTCAGATGAAGAAAGCGATTATAATTGGTGCAACTTCAGGTATAGGCAAGGAACTTGTCAAGTTATTGATAAGTAATAATTATAAAGTTGGTTTAACAGGTTTACATACAAATGGTATTGAGGAATTACGATTGAATAATCCAGAACAATTGGAACTCAGATATTTTGATTGTACTAAAGAGAGCAGCTCTGAAAGGATAACAGAATTAGTTGCCTCACTGGGTGGATTGGATTTATTAATCTTTAGTGCAGGCATTGGTCATTTGAATGGTAATCCAGGCTTCGAGGTCGAAAACCAAGCAAATAAATTAAATGTATTGGCTTTTACTGAAATAGCTGAATGGTCTTATCGTTTTTTCGAAAAACAGGGTAAGGGTCATTTTGCGGCTATCAGTTCAATTGCAGGATTGCGAGGGTACAGGGTTTCTCCAGCCTATCATGCTGCAAAATCTTATCAAATAAGTTATTTAGAAGCCTTAAAACAAAAAGCCTACCGATCAGGAAAACCTATTTATATAACGGATATACGTCCAGGTTTTGTTGAAACAGAAATGTCAGCAGGGAAAAAACAATTTTGGGTAACGAGTAAAGAAAAAGCTGCTAAGCAAATATTTAAGCTTATAAAAAGTAGAAAGGGGATGGGCTATATTTCCAGACGTTGGCAAATAATAGCCATTATTATGAAGTTATTACCTCGTTGGGTTCATAGAAGGATGTGAAAACTCTGTCCTTGAATAGAGACTTTATTTTATAAATTAATTAAGCATATTCTCTTCCTGTAGGATAATTGATTTAGTAGCTTTGAGCTTTATACTGTAAATATATAATCAGATTATATCCTAACACAAACACATAGAAGAAATGCAAAAAAAGAATCTGAAAATTGCTGCGCTCTTTCTCATTATTATGGGAATGATTGGTAGTGTGAGTGCACAAAAAGATGCTCGCTTGATGCGATATCCCGATGTGAATAAAAATCTAATTGCTTTTGTATATGCTGGCGATATTTGGTCGGTAGATTCAAAAGGGGGAGATGCAATTCGATTAACGTCTCATAAGGGCATGGAGCTGTTTCCTAAAATTTCTCCAGATGGGCAATGGATTGCTTTTTCAGGTGAATATTCTGGAAGTAGACAAGTATACGTTATGCCAGCTGAAGGTGGTGAACCGCGTCAGTTGACTTATTACAATTCGGTTGGTTTAATGCCGCCTCGAGGTGGTTTTGACAATGTTGTTCTGGATTGGGCTCCAGATAGTCAATCTATTTTAGTTCGTATGAACCGTACTCCTTTTGGTGAAAGAAATGGAACCTATTATAAGGTGAGTTTAAAGGGTGGTTTAGAGCAGCCCTTGCAGATTACAGAAGGTGGAATGGGTGTTTTCTCTCCTGATGCTAAAAAAATGTGTTTTGCTCCAATTAGTCGTGAGTTCCGTACCTGGAAACGCTATAAAGGTGGACGCGCTTCTGATCTTTGGATCTATGATCTTGAGAATGATGAATCTGAGCGTATTACAAGATTTGTAGGATCAGATCAGATTCCTTCCTGGTATAAGGATGCGATTTATTTTGCTTCCGATCGTGATTTAAAGTTGAATATTTACAAATATGATATTCCGACTAAGACTATCACTCAAATGACGCATCATAAGACTTTTGATGTGATGTGGCCTTCTGGTGAGAATGGACAAATTGTATATGAAAATGGTGGTCAGCTTTATAAATTAAACTTGGAAACTGGTGAAGAGGAACGTGTTATCGTAAATATCCACTTTGATAACCCAAACACATTGCCTTACTACAAGAATGTAAAAGATTTTATTGGAGGTGTTGCTGTATCTCCTTCAGGTAAACGAGCTTTATTCGATGCTCGTGGCGATATTTTCTCAGTACCAGCTAAAAATGGACCTACTCTAAATTTAACTCAAACACAGGGTGTTCGTGAAACTGCACCAACATGGTCTCCTGATGGTAAATATATTTCGTATTATTCTGATGCAACAGGTGAGTATGAGATCTATCTGCTTGAAAATAAAAAAGGCGCTAAGGCTAAACAAATAACCTCTGGTTCATCGGTATGGATGTATGATGCTAAATGGTCAGACAATAGTAAGTACCTTCTTTTCTTCGATCGTAGTTTAAAACTTAAGTACCTCGATGTTGAAAGTGGGAACGTGAAAGTTGTTGATACGGCTAATCGAAATGAAATTAAAGAATATAACTTCTCTCCAGATTCGGAGTGGATTACCTATTCAAAAGAAAGTAAGAACAGTCAGTCTGCTATTTGGGTTTACAATTTAAAGAATGGTAAGAATTTCCAGTTGACAAATGATACATTTAGCGACTCAGAACCTGTTTTTTCTAAGGATGGAAATTTCATTTTCTTCTTATCCAATCGTAATTTTAATTTGGATTTCTCGAGCTTCGAGTTCGATTATCTTTACAATAAAGCAACGCGTATCTATGCGATTTCCTTAAAGGAAGATGGTCCGAAATTATTTGCTTTGAAAAACGATGTTGAAGAGGTAAAAGTAGAAGACAAAGAGAAGGGAAAGAAAAAAGAAACTGATTCTCAATTAAAAGTGCTAATCGATTTGAAAAATATTTCTAATCGTATTTCTGTTTTCCCATTATCATCAGGTAATTATGGTGATTTAAATGCAGTTGATGGTGGTATCGTTTATTCTACTAATAGGGAGTTGCACCGATATGATATCGCTAAGGAAAAAGATGAGGTAATTCTAAATCGCGTTTCAGATTATACGCTTTCTGGTAATGGTAAAAAAACCATCTACCGCGCAGGTTCGACCTATGGAATTATCGATGTGAGTGCTGGGAAGAAAGTAGGAGATGGTGAACTCGCTTTGGATGGCCTTGAAATGAAGATTGATCCTAAGAAAGAGTGGATGCAAATCTATACGGATGGTTGGAGAATTTTTCGTGATTACTATTACGTTGCTAATATGCAGGGCGTAGATTGGGCTCAAATTAAAGCGAACTATAATCAATTGATTCCTTACGTAAGTCATCGTGCCGATCTTGATTATATTCTTGGTGAGATTATTTCGGAAACCAATACAGGACATGCCTATGTGAATTATGGCGATTTCGAAAAAGTGAAGCCATTAGAAACGGGTTTATTAGGAGCTAAGATAAAAGCAGATCCTAAAGCTGGAAAATATATCATTTCGAAGATTTTTGAAGGCGAAAATTGGACACCTAATCGTAGATCTCCACTAACAGAGCAAGCTGTGGATGTGAAAGAAGGGGATTATCTTTTGAGTATAAATGATCATGAGCTGCGTCTAGAAGAAAACCCTTACATGCATTTGGAGAATACGCTAGGTAAGACGGTTGAAATCACGGTTAATTCTAAGCCTAGTTTAGAAGGCGCAAGAACCTATACCATAAAACCTATCGCTTCAGAACTGGAGTTAATGTATTTGAACTGGGTGAATGAGCGTCGTGAGATTGTAAATAAGCTATCTGGTGGTAAAATTGGTTATATCCATGTGCCTAACACGGCTGTAGAAGGGAATCGTGAGTTACATAGAGGTATGTATGCCTATCATGATAAAGAAGCTTTAATTATCGATGATCGCTATAATGGAGGTGGATTCATTCCTGATCATATGGCAGATTTATTGGATCGTAATGTACTTTCATACTGGCATCGTAGAGGTTTAGAACCGCAACAAACACCAGGTATTGCTCATGACGGACCAAAAGCCATGTTGATCAACCATTATTCTTCATCAGGAGGAGATGCTTTTCCATACTATTTCAGAAAGAAAGGACTTGGAAAGCTTATTGGTACACGTACTTGGGGCGGACTTGTAGGTATGTCGGGTAATGCCGGATTAGTAGACGGTGGTTATATTGCAGTACCTCGTTTTGGGATTTTCGATGAAAATAAGAAGTGGATTATCGAAGGTATTGGTGTGTATCCAGATGTTGAAGTTTACGATGAGCCACATAAGGTTGCAAAAGGAATTGATCCTTCAATCGAGAAAGCTGTTGAAATGCTTTTAAAAGAACTGAAAGAGAAGCCAAAGAAGAATGTAAGTGCTCCAAACGATCCGAATCGTTCTAAATGGATTGAAGAGGATGTGAAGTAGTCATTTTCGATACGATACAATTTAAGGCTGTTTCAAGATGAGTTTATCTTGAAACAGCTTTTTTTTATTCTGATCTAGAAAAATCTATCTAGTTTAACTTCTTCGTTAATTTCAGCTTGTGGATTTTCTAATAACTGTAGCATTTGCTCAGAGAAATAAGGCGCAAGCATTACGCCTTTGGTACCAAGCCCATTGAAAATTGCTAACCTATCGTTGTGGGGATGGATACCGAGGATGGGTCGTCTATCTTTTACGGTAGGTCTAACACCAGCCCAATGATTCAGAACTGTATAGTCTGTATCAATCAACTTATCCAGTTTTGTTAGTAGTTCAGATTTCCCTTCTTCACTAGTTTCCTGATTTATAGTATCCCATTGATAAGTTGCACCAACCTTAAAGCGTTTTTGGCCAGTAGGCAGTACAAAGAGATTTTTATTTAGGATGTAATCTTCACTTAAAGCATTGGCTTCAATTTCTATCAGTTCGCCTTTAGTTAGATAAAAACTTTCAGAAGGAAATAGGGCATTTTGAGCATCCTTATATCCTCTACAGAAAATGATCTTCTCAGCAGACAGGTTTTTCCAATAAACATATTTGTCTTCAAATGTGACATCATCAATTTTAAGATGATCCTTAACGAGGTAATTATGCTGTTTAAAGAAATTACGCATGGCAAGTATCATTGTGTTCAAATTACATGAACCTGTCTGTATAAGGGCGCCATAATGCTCAATAGTCTTGTATCCTTCTAATCTTAGATCTTTATCTACTCGATCAATATAGTGATTCATTTTACCCTGATCGATTCGCTTTTGCCACATGGGAATATCTTGCTTAGCTAAAGGCTTAATCATCTCTTTTTGCTCGATGAACTTTATCGAGAGCATTTCTTCTATTTCATTATAAGTCTCATACATTTTTGGGAATAGGCTATCAGCCATCCAACTTTTTGTGAGACGTTTAAAAACTAGAGGGTTGATTAAACCTGCTGCAATTTCAGAAGCTGACTTTAATTCTGGATCGACAATGATTTTGAAAGGGATATTATTTTTGTGCATCTGGTAGGCAAGAAGAGTGCCTGCTAGGCCTTGTCCTACAATGATATATTTGATCATATTTTAAGCTTGATTTACTCAAATATAAAGAATCTTATTTTTGAATTCCAGTTAAAAGCTTGTTATGGGCTTATTTAGAATGTGGAGATTGCAATTTCTTTGGAGAGGTTTTTCCTTATTTTATATCTTAAATGTTGCTGAGATAAAGATTAACAAGTGCTTAACAATTATTACTTTTACTTATATCAGAATAGAAGTATATTTAAATTCAGTTTAAATAAGAACGTTATCAATTAATTCATATACTATGAAAACAAAAAGAATACTATTAGGTTTTGCATTTGTGATGGGAGCATTATTAATAAACACGACAGCTTTCGCACAAAAAAACATGAAATTGAAAACTGACAAAAGTAAAGTTGAATGGACTGGAAAGAAGGTGACAGGTGAGCACAATGGAACTGTAATGTTGAAGTCAGGTAAGCTATCAATGAAAGGGGCTAATATTGTTGGTGGTGAATTTGTAATGGATATGAGTACCATCAAAAATGAAGATATCAAGAGTGAAAAATATCGTGGAGATCTTGAAAAACATTTAAAATCACCAGATTTTTTCAGTGTGGTTAAGTTTCCTGAGGCGAAGTTTGTGATTAAAGAGAGTAAACACGAAAAAGGAGGTAAGCTTTTTGTTAAAGGTGAACTTACGATTAAAGGTATTACTAAGCCTTTAGAATTCGAACTTAAGTCACATAAACATGGCAAGTCATTACATATGAGTGGCGTAATGGTTATTGATCGTACTAAGTTTGATATAAAGTATGGTTCAGGTTCATTTTTTGATAATTTAGGAGATAGAACAATCCACAACGATTTTGAAATTAAGTTTGACTTGATGTTTTAAACATTGCATTCAAATATAAAAAAAACGCCACATGTAAATGTGGCGTTTTTTTTGGATTGAGAATTATATTCTCAAATGAAATGTCGATTAGAAAGAATAAGCAATCTCAAATTCAATCTGATTCATTTTAATTTCAAGAGTTTGAACAGGATCCATTGGATTCCCCCCTTTAACCGAATTCTCAAGAGCATAAACGAAAGCGAAGTGTAAAGCGTTCCCTTTTTCACTTAATACTTTTGAACAACCCAGTGTAATATGATCTTGTACAACACCAGGAGCTAAGATATTAAACATCACTTCTGATTTCTGAACAGGTTGCCCAGAATGTGAGTAACCCGCTCTTAAAGTCCAATTCTCAATTCCTGCATATTCAGCACCAACTTTTATAACATTGATATCTTCCCAACCAAAACCAGCACCTTTGTCAGAACCTAGAGGTGCATAGCCAGGATTTGGAACAAATCCACCTGCTCCGTCAGGAAACATTGGAACTAAAGCCATTGGATCCATTGAGTTTGAAACTGAAGCAATATCCTTATAATTGATACGTTTGAAATCTGCTGCAAATACCCAGTTCTCATTCGCTTGATATGCTAAACCAACAGTCCAGGTTGAAGGAATATCGAAATCACCTTGCTCAGCAAAAAGTCCGGCATAGTCGTCAAATTCACTCATATAAACCATAGTTTGGTAACTAGCACCAACACTTAGTTTTTCTGATAATTGACCTAAATATCCTAATTTGAATCCTACACCGAAAGCATTATCATGACCATTGTCAGTCAGCTTAGTAGGTTCACTTGACATATGGTAGTTACCAAATTGTTCAAGACCTTTAGCCTCAAAATATTGATAAGCTGCAATAGCAGTTACACCAAAGCTATGTTTTTCAGTTACCTGATATGCATAACTTAGATTAAGGAACATTTGTCCTAAATCTACACCTGTATCGGCGTTAGGCATACCAAATGTACCATACTTATTTCCATCTTGAGGATTAGTTTGTGGAGCGTAGTCTGTATTCATACCACCATTACCATACATGGCTACAGAAAAACTACTCTTTTCATTAAGCATCCAGTTAGCACCAAAATTAGGAATAAAGAAAATTTTACTATCACTCTCAACGGTTCCAGGAGCTAATCCGAATGTTCCATCCATACCTGAAGGATTTCCTGTTACAGTATATTCACGGTTTGGGTTAAACATGTTAACACCAAACTGGTATTGGCCACCTAGTTTCACTAAAGAAGCAGGGTTACCATTAATTAGCGAGTTTTTGTACCAAGCGATACCAGCACCAGCCATACCTTTATTTTGTGTTCCATAGGCAAGGCTAAAATAGCCATCGGTTGCACTTGCCGTTTGGCTAGTAATAAGTCCAGCTAAAATTAGGGAGGCTGAAACTAGTAGTTTAGATCTCATCTTCATAGGTCAATAATATTTGATAGTTTAGTTTATTATCTATTGCACCAACAAAATAGCAACTATAAACCTATCCAAATATGTTATATATCACATATGTAGATATGGAGACTAATGCGTTGCATCGGAAGGTGTTGAATATTAATAAGATACTGTTTGTGTTTTTTTTTAAGAATAGGCTAATACTTATTTGGTACAAATAAGAGTATTTTTCGAAGTAAGAAAAATATCGTTAATTAGGATAGGCTACTGTTTTCTGTAAAGCTTGCTAGTGTTGCTTTTCGTCGGATTTTTCCAGTAAGAGTTCTTCTGAATTCAGGAAGGATAATAATTTCACGAGGAAGCTGGAAGTTTTCTAAATAAGGCTCGATTTTAGCGAAAAAATTCTTTTTTTGCTCTTCTGAATTATTGTTTGACTCAATTAAAAGAATCATTTTTTCACCTAAATGTTCATCAGGAGAACCAATAAGGAAAAAAGGTTTATTAATATATGAACTAAGTTTTTCTTCTATTTTTTCAGGGAATAATTTTACACCTGCTGAATTGATAACATGATCATATCGTCCTAACCATTCAAATTCAGAAGAGGAAATTAGCTTAACGATATCATTAGTAATTATCTCTTTACTTAGTAGTTTTTGTGCCTTAATCTTTAAACAAACTCTATCGTCAGTAGTAAATGTAATTCCATTTAGAGCTTTATAAGTATCTGATTTGTTTGGTCCATTCAATGTCTTTATTGCGACATGCGAAAGGGTTTCGGTCATTCCAAAGCTAGAGAAGAAATTAGTGCCGATATTATCGAGCTTGTCCTCTAAGTTTTTATCGACAACACCACCACCAATTAGTATGGTTTTGATTTTCTCTGCTAGGCCTTTCTTATGTATACTATTGAAGACTTGCAGGGGAATCATAGCCGCAAAGTCAATATCCGAATTAAGCTTATCTAAGGGATGTCCATCTGGCTTAACACAAATCAAGTTCATTTGCCAAACTATTGCGCGGACAATCATCATTTTACCGGCAATAAATTGAGGGGAGAGACATAGTAGAGCCTTATCTTCTTTCTTGAATTTGAAGAATTCTCCCGTCATTCTTGCTGACTCTTTCATCTTTGCTTTTTCAAGCAGAATATCTTTAGGAGTGCCTGTAGAACCAGATGTTTTAGCTTTCACTTGATTATTCTCATCTAGCCATTCTAGGATAAAGGTATAGATATCCAATTGCCATTGCTCAGTCGATGTTTTAATTTCATCTTGGCAAAGTGCAACAAGTTTAGTCTTATTGAGTTGAGAAAAATTAAGCTTCAAGCTTTTCATTTAGATCCCATTTTTTTGATTGATTGTAGACTAGAAAACCACTAGATACTTCAAGTGGAGACCCTATATTATTGGTAAAGAGTTGTCCTGTGCCTAATCCCTGTGGCATAGGGTTATTTAATGTGTAGGCCCATTGAGCAATAGCATTTAAGCCGATATTCGATTCAAGAGCTGATGTTGTCCACCATGGAATTTTTACTTCATTTGCAATGTCTATCCATTCCTGACTTCCTTTGAAACCGCCAACTAAACTTGGTTTTAAAATGATGTATTGAGGTTGAATAGCTTTCATTAGTTTGACTTTGTCTTCAAACTTGTAAATGCCGATTAGTTCCTCGTCAAGAGCAATAGGTAGCGGCGTTTCTCTACAAAGCTTTGCCATATCTTCCCAATTGCCTGCTTTAATGGGTTGCTCAATTGAGTGAATGTTGAATTTGGCAAGTGTCTTTAATTTATCCATTGCATCATCAGGATGAAAGGCACCATTTGCATCAACTCGAATTTCTATCTGATCGGCAGAGAATTTCTCACGTATTGATCTTAGGATCTCAATTTCTTCATCGAAGTTAATAGCCCCAATCTTTAGCTTAATGCAATTATAACCAGTATCAATTTTCTCTTGTACTTGCTCTTGCATATAGGCTTTTTCGCCCATCCAAACTAAGCCATTAATAGGGATTTTTGCTCCTGCCTTTGCAAAGGCTGAGTCAAATAGAAGACGTTCTCCTCCATTTGCTAAATCTTTTAAAGCCATTTCAAATCCAAAATAGATAGATGGCCATTCTATTAAATCAGCCTTAAAATAGGTTTCAATTTGATTTATATTTTCACAAACCTCTGCAATCTTTTCTTCATAGTTTTCTCTATCATCAGGACTTAAACCTCTAATTATCGAACATTCACCTATTCCTTTTATTTGAGGATTTTTATTATCCCATACGCGAACAAACCAAGCTTCTTTTTGGGTGAGAATACCACGAGAAGTACCACTTGGTCGTTTAAAATCTAACGGGTAATAATGAAAATCGGCTAAAAGCATGAATAGAAAAAATGTAAGTTTTATAAAATGGCACCAATACCAAAGCTAAGACTGAAAAAGAAACATGAAAGTGCTAGCTTTTTTAATTCCGGATCTAAATCGCGAGGATTTTTATTGGCTATCACTATGCTAATATTACGCAAAATCAATGGGAAACTCAATAAGTAAATAAACTGATATATAGAAGTGTAATTGAATATGCTATATGCAATTGCAAAAAGCATTGCGAGAATTAAAATGATAAGATGGTAATTTTTAGCTGCCTTTGAACCAATATTTACAACAAGAGTTCTTTTGCCCGTTTGAGAATCATTTTCGATATCCCGCATGTTATTTAGGTTGAGCACCCCTGCACTTAATAGACCCACTGATGCCGCTGGAAGTAGGATATCCCATTGTAAATAGCCTGTATGAAGGAAATAGGAACCTATAACACCAACTAAACCAAAAAAGAGGAATACAAAAAGATCGCCAAAGCCCATATAGCCATATGGATTTTTTCCGATGGTATAATTGATAGCTGCCAGTATTGCGAGAATGCCTATCGCAAAAATAACCAAGGCTTGTTGAAGTGTTATGATTTGAGCTGCTTGGTATATTAGAATAGAGCCACTTATTAAAGAAAGGATAATGAATACCCAAAGCATATTTTTCATTTCCTTTTTGCTGATCACACCACTTTGAACTGCTCTCTCTGGACCAATACGATTATCATTATCGGCACCTGAAATAGAATCTCCTAGGTCGTTTGCCAAGTTGGATAGGATCTGTAAAAATAGGGTAGTTGTTATGGCTAAGATAAATATATAAGAGTTGAATTTATCTTCAGATGCAGCAATTAAACTTCCTAGAATAATACTAGAGAGAGCTAATGGGAGGGTTCTTAATCTAAAGGCATGAATCCATGCTTTTGTTTTACTCATAATCAAGTTGTTTTTTGAAACACAAATTTAACCAATTTAAAAGAATGCTTTTAGTTATTTGGGGCAAATTTTAACTAAACCCATAAATGGCTCATGTAAAAGCTCTTGTTCAAATATTTATTATTTCGTAACTTTTATTCCATACGAGTTAATTAGTTCTCGTTTATTCAGTTTTGAGCGGAGAAATTCACATCTGAAAATAATAGTAATAATGAAAATATTTAGAGATTTTAAAGAGATTATAGACTTTGCAATTGAAAGTGAAATGGATGAAATTCAATTTTATTCCGAACTAGCCGAAACCATGGAACGTAAAAATGTAAAGGACTTGTTACGGAGCATTGCTCTGGAAAAAACAGCTCGAATGCTTCAATTAGAAAATATGAAAGATATTGGAGTTTTATTAGATATCGAGAGTGTGCATGATTTGAAAATTGCTGGAACTTTTTCTGATATTGATTACACTAAAACTAATTTATCTTATCAAGAAGTGCTTATAATGGCTATGAATAAAGAAAAAGAGAAATTTATTCTTTATCAAGAACTGGCAGATTGTACGACTGACACAAATTGTAAACAAACTTTTTTGAGTCTGGCTAATCAGGAAGCACGTCAAAAACTAAAATTAGAAATTGAATATGATGAGTTTATTCTACATGATAATTAGGATGTCTCGTTTGATTAAGATTTGAATCGTTGTCAACGAATAACAGATGTTATGGAAAGATATAACAATATAGACGAGGTATTAAACTTTGCAATAGAGCAAGAGCAAGGTGAAGTGGATTTTTATAACGACTTGGCTGATAAAATGAGCCTGCCAAAAGTTGAACAGTTGTTCAGAGATATTGCTATCGAAAAGCAAAATCATATTTTAAAACTGGAGGTCATTCGTATAAAAGGAACTTTTGATCACAGTTCCTACGATCAGATTAAAGAATTGAGAACAGAGCATTATATTGCAGATGTTGACTATTCAAATGAAGACCCAAATTATCATGATGCTTTAATTATGGCGATGGCGAAAGAAAAAGCAACGTTCATGTTTTATTGGGATTTGGCAGAACGTGTGACATCGCCTGACCTTCAAGATTTATTTTACATGCTTGCTTTACACGAAGCTAATCAGAAAGTTAAGATGGAAATTCAATTTGATAAAGAAACTCAGGAGCAACTTGAAGATGATTAAGAGTTAATTATGGGATATAGAAAAGCTTCACATTGAGTGAGGCTTTTTTTGTTTATGATTCTGACTTCAACATAAAATGATTAATTTTAGCACTCTACTCATCAAACATCAATATATATGCGCTTAAAATTCATAAGCATTTTTAGTTTTTTAATTGTTTTATTTTCTGCTTTCTCGGCATTAGGTCAGATCTCTCATGGAGGTTCGCCTTACTTTAAATCGACTGCTAGTCAAATGAAGTTTGAGACAATATTGATGCCTGTAGAAAATATGCGTGATATTAAATCTGAACGTTTTATTGAGGGTAAATCAAGATTGAAACATGCCAAGTTTGCTCATGAATTAGCCTCAGATAAATCTATTGATAATTCAGGAAAATGGACCACTATCCCAAGTGGACAGCGAGTATGGAATTTGGCAATTACGTCGCCAGGAGCTTATTCTCTTAGCTTAGTCTTTGATAAATTTAGCTTGCCTAAAGGAGGACAGTTATTTATTTACAATTATTCTGATGATAGAGTTTTAGGTGCTTATACCGAGAAGAATAATAAAGCTTCGGGGCGTTTTGCTATTGAACCTTTGGCAGGAGAAGACCTTATAATCGAATATATAGAACCTTTAAACCCTGAATTTAAAGCAGAGCTCCAGTTGGGAAAAGTGTATCATGATTTTAAGAATGTTTTTCGGATTCTAGAAGCAAAAAGCTCTCTGACGAAAAGTTCGTCAGGTTCTTGTAATGTAAATATAAACTGTCCTGAAGGTTTGAATTGGCAGGTTGAGAAGCGGGCTGTATGTCATATTACGTATGATGGTTTTATCGCATCAGGTACCTTGATGAATAATACGAAGAAAGATGGCAAACCTTATATTTTAACAGCTCACCATGTTATTAATGAGGAGGCGATAGCTGAAGAAGCCATCTTCTATTTTAATTATGAGTCTGAATCTTGTGACGGTACAAACGGCACAATGAGTCAATCAATATCAGGGGCAAATTTAAGAGCAACTACAAATCGCCTAGATTTTTCTCTCTTGGAGATGAGTTCTATTCCGCCATCAATTTATCAACCTTACTATGCCGGTTGGGACAGATCAGGTGAAGTGCCTAGTCAAACAGTTTGTATTCACCATCCTAATGGTGATGTCAAAAAGATATCTATGGATCAAGATGCACCTATAACTGATACCTATACTGACTCAGATTACAGTTTTGATGTTAATACTCATTGGCATATTGAGACGTGGGAATTAGGAACGACTGAAGGTGGTTCGTCTGGTTCGCCCTTATTTGATATGAATCATAGGGTGGTTGGTGACCTAACGGGTGGTGATGCCAATTGTTCATCCTCAGTAGATGATTATTTTGCCAAGTTTTCTTCAAGTTGGAATACATATCCTGCAAAGGAAAATCAGCTTAAGTATTGGTTAGATCCAGAGAATACTGGCGTTTTGCTTTTGGATGGTTATAGCCCATCAATTCAGGTTGATAAGAGTATTGTTTGTGTGGAATCAGACGTTGAAATATCCTTCGATTTTGCACTTGATTACGATACCTATTCTTGGGATTTCGGGGCTGATGCCAGCCCAGCAACAGATACAACTAAAGGGCCACATAAGGTTCAATATTCCACATCTGGTGTGAAAACAGTTAGTTTAACTTATTCTAAAGATGGCATAAGTGAAAATGAATTTTCAAGCCTGGTTGTTGTTGATGAAACAGTACCTAATTTTAGCTACTTATATAAGCAAAAGAGTTTTAATTTTAGAGATGCATCACTTAATGCAGTGGCTTATCTTTGGGATTTTGGTGATGGTGAAACATCAGAGTCGATGAATCCTAGTCATCTTTACAAGAATTCAGGAAAGTATCAAGTGAGCTTAACAACTGGTAATGCTTGTGGAGAGAAAAATCTAATACAAACTGTGAACACGAGCTATGATTCTGAATTAGAGGTTTATCCTAATCCGAGTAAGAATGTGAAAACTCGTGTTGATTTAAATGCTGTTCTATTTAATCGAATTGATTGGTGGGTGTACGATACTAGAGGAGCACAGCGTTTAAGCGGTTTTGTTTCTCAATACAGCACATTTATCGATCTAGACTTAAGACTATTTCCTTCAGGCTTATATATCCTTAAAATGGATATTGATGGTTCAATTGTAACGAGGAAAATTTCGATACTACAATAGAAATTTAGGCAGGTATTCATTTGAGAAACACCTGCCTTTTTATTTTCTATAAATGGTTTATTAAATCAGTAGCTTCACTAATAATTGCTTTTGCCCCATTCGCTTTTAATTCCTCTGCACTTCGGAATCCCCATAAAACGCCAATACCAGTCATTCCTGCGTTTTTCGCTGTTTCCATATCTACACCAGAATCACCTACAAATATTATTTCCTTAGGAGAAAATCCCATTTTCTCAGCTGCTAACAATGCGCCTTGAGGATTCGGTTTTCTTCCAACAGTAGAACTAACACCAGACACAAAGGCAAGATCCCAATTGGATAGAAGAACTTTTACAACCTTTTGAGTTAAGTCATCAACCTTGTTTGAGAAGACTGCAATCTTAATTCCTTTTTCTTGAAGTTGATCAAGAAGATCTGCAACTCCAGGGAATAGTTTGGTTTTATTAATACAGTTCTCACCATAAACCTCCAGCATTCTATTCATGTTCTTAGTAAAGGTATCACCAGTTTTAAGTTCTTCAGGTAAGGCTCTTTCTACTAACTTACGTATACCGTTTCCAGCAAACTGTTTATATGCGTCTATTTTGTGAACAGCAAGGTTTTGCTCTTTTAAAACAAGGTTCATAGATTCTGCAATATCAATAACAGAATCGGCAAGTGTACCATCTAAATCGAATACGATTCCTTTTATATTCATCTTATGTGTTTTTGTGTTTGTTTATGGCTGTTGTAAAGCTAGAGCAAATATCGTGATGATGATTTTATTTGCAAAAGGATTGCTGATGAAATTTAGATTGGATTAATAAAATAATTGATCTTTACTTTTTCAGTGAAGATTTGAAGTTCTGTAAGCATTACCACTGATAAGAAATGTATAAATTGCGTGGTATCATATCATATGAAATAAAGCTGACTCATGTCGAAGGAAATATATTTAATAAGTGCTTGTCTGTTAGGAATCAATTGCAGATATAACGGAACAAGTAGTCATATTCAAGAGCTTGAAAGCCTGATTGATTCTGGACGATTAATACCTATTTGCCCTGAGGTTCTGGGTGGTTTAGATACACCTCGTGAGCCATGTGAAATTATCACTCAGACGAATGGCAGTTTAAAAGTTATGAGTAAATATGGTCTGGATTGTACCTCTGAATTCCAAAATGGAGCTCACAAAGTTTTAGAAATGGCTAAGGTTTGCCAGGTTAAAAAAGTGATCCTAAAAGCGAACAGTCCTTCATGTGGAAGCGACTATATTTACGATGGGACGTTTTCAGGTAAACTGATTGAAGGAGATGGATTAACATCAAAATTGCTACTTGAAAATGATATTGAGGTTTATAATGAAACGAATTGGGAAAGCAGAGAATTTATGTAATTCTGATGTTTGTGTTCTATCTTTTTTGTTTAGAAATAGAATCTCTTGTAACTTGCGTATTCATGTTAAAAACAATTAAATAGTAAAGATAATTGATGGTTGATTTAGTTGGTTTTCTATGTGTTAGCATAGTTAATTCCATTTATTTACATAGATAATCGAAATTCTATCCAACAACTTGAAATAATCGTATTGTTTTTTATTATTTTCGAAAAATATTTGAGAATCGATTTATGATTTCTCAATAACAAACAAAATACATTAACTAACATATTTACATATACTACAACAATGGCTAAAATGAAAGCTCTAGTAAAATCCAAAGCGGAAAAAGGCTTATGGATGGAAGAAGTTGATGTTCCTAAAGTAGGCGTTAACGATGTTCTAGTAAAAATTAGAAAAACTGCTATTTGCGGAACTGATTTACATATTTATAAGTGGGATGAATGGGCTCAGAATACCATCAAACCAGGAATGATTATTGGTCATGAGTATGTAGGTGAAGTTGTTGAAATGGGAATTGGTGTAACTGGCTTTAAAGTTGGTGATCGTGTAACTGGTGAAGGCCATATTGCATGCGGACACTGTAGAAACTGCCGTAGAGGTCGTAAGCACGTTTGCGAAAACACAGTTGGTATTGGTGTAAATATCGATGGTATTTTTGCTGAGTATGCTGCTATTCCATCATCGAATTTGATGAAGATGAGCGACCAGATTGAAGACGAATTGTTAGCAATCATGGATCCATTTGGAAACGCGACTCATACAGCTCTTTCTTTCTCGGTAATTGGTGAAGATGTACTTGTTACAGGTGCCGGACTTATTGGTTCTATGGCTGTAGCTATTGCAAAATTTGCTGGTGCTCGTTACGTTGTTGCAACTGAAACGAATCCTTATAGAATTGAGTTAGCTAAAAAAATGGGTGCAACTCGTGTTGTGAATCCAATGGAAGAGAGTCTTGATGATGTAATTAAGGAGCTTGGGATGATTGGTTTTGATATAGGTTTGGAATGTTCAGGTGCGCCTGCAGCTTTCAACGATATGGTTTCTCATATGTATAATTCAGGTAAGATTTCATTATTAGGTATTTTACCATCAGATACTAAGATAAACTGGAGTGATATCATTTTCAAAGGTCTTCAGTTAAAAGGTATTTATGGTCGTGAGATGTACGAAACATGGTACCAAATGGAGCAAATGTTGATGAGTGGATTGGATCTTTCTCCAATGATTTCTCACCGATTTGATGCTGCTGACTTCCAAAAAGGTTTCGACATTATGGAAGAAGGTAACTGTGGAAAAGTAATTTTGAATTGGGAATAATCTCAATCTGAAAATATAATTTAAAGGGACTGTCTCTTGTTTTGAGACAACTCATACCATAAATAAAATCACCTCTCTCAGCGCATCCAAAAACTGAGAGAGGTGATTTTTTGTATTAACTAGGATTCAATTGAAACGTCAGATTACTAATGGGTGACCACTTATTGCCTCGGGAAGCAATCAGATTACCGATTGGAAGGTAATAGTTACTGATTGAATGATTAAAATTACCGATTGGAGGGTAAAAGTCCCGATTGGAGGGTGTTACCTGCCTCGGGACTAATAGAATTAGGTGTTTCAGGAATTAATCGTTAATGTATTTCTTCTTACGATCTTCATTTTTCCAGAAAGCATAGCGGCCATATTCACGAATGCTAGTCATCTTCTCAGCTAGCAATGTGTAGGCTTTGTCTCTAATCAATTTAGTTTCACTGCTTTCATCTTTCGATCCATTTGACTCAGCTAATAATACAGACATACTGTGTGAAGTCGTTTTGGCATTCTGAAGAGCAAGAGCATTAAATCCAATCAAGTTTAATGGTTCTGGGTTTTTCTCACCAAGTACGGCTAGCTCAACCAAATCCTGAATCATATCGGCATGTCCGCCGCCTTCTCGAATTCGCATCACTTTTTTATTTACATCCTGATGATTACGATATGCGAAACTAAAATGATGAAGTAACTCGTCGCGTAAGTCATAAGCTTCAGGCGATTGCTCTAGCCATTCTTTTTGAGCCTCTTGACGAGCACGGTATTCACTCATCCATTGAGCCTGGCAATATCTTAAAGCACCAGATAGGGAAGGAAGCTCATCAATTAAAGCTCCATCAAGACCAGCAGCGATAAGTACGTCCTTGTCCTTGATTGCTTCTATGCCAAGTGTCTCTGCTCTTGCGGTTACCTCGTCAATAGGTTGGTTAGGTAATTTCACTTCAGTTCGAGTAAGCTTTTCAATTGCTTCTTGCCATGTTTCATAATCAGTTTGATAATCCATAATACTATAATGTAAATTGTATATTTGAGGGCCCATCGGCCACATCTTCCAGTATGCCGCCTAAGTATTCCGGTTGATGACCTGCCGATGGGTTACCTTTTTTGCCCTGATCAGAAGATTAATCTATCCCCAAAATCAAAACGATAATGAAATTAAGTAAAATAAATAGAATTGATGCCTGTCAAGTTTGTCAAGTTCGTGAAAGGCTGATGTTTTAAGTTTGATTAACATTTATTGGTAATTTATGCTTTAATAGATAGTCGTCCTATTTCATTCTATGTGATTAATCATAGTTAAAGACTTGTTCTCATATGGGATCTTTTTATCATCAAATTTGTAATTTATCAAAACTAGATAAGGGAGATAGTAAAGAGTATTATGCAATTATATCTAAATCTGTAAATAAGGCTATTGATAACTTGTAGTTGTTGAGTTTCGATTCAGTAAAGTGAAGTATGAGATGCTATTAAGTAAAGAGATTTAGGTACGTCCTTCAATTTTATAGAGATTATGTTGGTAGGTATTGAAAGTGTCAAATTCGAATCTCTATTCATATGAGGCCGTTTATTGCACACTGCCTAAAAAATAAAAAAGACACTGTACTTATTAAAGTATGGTATCTTTTCATTTACCTTTGCGCCCATTAGATTATGGTATTAATCTATACCTTCAACATTGAGATAATGACTAGCAAAGCAATCCATTCATATTTTAAACCTTACCACGAACATTACAGAGGATTAATTAAACTTGGTGTGCCGGTAATTCTGGCGCAGTTAGGTCAGGTTACCGTTGGTGTTATCGATAATATGATGATTGGTCATGTAGGGACTCAGGAGCTAGCAGCCGCATCTTTTGCTAATACCATATTCTGGTTAGTCATTGTGTTTGGTACAGGCTTCTCGTATGCCATAACACCTTTGGTAGGTAAAGCGAGAGGTAATTTTGAGATGAATCAGGTGGGAGCATGGTTTAAGTCATCTATGTGGGCTGTTGTGGGTATGGGTGTTTTATTGAGCCTTGTGATTTATATTATCAGTCTGTTTATGGATGATATGGGACAGGATTCGAATGTTATTCTTCCAGCAAAAGGGTATTTGTGGATTATAAGTTTCTCTATAATACCTATGATGATATTTATGGGCTATAAGCAATTTTGTGAAGGCTTAGCCAATACTAAAGTTGCTATGAATATCGTTTTGCTCGCCAATCTCATCAATGTTATTTTCAACTATATTCTTATTAATGGGAAGCTCGGTTTACCTGTTATGGGTTTAAATGGAGCAGGATATGGCACCTTAATAGCACGAATTTTTATGGCCGTAAGTTTCTTCGTTATTTTTAGAAAAGGAAAGAGTTTTAAGGCTTACGGAGAAATTATTGAAAAGGCTCAGTTTGCAATTAAAGATTTCATTAGAATCTGGAAAATGGGTGTGCCTATCGGATCTCAGTTAGTGATGGAAGCTTCTGCTTTTATGCTGAGCACGATAATGATGGGTTGGATAAGTGTAGCTGGACTAGCAGCTCACCAAGTTGTTTTGAGTATATCAACCATTAGCTTTATGGTTTACTTGGGCATAGCTTCGAGTACAACGATTCGGGTATCTTCATTATTTGGGGAGAATAGGATAGAGGAAATGAGAAAAGCGGGTTGGGCAGCAATTCATCTTGTGATATTAATGGTTATAATTATTGGCCTTGGCTTTCTGATATTCAGAAATCAATTACCAACTCTATTTTCAGAAGATCCATTAGTGATTGCTTTGGCAGCACAATTCATTGTAGTGATGCTGATTTATCAATTGTTTGATGGTTTGCAGATTGTATTCGGAAGTATTCTTCGTGGAATGTCTGATGTAAACATACCAACCATATATACCTTTATTGCCTATTTTGTAGTGTCTTTGCCAATGGGGTATTTATGTGCCTTTTCTTTTGGATTGAATGAGGTTGGTATTTGGTGGGGATTACCAGCAGGATTAGGAACAGCTTCAATTCTATTTATGTTTCGATTTATGAAACTATCTAAACTAAAACAGCTTGATCAAAGCTCTAGAACCAATAGCCCAGAGCAATAAAACCTCTTACTCTAGTTTCAACATCTGATAAACCAAAAGTGACTTCCATAGGACCTACTAATGAATTGTAGGAGTAGGTTAATCCAATTCCTTTAATCCAACGCCCCTTTGTAAGGGCACTATTAACATCTTCGACTATTTTCCCGATATTTGGCATAAGAACCAAGTAATTATTTTTGAATAATTCAAATTGAACATCCGCCCTAAAAATAAAAGAGTTGGACGAGGCAAGTTCCATGCGTCTCAGGCCGATAAATGGTATTTGTATGTCGAAATAGTTAGTTTGATCTTGACCACCAGTATAAGTTTGGAAAACTTGAGGAATATCACTTCCCCAAACAACGCGACCAAAGAATTTAGGATATAGAGTTAACCTACTATTTAATGTTATGGCTTGTTGCGCTTTTAAGTATGCTACTGATCCAGGTTTGCTATTACCATCAAGTGTGGAACCATTATTGGTTATAAGTTTGTATTCTCCATACAAGCTAAATCCTTTTTTAGGATAATAGCCTTTATCATGAGAATCCATATTGATGAATGCATAGTAGGTGAAATAGTAATCTTCAAATTGTTCATCAATATTAATATTTTTAATATTTGTTGACACACGATAGAATTCCATTTTACCACCTAAACCTATTGAATAGGATTCGCGAAATGTTGAATGAAGGTTTGCATCTAGTTTTAAATATTTTAGATCGAAACTGCCAACCTTTTCACTATCCTCGAAGGAAAAAACTTCAGAATCATTTATATCAAGTTTAAATTGATAACCTGGTTTTATACCATTGTCTATGTTGTATGTAGCTGTAAATCTAGGATTCTCAGATAATTTTAGATCTAATGATAAACTGGAACCATCCTGTATTTTATTTTGAAAAGTTGTGTTAAGTAGAACAGATGCTTTATTGTCATCATCGTAATGCATTCCTACATTAAATCGACTTGAACTACGCTCCTTCACGTTAATAACCAATGTCTTTTCGAATCCACCCTTAAGCTGAAAATTTACCTTATCAAAGTATTTACTACCATAGGCTCTATTTATACCTTTCTGAATCTCTTTTAGGCTCGTCCAAGCTCTAGTTTCAACATCAAGTTTACCAAGTAAGGTTGATTCTCTCACATTTTCAAGACCGTTTATTACTAGGTTATTGATGAAAAACATAGTAGAATCAGTTGCGTAAGGGTAATTCTGATTCTGAGGTTTAGTAAGTTGATATTTGCTTATAATTTGCTTCAATTCAAGAATTTGTTCCTGAGGGATTTGTTCGCCACGTTTAATAAGAGAACCAGCCTTTTGAAAACTAGTCATTGAATATCCACTAATATCAGGCTTGATATAAATATCGCATAGTTTCCTGTTCTTAATAAACTCTTTTTTTGCCATTAGACTGATAGTCTGGTTGATAATGTCTTCAATAGAGATTAACTCATCTTTATTTTTAGGTCCAGTTTGAACATCTACACCTATTACAATATCAGCTCCCATCTTTATAACTTCTTCAACCGGGAAGTTGTTAATCATACCGCCATCAGCAAGTAATTTGCCATCGATTTCAATTGGCGTAAACACAGTTGGTATAGCCATGCTCGCTCTTAAAGCTTCTGATATATTTCCTTTATCAAGTACAACAGCATCACCTGTTTCAAGGTCGGTTGCAATACATACAAATGGTATCGGAAACTTTCTGAAATCAGTGTTGCCATGATACTCAATAGTATGACGATCAAATAGATTGAGTATGTTTTGTCCTTTTACTATACCTGCTGGTATCCGAATTCCTTTGGGTTTTATTGGAAATGAGATAACATATCTATCTAAGTCTTGCTTATCTTTTACGTGAATGTATTTTCTAGATATTTCATCAGTCAATAATTCTTCCCAGTCTTGACTTAATACTAATTTCTCTATTTCACTTGCAGAATAACCCATCGCATAAAAAGCACCAATAATACTTCCCATACTAGTACCAGAGATATAATCTATAGGCATATTCAACTCTTCAAGTACTTTAAGTACACCAATGTGAGCAAAACCTTTTGCACCACCACCACTTAGAACTAAACCAATTTTAGGACGTGAATTCTCTTGTAAACTATCTTTAATGCTTTGAGCATTGAGATTTAAATTCATTACAATAATTAGAAGAGAGAGTAATATTTTAGGCATGTAGACTAATTGTTGGATTTTATGCGATTTTATATTCTGATTAATTATTACCCTTTTAGACTAATTTCTTGGGCTAATTCAGCGATATCAGTTTGATTATTATCACCATCTTTAATACTAACACGTAGTGCACGCAGTCCGTATACCCCTTGTAAATCATCTAATACTAAATTCTCAATATTATCTTCGAAATAACCTTTTGCAATAAGATATTCAAGGTATCGTTGATATTCAAACATATCATTCCCCTGAGAGAAAATAATAGATAGTTTCCCGGGTTGCGTTAAGCGTTCGTTAGTCCCTTTAATTACTGATTTATCAATTCTCTTCTTCACAATTTCGTAACGAATGTTGTAAGCTCCATCCACATCAAATTTCTTTTCATCTTGTCGGAATCGAATTGATAGGGTTTGTGAGTGAACCAATATAAGAGCTGTTGTATCTAATGGAATTGGTAATGACGGTTTTAACTCTGCTGTTTTACGGCTCATTTCACACGTAATGATGAGTTGCCATAATCGTAAATTCTTTAAATACATTGGATTGTAATCCTGATTCTGAGTGATAGCTTCACCTAGATATATATTGTGTTCAACACCATCAGTTCTATACTTCTCAAAGTAATGAGGGTACATTTGTTGAGCCATTTCTTGTTCTTTGTCCAAACATTTTATGACACAACTATTAATCATTGCAAGTGAATCTTCGAAATCCTTTCTGCGTTTGTAAATCATTTTTAGATTTGGATCCAAGCTATCTTTATAATTCTTAATAGCTTCCTCAAATTGTTTATCATTAAAATTGAAATGTGAGAACAAAGGCTCAACATGTTCTTGTATAAAGTTTAGAATATTGGATTCATCACCAGAAGATAGCCCATTTTCTATGCCTTTACCATACTGCTCAATTTTATAGATTACTTGATCGTAAATAGGCATCTTTTTAATTCGATATGCTTCTTGGAATATTTTCTTAGCTAGATTGAGTTGTTCCAACAGATCACATTGTATGCTTATATTTCTTTCATGTGAAGAATTTCGAATATCGATAGCACCATAGAGTGGGTGTACGTGTTCGAAAACGATTTCTTCCATCTTAGCATTCTCATCATTTGCTCGCTCACTTAGTAAATTGAGGGCAGCTTCTTCAAATCGCCATTCAACGCTTGGATGTATAGCAGTACACTCTTCTTTAATTGTGGCTTGCATTTGTGTTTTAAACTCTTCACTTGTTCTTAACAAAGCAATGGAAAAAACAGGGACAAGCTCTTTTATTGTTCTAAGTTTGGTGAAATTGATATCATAGGCATTGGGTGAACCAAGCTCTAGAATACCTACCAACTGATCTTCAAGAATAAGTGGCGTAAGTATGATATTATTAATTCCTTTTCCAAGAATTGCTTTTTCAATAACACCTATATTATCATGTTTCGATAAGTCGTTTATAACGATAGGCATTTTGGTTCTTAGAGCTTCGCCGTAGATAGAGTTTTCATAATCATGGCATTTGAAATCAGAGTCTCCAAGTAGCCCTCTCCAAAAGTTAGTTCTGTTTTGAAGATTCCCTTGATTTATATTTAAAGCCATAATTCCCAACCTTAGTTGTGAATTACTAAAAAGAGCTCGAATATTATTTTCAAGATTTATAAAGTTAGCAGGATTGATAATGCTGGCTTTCTCAAGTAGATCTGTCTTAAGAGATGAAATAACTTCGAGATGAGTTACATCAACAAACTTGTATTTCATAAAACCTGTAAACTCAAATTGATCTAAAGGCAACATTTCTAGCCATAAATCCATATTCAATGGATTATTTATGAGTTTCTTAATATCATCGCCTGAAAGTTCAACTAATTCATTTTTGTATTTGACATCGATATAGGTTGAGTCGAAGTCGAATTTGAAGTATTTGACTAAGTCATTGAGCTTGTTATCTAATCTGTATCGTATGAAATAATCCATACTTAGATCTGAATTATAGAATTTCTCTAGAATGATAGCATATGCAAACATGAGCTTTGTAAAAAGATACATGCATTTATCATCACTAAAATCATCCATCATTTGAAAATCATAGTCTTTATCATCTTCAATACTTTTAAGTAGATTCGATTCAAAGATTGGATCATCAGTAAAAGGCTCACCAACTCCACTCATAGAATTCTCTATTTCATGTGGTGAGAATATATAAGACATTAAAAATGGAATTTGGCTTGCAACTTTCCGAATTTCATCGAGATCTGGGTTTTCTTTAAAGAAAACTGGATAATCTTCAATTTGAGATAATATCAATTTTGCGTGTATCGCATGATCCTTTTTATTTTCTACTGCCGATTTTATTTTATTAATAAGCGGTAAAAAGCTTAAGCTTCTTTTAAAAGGAATTTCTGATATGCTGAGTTTAAAATTTGGTTTCATAGGTTGTTAGTCAATGTCATATTCCTTAAAAGTAAGGGATATTCAGGTCGAGATCTATTCTAATTTCACAAAGTAAATTTACAAATAGGAATCTAAATAATATACAAACTTCTTCTAAAATCGGTAAATCCTGCGAATTGGACAGGGAATGTAAGGTAAAGGTGGTGTTAGAAATAGGTTTAGGGATAAAAAAAGCTCCAAGTTTTGTAACTCAGAGCTAAATTCTATCTAGTAAAAGCTATAAAAGCCTATTTGGTTTGCTTTTTCTGCTTCTTCTTTATTTTTTTAGCTTTTGCTTTTTTAGCATCTATCTCAAAACTTTCTGCTTCTTCCATTAGTTCTTTCAAACTCTTCGAATAGTCTTCAGAGAAGTCGATAGTTGTTGAATAGTCATCTTTTGAGATTTCCATTTCTACAATCTTCTGCCCAAGATATTCTTCAATTTCGTTAAGCATTAGTTTTTCTTCTTCGCTACAAAATGAAATAGCAACACCTTTCTGAACTCCACGTCCTGTGCGTCCTACACGGTGTACATAGTTTTCATCAACATCAGGGAGATCGTAGTTTACTACATAGTCTACATTAGGAATGTCGATTCCTCGAGCACTAACATCTGTTGCAATTAAAACTTTAACCTTGCCTAATTTGAAATCTTTCAAGGCAATTAAACGATCTTCTTGTTCTTTGTCACCATGGATAGTTAAGGTGTTAATATTCACTCTTTGCATGGCTTTGAAGACTCTCTCTGCGCGAACTTTTGTTCTAACAAAAACTAGAATTTTGCTATCCTCATTATCTTTAATAAAACGTTCAAGAAAGAATCGCTTGTCATCCATTTTGATAAAACCCACAGAATGATTGACGTTTTTAGCAACGGGATCTTTAGGTGAGATTTGTATACGAATAGCTCGGGTAACTAATGAATAAGCTAGTTTTTTAATTCGAGGACTAATGGTTGCCGAAAAGAAAAGGGTTTGTCTATTCTTAGGTAAATACTTTATAAGGTCTTCTATATCCTTTATAAAACCAAGGTCAAGCATATGATCAGCCTCGTCAAGAATCAATGTTTCAACATCACGAAGGTAAATATAACCTTGATGTACAAGATCGAACATTCTACCTGGTGTTGTTATAAGAATATCGATTCCTTCTTGCAATTTGGCAATCTGTGGTCCTTGCTCTACACCTCCAAATACACAAAAACTAGTCACTTTAGTATTCTTGCCAATTTCTTGAAAAACTTCAGTAATCTGAATGGCAAGTTCGCGAGTAGGAACCATCACAACTGCTTTGATTCCCTCTGATGCTTTGGTCTTTTTATTTCGATGTAATTTGTCGATAATAGGAATAGCAAAAGCTGCCGTTTTACCTGTACCTGTTTGAGCAATTGCTAAAACATCTTCCCCTTTCATAATAGGAGGAATTGCCTTGAATTGTATATCTGTAGGGCGTTTAAATTCTAAACCTTCTAAGTTGCTTTTAACCTCTGGACTTAAACTATATTGATTGAATCTCATTGATGTATTTCTGATTTTTCTTGTAAATAGCGAGACGTGCTATCTTAATAATAGATGGCGCAAAGATACAAGAATCTTTTGATGTATAATGAGCTTCTTTTTTTGATTGGAAACTAAGTGTAGATTAGAGCATGATTACTAATCATCCTTGTTAGCTACTTGTAGCAAGTTGGCATTAATTCGTTTTAAGGCTTGCTGAATGCTCTCTTCAGGTTCAATATAGTTTTGAGTTCCCCAGAATTCAGCATCATATGGTAACTTAGACCTAGACATAATTGTATTAGGACGTATACGTTCTCTATATTTAAACCTTTCAATATTATTGGTGTCAACTTGAGTAATTGCCATTTCAAAACTCGTTTCAAATGTCTTAGCAAAGAATTTGCGTTTATGTCGAACTTTAAATTTTAGATTGCCTTTAGTATGGTTCAAGTAATATTTCCCATTGATATTTTTATATGAAACAACATAGCCGATTCTCAAAGGTCTTACTTTAGTTTTTGATGATTTTTGAGCAATAAAACGATTTCTTATTTCACCAACTCGAGAGGAAGGAAAGGCAAATTCGGCTCTAATAATTGCTAAACTTCTTGTGTCTATGTATATATCACCTTGCATCAGAAGGAGATTATGACTGACTTTTGGTTCAAAGTGGATAATATAAACAGGATGATTGTCGAATGAACTGATATCAGCTAAATGAAAATTGTAAAGATGAAAATTTTCTGGATTTAGAAAGTCAATTCTGTTCTTTACAATGTCAAGTTGCAAACAACCTTCAATACCACCTTTTAAGCGAAGAGTTACAGTATCTAAACGATTAGAATCATATATTTTTCTAGATTGAAAAACCTTTACCATATCCACTCTATTAGTAGATTGATAGGATGATTTATATATGTCAAGAATGGATTCTAGATAAATCATGTAATTCTTATTCTTACTTACAGATTCTCTATAAAATGCAGTAAGAAGGCTCGGATGTTTAGGATAATTCTGATCAAATTTATTGATACTCGACTTAAGTAGCGCTACGGGATCAGTATTTCGAATGACTACTTCTTGTAATGAAATATGATTCTCTAGAAGCTCAACCGTAATCTCGTCACTTGTTATTTGATTGATGGGAACCTCAGTATTCTTAAATCCAATGAAAGAAAATGTGAGTGTATCTTTAAAATGTTTTTCTTGTAGGTTTAATAAAAATTCACCATCAATATTGCTTATTGTCCCAATTGCTTTACCTCGTAGACCAACACTAGCATAGGCGAGTGCTTTTTTATTTTTTTTACTAAATACTCGACCTCTTATCTTTTTAAATTGTAATTGAGGCTTAAGAATTTCCTTAGCTAAGTTATCTCTTTGTTTAGCAGGGAAGATGATGATTTGCTTGTTTATTAATTGGAAGTTTAATGTGGTGTCAGGAATTATTTGTCTTAACACATCATCTAAAACTGCTTCACTAACCTCAATGTTTACGAGAGGTTTATTTAGTAAGATACGTGCATCATAAGTAAAATATGTATTTGTTTTTTGTGCTATTGAATCTAAAGCTTTCTCTAGGCTAATCTCTTTTAAACTGATTGATATTTTTTGATTGAGATCTTTATTTTGTGCTAAGCTAATCACGCTCGTTGTAAAGAGACAAAAGAAGAGAATTAAGCTCTTAGTCTGTACTTTATTGAGAGTATGAATACTAATCCCTAGCATATTTGTATTTTATTTGAGAGTGAGTTGAGGCTTGGTTTCTTTTTAAAATCAAGCCATTGTGCTTTTCGTCTGCAAACTGAGGTTTTCTTAATTAGCCTTCTTAATCAGAATTTCTTTTCCTTTTTTCTCATAAACTAAATTGAATGGACTACACATATAGTTTAGAATATTGTCTAAAGGTTCATGATCGAAGGTAGAATTAAGGGCTAAGTCTTTAAGCTCAGCATCCTCAAAACTAATTTGAACTTGATAAGTTCTATTAAGAACTTTAGCTACTTCCTGTAGTTTTGTATCTCTAAAAATCATCTGACGTGTTTTCCATGATAAGTAATTATCATCGCGACTGACTACCTTTTCGAGATTTGATTCTTGTAAACTAGCAAAGTCTCCAGGAATTAGAATAAGCTTATTCCCAGGTTTATTAATTGATGAAAATTGGACTTTTCCAGTCTTTACAAGAACTTCAACTTTATTAGTCGCTGCATTAATATTGAAAGACGTTCCAAGAACTTTCACTTCGGCATCCTTAGCATTAATAATAAATGCTTTGTTCGGATTTTTTGCAATATCGAAGAATGCTTCACCAATTAGTTCCACTCGGCGTTCGTTTTTATCGAATTCTCTAGGATATATAAGCTTTGAGTCGGAATTAAGAGTAATTATTGATCCATCCTCAAGCGTGATACTTTTATTAGCTTCTCCTGCTTCGCAAACAAATGTTTTGTTAGGATAAAGGTTGGTGTATGTGGTTTGAGCTAGTAAACCAATTCCGAATAAAATTATAATTGAGGCTGCAACTCTCATAAATGTTTTAAAAGGAGAGGGCTTCATGATTTTGAACTTCGGAGTATTTTCTTGATTTCCGGTAATTTTATTTTTTACATTAAACCAAGCGTCCTCAGAGTCAAAAGCCTCCTTAGCAAGATATAAATCTGCGCGAGATAAATCTTTTCCAGAAGCTTTTATTGCTTCAGCATAGCTCGGATTTACTGCCAACTCCTCTTCGAAAACCTCTTGTTCCGATTCTGTCATTTCTCCACTTAAATATTTCGAAATGATTTCCCAATCCAGTGTATGTGAAAATTCCTTTTTCATTCTTTTTGTTTTTGGCAGTTACTTTTGAATTATAACTGCGGCAATAGTCTTTGTTAATTTGTTTCTTTGATATATTGATTTGCTTAAAATAAGCACATGTAATCTTTTAAACTGTGTCGAAAAGCTTTAAGCGCTTTACCCATATTTGCTTCAACCGTTTTAATCGAAATGGAAAGCTTTTGAGCTATTTCTTGATATTTTAAACCTTCAAATCGGCTCATTTTAAAAATGGTACCACAACGTTGTGGTAGAGATGAAAGTGTTTCTTTTACAATTTTGCTTATTTCTTTCTCTTCTAGTTTGTTAGTTGAAGAATCCTTTTCATCATAGTGATGTTTAACGTATTCTTTGTATCTATTATGACTGTCATCTTTTCTTAAAACTTGCAGAGCATTGTGATAAGTCGATCGGTACAAATAAGCCTTAATTGATGTGTGAATGTTTAAGTCTATTCTGTTTTCCCAAATCTGACAAAAGAGGTTTTGTACAATTTCTTCTGATAGATCTTTTCTTTTAACAAAACGAAGAGCGTAAAAACAAAGTTGCGGATAAAATTCTTTGAAAATTTTTTCAAATTCTTTTAGATTACCTTCTCGTAATTGTTTTATAATATATTGAGTGTCCTCTAACATTCGTAATTTCTACTTCGTTTATTTTTAATGTCTAATTAAAAATAGGTTTTTTTTTAATGTCTTCTTACTTGCTTTAAAAATTTGTTTTGAAAATATCCTGGAGAGGGAACTCCAGGATAAAATCATTGACTTAGTAGGTTAATCTTACTTCCCTTTTCTCTTTAATTTTTTAATAGCAGATTCGATCGATTGATCTGGCTCAATAGTGTTTGATGCTCCCCAAAAGTTTTTATCACTAAAGCTTCCAATTTCGTCTGACATTACTTGATTTGATTTGAATCTTTCTTTCCCTTTGAATCTTACAACTTCAGCATCTGTTCTATCTGTAATAGCCATCTCGGTCATAACTGAAAATTTAGAATTGAATAGTTTACGCTTCCAGTTACATTTAAATTTCAGTTCGCCTCGTGCATAAGTGAAATACCATTTACCATTTTTTTCTTGATAGTTGACAATGTAGTCGGCTGACAGAGGAGTTACTTTTACACCTGAAGGTTTTTTACGAATAAACATTCTTCTTACCTCTGATTCATTCTCCATATTCAAGCTAAACTTAGCGCTACTTAAGGCTAGGTTGTTTGCGTCAATATAAAACAGTCCATAGTATAAAGGTAAATCAACACCTTCTTTTTGTTTAAATTCAATTACGTAGTGAATTTTGTTATTAAGTTTCGTGATATTCTTAAAAGTATAATCGTAATTCTCAATAAAATCTCCTGAAAGTAAGTTATATGGGTTCTTAATTACGTCAAGTAGAAGCGTCGTGTTTGGTCCTCCTTGTAATTTAAATAAAAGAGTATCCATCTTTTTTACATCCTGACTTTTACGTCCTTTGAAAATTTGAACCTGATCGTCGCGCATTTGTCTATAACCAGATTTGTTGATGTTGACTACAGCTTCTGATAAAGCGACATAAGTTCTATTTCTCTTAATGGTTTCACGATAAAATCCTTTCATTACATTAGGATCTAGCGTATAGTTTTTGGCAACTCTGTTTAGAATGCTACGAACTAGGAATAATGGATCGTGAGGGTAGACGTTAATTTCACCAAGAGGAATGATTGCAGACTCTAGCTCAAGTACATTTTTACGAGGTTTTAGATTTGAAATAGCAAAATCTTTATTTTTAAACCCGATATGAGAAACAGTAAGTGTCTTTACATCAGAGTTTTTTGCAATTTTCAAAAGGAATTCGCCATCGCTGTTCGAAACTGTTGCAACATTTGAATTGTTTACAGAGATATTGACAAAAATAAGTGCTTCACCAGTTTCTATGTTCTTAATTTTTCCTTTGTACACATTGTACTTAAGAGTATCGATTACTTGTTGTGTTTTTGCTTTCTTCTTTTTTCTGAAGTTGATACTTTCTGCACCCATTACATGGCTAAAAGAAAGAACCAGTATAAATGAAAGCAATATCGAAAGATTTTTTCTGAAATTTGTTTTCATGATAGTATATTTTAAAATGTTTAAATCTGTTTGACTTTTATTTTGAGAAGGATTGGCCAGATCTTTCTGTCTTTCTACTACTATGATGCTTAATCAGGATTATACCCTATCGTAAAACACTAAAATATACAAATTATTTGTTAGTTATTGATTAAATAGGTTGATTATGACGGTGTTGAGTGTTGTGCTATTTTGAAAAATAAGAATGTGTTGCAAATAGAAAAGCTTCACTACTTATAAAGTAATGAAGCTTTCAAATAAATTGATCAATCCAAAAATTGATTATTCAGCGGCTTGTTCTATGATATGAAAAGCCTCGTGTAGCCATCCTTTACGATCTTCATTTACGGTAGGTATTGCATTTTTCAGTTTAGACATTTCTTGCTCCTTAGATTTAGGATCAAGAGATTCTTCCATATTCTCAATCACGGTTAATGCTTCAAAAGCAATTTCAAAATCACTTTTTATTAATAGATCAACAAATAAATCAATGTGGTTTGCAAACTTTAAGCTCGACTGCCAGCACATCTCAATCAGTTTTTTCTGAATAGGCAGATATTTCTCGTTCTGAATAGCTGCAATAATTGGCTCAGTAGCTTTTGCATCTTTAATATCAAAGATGAAATTATATAAGGCCTTTTCAATTTCAGGTTTACTAGGAGCTATCAAATAATCTAGAATTGCAGGTAGATCATTGATATTACCTTTAGCTCGTAATTTTTCTATACTCGCTAGAACGAGTTTGTCATCCTTTAAACTTAAATCTATCATATTGAGGTTCTTTTTATTGTAATGAGAACTTATCCTTTTTGGATGTTTATAATTTATCTTTCAAATACTCTCCAGTATAAGAATCTGATTTTTGTATAATATCTTCTGGAAGGCCTTCGAAGCAAAGTTTACCACCGTTTATTCCGCCTTCAGGGCCAAGATCGATAATCCAGTCTGCACATTTAATAACTTCCATATTGTGTTCAATCACTATTAAACTATGGCCTCTTGAAATTAGTGCATTAAAGGCATCCATTAGTTTGTTAATATCATGAAAGTGAAGACCTGTTGTTGGTTCATCAAAAATGAATAAGCACGGTTCAGCCTTTTCTTTCGCTAGGAATGAAGCTAGTTTAACTCGCTGACTTTCTCCACCACTAAGTGTGCTCGATGCTTGACCAAGCTTTACATAGCCTAAGCCGACATCAACTAATGGCTTTAATCGTTGAGCAATCTTTTTCTCAGTTTTACCTGTCGATTCCATGAAGAACTCTGTGGCCTCATTCACGGTCATTTCTAGAATGTCGTGTATGTTTTTTTCGCGATATCTAACATCTAGAATATCATCTTTGAAACGACGTCCTTTACAACTTTCGCATTGTAAATAAACGTCAGCCATAAATTGCATTTCTACTTTTATGATCCCTTCACCTTGACATTCATCACATCTTCCTCCGTCAATATTGAATGAAAAATGTGCCGATTTATACCCACTGTATTTTGAAGCTTGTTGCTCGGCATATAGTTTTCTAATCTCATCGTAAGCCTTTAGATAGGTTACCGGATTCGATCGAGAAGATTTACCGATAGGATTCTGATCAACAAATTCAACATTGCTAATCATATGTAAGTCGCCTTTTAGGGCATCAAAATGACCACTCTTATCAGAATAACCACCGTAATGTTTCTTTAGGGCAGGATAGAGAATTGTTTTTATTAATGATGATTTTCCAGAACCACTGACACCTGTAACCAAAGTCATAGCATTAAGAGGAAACTTGATATCTAATGATTTCAGATTGTTTTCTTTAGCACCTAGAATTTCGATGTAGTTGTTCCATTTTCTTCTAGAAGTAGGAGTTGGAATACACAGAGATCTTGAAATGTATTGCGAAGTAAGGCTTACATCAGAATTCTTAAGCTCTTCCAAGTTTCCTTGGAACACCAATTCACCACCAAGTCTACCCGCATAAGGTCCAATATCAATGACTTGATCGGCTGCCATGATAATGTCTTCGTCGTGCTCAACAACGACAACAGTGTTTCCAAGGTCGCGTAATTGTCTTAGTACCTTTATTAAAAGTTCAGTGTCCTTTGAATGTAAACCGATACTCGGCTCATCAAGTATATATAGTGAACCAACCAAGCTACTTCCAAGCGATGTTGCAAGATTAATTCGTTGAGATTCACCTCCAGATAAACTACTAGATAATCTGTTTAGAGTTAGATAACCAAGTCCAACATCAGAAAGAAATTGAAGTCGATTCTGAATTTCAATCAGAATACGCTTTGCAACTTGCTCATCACTACCTTCAAGTTTTAGATTGTTGAAGAATTCGTTGAGATCAGATATCGGCATTAGGACTAAGTCCTGAATATTTTTTCCTGTAATTTTAATGTAGCCAGCTTCCTTCTTTAATCTCGTACCTCTACAATCAGGGCAAGTAGTTTTACCGCGATATCTCGATAGCATAACACGGTATTGAATTTTATACTGCTTGGATTCTATATAAGCAAAGAAAGCATGTAGACCTTTAAAATGTTTGTTCCCTTTCCAAAGTAATTGCTTTTGCTCATCACTAAGATCGAGGAAAGGTTTGTGAATTGGAAAATCGAATTTATCAGCAACAAATACGAGTTCGTCTTTCCATTTTCGCATTTTTTCACCCTTCCAACAAACCACTGCATCTTCGTATACACTTAGTGTCTTGTTAGGAATCACCAAGTCTTCATCTATACCAATAACTTTACCAAATCCTTCACACTTAGGACATGCACCAACAGGGTTGTTAAAGCTAAAAGTATGTGTGTGTGGATCTTCAAAAGTGATTCCATCTGCCTCAAAACGATTTGAGAAGCTATGGTAATTTAATACCTTGGAATCAGAAATAGAGATTAAGCATTCCCCTTTCCCTTCATAAAAGGCAGTTTGAATTGAATCTGCCAAACGATTTCGAGTGTCTTCGTCATTATCGACACGAAGTCGATCAACGATGATATGAATGTCTCCTTTAATTGATAACAGTGCTTTATCTTCTAGAACATCGAATATCTTGTGTGCTTTCCCCTCGATTTCAATTCTTGAAAAACCTTGTTGTGATAGAACTTCTAGCTGTTCTTTTCTTGAGCGTTCTCCATTAGGGTGAAGTTCTGCCATTATCATGACTGTGGCATCTGCCTCTTGTTCTAGAGTAAAATTGACCACATTGCTAACACTATGTCTTTTTACTAATGTATTAGAAATAGGAGAGTAGGTTTTTCCCACTCGTGCAAAAAGGAGCTTTAAGTAGTCGTATATTTCTGTTGATGTTCCTACTGTTGATCTAGGATTACGAGTGTTTACCTTTTGCTGAATGGCAATTGCAGGTGGAATACCTTTAATAAAATCGACCTCTGGCTTGTTAATTCTCCCAAGGAACTGACGAGCATAGGATGATAAGCTCTCTACATATCGTCTTTGCCCTTCAGCATAAAGCGTGTCGAAAGCCAAGGAAGATTTTCCTGAACCAGAAAGTCCGGTGATCACAATAAATTTATTGCGAGGAATCTTTAAGTCTATATTCTTAAGATTATGGACTCTTGCTCCTTTTATGGTGATGAATTTATCTTGCTTAATCATGTCTGTTTCTAGAATTTCTGAGCGAAATGTAAAATCTTGTAAATTTATTTAAGTTCTATTGATTTGCAAAACTCTTTTATATTTATAATCTTGCAAGTGATATAATATTACACACACTAAATCCTACTTTGCTTATAGATCAATCTCTACACTTTATTACTTAAAATATAAGATGTGAAATTGGAGAAATTTGATTTAAAGAGCGATCAATATTATATTGAGCGATTTATTTCTGGCGACCCGTCTGGAATAGAAACGCTAATAACTCGCCATAAAGATAGGGTGTATACCTACATTTATTTAATTGTGAAAAATAAAGATTTAACCGAAGATATCTTTCAAGATGTTTTCATTAAGGTTATTCAATCTTTACGAGCAGGGAAATATCGTGATAACGGTAAATTTCTGGCTTGGGTATTTCGTATTGCTCATAACTTGATTATCGATCATTTTAGGCAAGAGAAAATGAATAAGGTTTATTCGAATGATGATTTTGAGCTAGATCTATTCAATTCAGATAAATTTAGCGATGATAATTGTGAGGATATCATGATACGATCTCAGATACATAACGAGGTGAAAGAACTGGTTGATCGTCTTCCTGAAGATCAGCGTGAAGTCATTGTTCTCCGTCATTATAAGGGCTTAAGCTTTAAGGAGATTGCTGATGATACTGATGTAAGTATCAACACGGCACTAGGACGTATGCGATATGCACTTATTAATATGAGGAAAATGATTGAAGAGAATCATCTTAATTTATTGATTTCTTAGGTGATAAAATGCTTTCTGAAACTTGATATACTAAAATAAAAAAGTTCGCGTTATAGAGGGTACAAACCAATTATATATGTGAATGGATTCAATTTTTACACTTGTAGGTTGGGCATCAACAACGAATCATGATGATTTTCTCAATGAACTGGAAAGTATCTCTATAGATGACTTGATGGGATCGGGAGATTTAATCAGATATATAGATGATTCATTGCTAGAAGCACCAGCTAGTTTGATTAAGAGAATTATGCGTTACTCTGATGTTCATAGTAATGCAAGGACATCTTACGAAGATCTAAACAATCTTATTTTGAACTAAAAAAAAGCCAGATTTAAATCTGGCTTTTTTGTTGATATGAATTGTAGATTATTTCTTTTTCTTCTTGTCTTTGCGTCCGAAAACTGAAACTTGAACGTAACGTTTGGGGTTAGTTTTAAGATCTACTAGAAGTTCATCTAGGTGTTTCGATGCTGATTCAATATGATGATAGAGACTGTCATTCTTAAGAAAAGCTCCCATACTACCTTTGCCATCATTTATTTGTTGGAATATTTCATTCACCTGAGCCAGAGCTGCATTGGCATTGTTTACTGTTGATGCAATTTCAGCTTGTTTCAATGAATCGGATATGCTCGAGAAATTGGTCAGGATATTGCTAATGTTTTCACCGTTTGACTCAAGATTACCAGTTATAGATTCAACATTTGCAAGTATTTTCTCCATATGAGACCTTTGTCCACTAACTAATGTGTCGAGACTTCCTGATGTGTGTTCAAGCTTGTTGATTGTGTTTTTAATACTCTTTAAACTCTGAGAGATATTATCACGCGCATCAGCATTAAAGATGTACTGAATAACAGTTAGAACAGAGTCAACACTTGACATTAGCTTCTCAGCTTTATTTTTTAGAGGTAGCATCTGCATACTAACTTGTTCTTTTAAATCACCCTCAATACTTCCTTTAATAGTATCACCAGCTTGCAATATCGCTTTCGAGTTACCCGGAATAATTTGAATTTCTTTAGTTCCCATAATATCGGAACTTACAATTCTAGCTGTTGTGTTGCTCGGTAAATTAAAACCATCACCCACTGAGAATGAAACAATTAAATCGTTAATGTTTGATTCGCTGAATTTAATAGACTTGATTTGGCCGACTTTGAATCCTTTAAGAGTTACGGGACTCGATTTCTTTAGACCATCAACTCTTTGGTATTTAGCGTAAAATAATTGATCTGTTGAGAATATGCTGTTCCCTTTAAGGAAATTTATTCCCCAAATAAAAATCGTAATGGCAGCTATAACCAATATTCCAATTGTAGCTTCTTTTGATATTTTCATTTAGTGATATTGTGTGATTACTTTGATCTTTTCTTAATCAAAGGTATAGAATATTTATTATGATTTTTGAATGTTTTTAGCTTCTTTAATAGAAATTGGCTTCCCTTTATAATAAGCTACAATGAAACAGTCATGTATGATTTTCTTAATTTGCTTTTTTTTATCGATAACAGCTCTCAAGTTTGAGTTTTGTTCCACAGAGTATTTATAAATTCCATTCACATGTTTTTCTGATACATTTTCTAAGCCAGAAAATACTTTAGCGTTTAATGGGATTTTCTTCGAAGAGGATTTAACCTGAATGCAATAATAAACCTCATTTACGACTCCTACAGGCTCTTCTGTTACTTCAAATGTACGAGAACTATGTCGTTCTATTTCTTCTTTATATGATCTAAATGCTCTGAAAATAGCAGATGACATATAGTCTTGACCCTTTTTCGATTTTAGGAACCGTTCTTCATTAGCATTTGAGATAAAACCAACTTCAATAAGTACAGAAGGCATACTTGCTTTTCTTAAAACCCAAAGCTCAGCAGCTTTAACACCTCTAGAACGCCTTCCAACTCTACTCTTAAATTGGTTCTCGGTGTGTTGAGCCATTGATGTGCTATTGTCTATATGCAAGCTGTGCATCAAGTTAAAAATGATGTATGAAGCAGGATCTTTTGGATTAAAACCTTCATAATTATTGGTATAATCATCTTCGTATAGCATTACAGAGTTTTCTTTCATTGCTACAGCTAAATTATCTTTCGACTTATGCAGTCCTAAAATAAAAGTTTCAGTACCATGTGTACGCGTATTATTATTACCAAGGCTATTGGCATGTATTGATATGAAAAGATCTGCTTTAGCTTTGTTAGCTATCTCAGGGCGTTTTTTTAGAGGAATGAAAATATCTGTTTTTCTAGTATAAATAACTTTTATGTGGGGGAAGTGCTTCTCAATGTATTCTCCAGTTTTAAGAGAGATGCTTAAGGCAATATCTTTTTCGTAGGAGTGTTTGCCAACAGCTCCAGGATCTTTCCCACCGTGTCCAGCATCAATAACAATGGTGTTGATTTTATAATCGGAGTTTTGTCCAATACTTAAAAAGCTTATTGAACAAAGAATAAAAAGCATTAAAAAAACGGATACTTTATTCATTATATTTTGTGAAATTTAATTCGAAAAAAAAAACAGATAAAAAATCTTCATAAAAGAACTTAAAAAATGATTCTGAACAGTGTTTATATTAGGGAATATAGTAGTTTTATTTGTAATTTTGGCGACCTGAGACCTTTCTGCTTGATAATGATGATTTGTGTTATTTGAAGCTGAAAACTCTTACCGTCTTAAACCTTAGTGTACTACATCTGATTTTTAAGTTTATTAATCGATCTCATTCTTGTACAAAAATAACGATAAAAATTGCAATTGAAATTACAACAAAAGCTTTTTATACTTTTCATTCTTAGCTTAATTCCGTTAAATATATTTGCGGATTTCAATCTAGTCGGAAATGAGAATTCTAAATGGGAGAATTCAGGGGAATCTCCACTTGAAGTAAATTGGTATGCTGAATTATTACAGCAAGTAGATTCTTTAGATTTAAAGTCAAGAAACAAAGAAGTTAAGAATGATTCCGTGGTGGCAGATTCAACTGCTCCAAAACCATTTTTCGAAACTGCAGTTGAATATAGTGCCGACGATAGTGTCACGTTTTCTCTTACTGGACAGAAAGTGTTTTTGACTAATAACGCTTTTGTAAAATATGGATCAATTGAATTGAAGGCATATTATATTGAACTTGATATAGCAAAGAAAGAAGCTTTTGCGTATGGTATAAAAGATAGTACTGATACATTTATTCACACGCCTGAATTTAAAGATGCTGCAGAAGAGTTTACTTGTAAGGAATTGAAATATAATTTTGAAACAGGTAAAGGTTTGGTTAATGAGGTTATTACTGAACAAGAAAGCGGCTACGTTCATAGTGAATATACTAAAAGGATGGATGCGAGTACATTCTTCCTGAAAAATGGGAAATATACCACTTGTGATCACCCTCACCCACACTTCTACGTTAGTATGTCAAAGGCTAAAATGATTAAGGATGACAAGATTGTTTCTGGCCCTTTGAATATTGTTTTAGAAGATGTGCCGTTACCTATTGGACTTCCTTTTGGATTTTTCCCTTTTAGTAGTAAGTATTCGTCTGGTATTCTTTTGCCGAGTTATGGAGAAGAGAAACGAAGAGGTTTCAACTTGCGTGGCTTAGGGTATTATTGGGCGATAAACGATTACGTTGATTTAGCAACAAGATTTGATATCTTTTCAAATGGCTCGTGGGGAATGAATCTTAATTCGAAATATAAAAAGCGATACAGGTATAGTGGAAACTTATCTACTGAGTACCATAAGAATAAATATGGAGATAAAGGTTTAGATGATTATTCTGAAGTTACTGATTTTGCTGTTAGATGGACACATGCTCAGGATGCAAAAGCAAATCCTTATCGTACATTTTCAGCTTCGGTAAACTTTTCGACTTCTGAGAATGATAGAAATAATTCCACTAATATTGATCGAATTGTAAATAATCAAAAGCAATCTAGTATTTCGTATAGTAAAAAGTGGCCGGGCAGTCCTTTTAGTTTAAATGGATCTTTACGTCACTCCCAGAATAGTAGGGATACAACTATTTCGTTAACCTTACCAAGTTTATCATTATATATGACTCAAATATATCCTTTCAGAACAAAGGGTAAAAGTTCTAATTTGAAGTGGTATGATAAAATTGGTGTGAGTTATTCTTCGAAAATGGAGAATAGAATTAATATCAAAGAAAAAGAATTGATGTCTTCTTCTTTAACGAAAGATTGGAAAAATGGTTATCAGCACTCTATTCCTATTACTACAGATTTTAAGTTAGCTCGTGATTTAACTTTATCGCCAACTCTTAATTATAAAGGTGTTCTATATACTAGATCTATTATTAAATCTTGGGATCCAAGCTTGAATGATAATGTTGGGGGAGTTTTGATTGATACTCTTCAAGGCATGAAATATGCTCATAACTATTCTACGTCAGCCTCTTTGTCTTTAAATCCAAAGATATATGGGATGTATACTTTTAAAAAGACTTCGAGGATTGAAGCGATTCGTCACGTCATGTCACCATCGATTAGTGTTAGTTACACACCTGAGATTGGAGTTGACAGAGATAAATATTACAATACCTACAAGAATGGCGATGGTAATGATGTAGAGTACTCTATTTTCGAAGGAAGTTTGTATGGAACGCCAACTGGAGCTATGGAATCTGGAAGTATTAATTTGAGCTTGGATAATAATATTGAAGCAAAAATTAAAACAGCTAACGACACTACTGGGAATGAAGATTTCAAAAAGTTAAAGCTTCTGGAGAGCCTTAAGTTTTCAACAAGTTATGATATGTTTGCCGATTCGTTAAACTGGTCGAATATTAGAATAAATGGTCGTACAAAGATTTTCAATAACAAGTTTGATCTGAATTTTAACTCGACAGTTGATCCATATGCATTGAATGCCAATAACGTTAAGATTGATAAATTTGGTCCACGTTTAACCAATGCCTCTATTGATTTAGGTTTCAGATTATCATCTAGCGATTTTAAGGGTGATGCGGAAGAGGGAAGTAAGGATGATGAGAAAACACCAGATGAAATGCGATACGTTCAGTTTGATGTGCCTTGGTCGTTTTCATTAGATTATGGATGGACATACTCTAAGCCAACAATAAAGAGTAGTGTTAATCAGAACATTGGCCTTCGAGGTGACTTTAGCTTAACACCTAAGTGGAAAATTAATTTTTCTACGGGTTACGATTTTGCCAATAAATCAATCACCGCAACTCAATTTTCTTTAACTAGAGATCTACATTGTTGGCAGATGACTTTCAATACTATTCCATTTGGAACATACCAATCATACAATTTCCAAATCAATGTGAAGTCATCGGTACTTCAGGATTTGAAATACGAGAAGAAGAAAGTTTGGCAGGATAACTAAGCTTTACATCTGGTTAGTGGTCAAAAATAAATACAAATAAATTTCAAACTGGGTTAGAGCTTTAGGCTTCAATCCAGTTTTTTAGCATATCGAAACCATGTTCAGTCATTATAGATTCTGGGTGGAATTGAACGCCACAGATGTCAAACTCTTTGTGTCGAATAGCCATTATAAGCTTATCATTGTCAGTAGCAGTAATGTTTAAACAAAATGGAAGCGAAGATGTGTTTAGAGCCCATGAGTGATATCTACCTGAATTGAATTCTTTAGGAATACCATGGAATAAACATTCTTTTTGGTCTACGACTTGTGTCTCTCTTGGAATGCCATGTACAATATTTTCGATATTATAAATTTCTCCTCCAAAGTAAAGGCCAATATATTGCATACCTAAACACACCCCTAATATTGGTTTGCTTGTTTTATATAGATCTATAATTTCACCCATTACTTGCACATCTTCAGGTAATCCAGGTCCTGGTGAGAATATGATTTTGTCACAATCTTCTATAGCTTCCCAGTTTATTTCATTGTTACGCATAACAATTACCTGATCTGAGAACTGTTCTACAGCGTGTGAAAGGTTGTAGGTAAATGAATCGAAATTATCGATGATAACTATCTTCACTAGTACTTCTTTAAATTTGACGTGAGTTGAAATATTTCTGAAACAAATTTTCTGAATTTATTTCTGAATCCGACGTTTTAGCTGAGAAAGCGCTGTTGGTACAGTATTGTATCGATATTTGGCGTAGATCAGGTAAAAAAGCATGAGAATGTTGAATAAGTAATTAAAATACAAAGGCACATGATACACTTGATTATTGATGTCATCGACAATGATATACCAAAAGGTAAATACTTCGCCTAAAAACCAAAGCCATATAAAAAGCTCATTTAAATCGTCAACTTTTCGAGTTTTAAATGTGTGTAGTGATTGGGGAAGTGCGCAGATAGCAAAAAGGATGCTTCCCATCCAGCCAATAATTTCGTTTGGAGTCATGATTTCTAATTTTTGACAAATGAACAAAATTAAAAGCGAAATGAGATAGTTAAAGCTTAATTTTTTTGAACTAGAAAGAGAGTTCTGTCATCATCAAACTTAGATATGTTTAATGTATGTATCAATTGATATTCAACATCCGAAAGTTTTATACTGTCTTTTCCAACTGTATGCTCAATACTTTCAAGAAAACCTTCGTTGTCAATCATATTCCCAGTTCTATCATTCACAGCTTCTGTATACCCATCGGTATAAAGTAAAAGTTTGTCTCCTTTATTAAAATCTTGAATTAAGCTGAGGTAACGCGCGTCGGGAATAACACCCAAAAGAGTTCCCGTAATATTAAGTTGAGCTAACTTATTTTCTTTTGCATTAAAAAATAGAGGCTGTAGGGCTCCTGCTGAAGCAATACTAACTTTTGATGTTTGTGAGCAAACAGTTATAATACTTAAGGTTGTGAAAACTTCGCTGAGTTTTAAATCCTTAAATACAGATTTGTTTATTATCCCTAGAAACTTACCAGGAGATTTGATGAAATCGAACTCCTCTCGACTCAAGAAAAAGTTAATAGTGCTTCTTATGTAGGCAATATATGCAGGCACAAAAAACCATGCATCCCACTTTTTTCCCATCACATCACCAACTACAATTATCTTTTTTTGATTGTCAACGTCGAATGTTTCATAAAAATCGCCTCCCGCAAGCTTGTTATATGCCTGATGAATAACTTGAATGTTGAAATCTGCAATATCTTCGTTGTATTGATTTTCGAATCTTACTGGAGATTGCTTTGCTGCTGAGTTGAGTGAGTTAAAGTACTTGTTTTTAAGGTTTAGTTCCTGTTGAACTGATGAGTTAATCTGGTGAATTATTAGCCTTTCATCAAGTTGCTTATATAGAAATGAGTCAATATGGTTCGTTAAGAAATAATCTATTTTACCTGTATCCTTTGAGTCTGAAATTAAAATGTCAATGGGAATAAGTTGCTCAGTTGTTTTACTAATCTTATCTAAAATTGAAATTGCCCAAATCGCATTGTCATCAATAATGATTCGCCAAACATTTTCTTCTTTCAAATACGAAAATAGTTCCTCGTCTGACTCAATGTACTTAAGAGGTGTCTTTATAAACTGCTGGGATAGTTTGAACTTATTTGAGCTAGGAGTGCAATAGATAATATTACCCTTATCAAAATTGAGATTATTTTTTCTAGATGAATCTAGAATCTCTTTTCTAAGTATGGATTTCTTTAGGTGAGCTTTTATTTTTGAGATGAAAATCTCTTGCTTGAAAGGTTTTGTGATAAAATCATCTGCTCCATCATTTAAGTTTTGTATCCAAGTTTCTTCTTCATTATTATCCGAAAGAAAAATAAATGGGGTAAGTCTGTATTCAGGAGTTTGTCGAATCTGTCTAACAAGATCATTCCCACTCATTAGTGGTAAGTAGAGGTCAGAGATAATAAGATCGAAATGTTGATTCTTCGTTTTTTCGATCGCTTCTAAACCATTCTTTGCTAGAGTCGATTTATATCCAATTCCAGTTAGGGTAAATTCAATATATTTAAGGGTTGCTATATTACTATCAACGACTAGTATGTGGGGGGTGTTTTTTGTCATATTAAATCTCTAGAATAGCTCTTTTTAATTCCGTAATTGCTATTGGACTTTGGTTAAGAAAGTAGCTGACAAGTTGCGGGATGAATTTTAGATCAATGTCATTAACTTCTTCATTTCTTACATTATTCCAGATTCTTAAATCTTCATCATTAAGTTTGTGTCTATCTTCGATCTTCTGTTGAAGTTCAATTTTTTGGTTTCCTTTAGAATAATGTTCTATGTTTTCTAAACAGTCACCTAATTCATCCATTCCCATAATCCTAACAGAGGATTTAGCTTTGTGAGCAACAGCTCCAAGTTCTGTCCATTGTCTGTTTTCAAAGTGACTAGAGATTCCTTCAGTAAATTCAGGGTTTTGTTCAATAAAAATTTCAACCATTTCAACCATAATGTCTTTGTTATTACCAGACATCTCTTTCAAGTATGATAAGTCAATGATTTTAGTGTTTGAGTTCATTTTAGGCCTTTGAATTGATTAATTAAACTAAAGCTTGTTAACTCTATCAGTCCCTGTTTAAAGCTAATTAGATATAGTTTACTAGTATAATATTATGAGTAAATAAATTTAAACAATAAAATTTAATAAAGAGAATGTATTTATTAAAGCTTTACTTACACACAATAATAATAAATAATTTTTAATTAGGCTATTATAATTTTGTTCTGTTCAAGGTCAGTAATGTAAAAGTATTTAAGGATGAAATAAGTTACTTTCATATTAAAGTTTTATGCTTATTAAAAAAAAATAGAAGATTTGATCTTTCTATGTTCCCTAAATTTTCTAATTTAGATGTAGCTTATTTAACTAAAGATATTACCTATGTCATTAATAAAATTGTTAATACTTCTATTCATTTTTTCTTGTGGAGATGTTTATTCTCAGGGTTTTATACGTGTTGATTCGGATGAATTTGCAGGAGGCACTGATGAAGGAAAAAAGGTGATGAAGAATATAAATAAGGCAAAAAAGCTTTTTGAAGACGGGGAATCCTCGTTCTCCGAATGTATAAGTCTTCTTTTGGAATGCAATTCCTTTAATAGTTTTAATGCAGAGCTGAATTATAATATTGGGCAAACCTATTTGATGTATGGCAAAAAAGAATTAGCGAAACCATACTTTGAAGAAGTAAAGGCTTTGAAACCAAATTTTAATGAAAAATTATATTTGTTCTTAGGGCAAGCTTGTCAATATGAAGGTGATTTTTCAAATGCTATATTAAACTATAAAACCTATATTGAAATTCTTCAACACGAAGGTACTAACAAGAATAGGAAAAAGCTAGAAGCTGTAAATAGATATATAGAGCAGTGTAAAAATGGACAAGTTTTATCAGAGCAGTTAGCTAGTTTTGATGTGGAAAAGTTGGCATCACCTATAAACTCTGAGGCTAACGATGTTCTTGCAATTAAAGATGGTGTGAAACTGTTCTTTAATTCGGATAGGCTAATTGTAAGTGATAAAAAGAAAGATAGTCCTACTTTAAGAGGATTTAGTGTTATGCTAATGAATGGTGAATGGACAAATTTCAGCATCTTAAATGATGAGAAAAAATCTAGTGAATTACCTATAATGGTTGCTAAGATTGATGCCAATCAGTATTTGTTTTACGATAAGAACACAGGACTAGGAGATTTAATCTTTATGCAAAAAGATGATAAATATTGGACCAAAGAAATGGATGTGTTTTTTGTGAATGAAAGAAAATCTAATGAATCTTCAGCATCATTTACATCAGACGGGAATGCCGTCGTATTTGTTAGTGATAGAGACGGAGGGCAAGGGGATATATATCATTGTAAAAAGGGAGATAATGGAGAGTGGAGCAAGCCAGTTAAAATTGGCGATCAAATTAATTCAACTTTCGATGAAAAGGATGTTTTCTTATCGGATGATGGAAAGTCAATTTATTTTAGTTCTAAAGGTCGAAACTCAATTGGAGGATATGATATTTTTAAATCTGAAAAAAATGACAATGGTAGCTGGATGGAAGCACAGAATATGGGCATGCCTATTAATTCGTCCTACGATGAGTGTCATTTCTTTCCTTCTCAAGGAGATTCATTCTTGTTTGATTCGAATAGAGGTGAAAATGGTAAATTTGATATTTATACCAAGAAATTGATAGTTGAAAAAGTAATTCAGGAAGAATTGAAAGAAGCAGTGAAACCATTAGAGAAACTTGAAGAGGCTATTCCAGTAGAAAAATCTGAAGTTCTTCCAATCGTTATTCCTCTTCCAGTTCCAGTTGTTAAAAAAGCAGCAACTATCCTGACAACTTATAAAATTCAGATTGCAGCTTCAAAGTTAGAAATGAAAGAGTCTGAATTAAAGAAGTTATACAAAGGCAAGACTGACGTAATTAGCTCTTATGATGGAGAATGGTATAGGTACACAATTAATGAGTTTGATAGTATAGAAGATGCTATTTATTATAGAGATAGATCTGGTGTCGAAAAAGCTTTTATCGTAAGTTTTGAAAATGATAGAAGGAAAAAAATAATAACGAATTATAGTTTGTCTAAGAACTAAATATAGTTCTAAGGGTATCTGTTCCGATTGAGTTTCAAAATATGCTTTATAATACAAAGTATATTTTGAAGTTTAATCGGTATTTTTTTGCCTAGAAATTGTATTCTTCTACATTTGCAAAACAAAACAGAATGAAAGTTCTATATGTACAATTATGGAGGATGGTTAAACGGTTAAATTCTTTGTAATTGAGTGACTTAAATAAACAATACTAAAATAGGAAATGATGTGTTTTCTTTATTCATGGAACACATTAAGATCTTAAACTTCAAACAACAAACAGATGAAAAGAACTGCATTCACTAGTTTTCATGAAGAATTAGGCGCTAAAATGCTAGAATTTGCTGGTTATAACATGCCTATTGAATTTACTGGTATTAAGGATGAGCACATGTGTGTTCGTGAAAAATTAGGTGTATTTGATGTTTCTCATATGGGTGAGTTTTGGGTAAAAGGCCCTAAGGCTTTTAACTTTGTACAGAAATTAACCACTAATGATGTGGCTGCTTTAACTGATGGAAAGATTCAGTACTCATGTTTTCCTAACGGGAAAGGTGGTATTGTTGATGACTTGTTGGTTTACTGTATCGATTCTGAAACTTATTTATTGGTTGTAAATGCGGCTAATATTGAGAAAGACTGGGCATGGTGTTCTAAGAATGCTGAAGAAATGGGCTTAGAAGTTGGTACAGAACTTTACAATGCTTCTGACGAAATTTGTCAGTTAGCTGTTCAAGGTCCTTTGGCTCTTAAAGCTATGCAAAAGCTTGTTGATGTTCCTGTTGAAGATATGGAGTACTATACTTTCAAGAAAGTGAATATGGCTGGTATCGAGAATGTGATTTTCTCTACTACAGGTTATACAGGTTCTGGTGGATGCGAAATTTATGTTGCTAATGAGGATGGAGAAAAACTTTTTAACGCTGTAATGGAAGCTGGTAAAGAGTTCGGTATTCAACCAATTGGATTAGCTGCTCGTGACACACTACGTCTTGAAGTTGGATTCTGTTTATATGGTAACGATATTGATGATACACACACACCAATTGAAGCAGGTTTGGGTTGGATCACTAAATTTGTTGATGGAAATGACTTTATCGATAGAGAATTTTTTGAACAACAAAAAGCTGATAAGCCTAAGCGTCGTTTGAAAGGTTTTGAAATGATCGACCGTGGTATTCCTCGTCATGGTTATAAGATTGAGGATGCTGATGGAAATGAAATTGGTGAAGTAACTTCAGGAACAAGCGCTCCTGCACTTGGAAAATCAATTGGTATGGGTTACGTAAAAGAGGGTTTCTACAAAGCGGATACTGAGATTTATATTCGTGTAAGAAAGAAAGCTCTGAAAGCAAAAATTACAAAAATTCCTTTTTATAAGGCTTAAGCATATTTGATTACTGATTGAGCTTATTTAGTTCAACTTTGATCAACGATTTTATTACAAAAGCAGGTTTGTGAAGTATCACGAACTTGCTTTTTTTATGACAGTTTGGGTACCATAGTAGAAAACGATTTCGATAGCTTTGTTAAATTCTGTTTAACTATTAGAGCATCAGTTGTATATGAAGAGAAGTGAAGCCAGCTTGTTTTTTGTTGAAAAACATATAAAAAATGATTTTTGACCTCGTTATTCTTCATTTTTATTTGCAAATTTGCGCATGAATATGCAAAAGTTCACATTCTAAAAAATATTGAAAATGAAAGTACATAATTTTTCTGCAGGACCCTCAATCCTTCCTGACGTAACAGTAGAAAATACTGCTGCAGCTATTAAGAATTTTGCCGGAACAACTCTTTCTTTAATGGAAGTATCTCACCGTAGCAAAGAATTTGTTGCCGTAATGGATGAAGCTACAGCTTTGTTTAAAGAATTATTGGATATCCCAGCAGGTTACTCAGTAGTATTCTTAGGTGGTGGAGCTTCTACTCAGTTCTGCATGATTCCTTACAACTTGATGGCTAAGAAATCAGCTTACCTTAACACAGGTGCTTGGGCTAACAAAGCTCAAAAAGAAGCTAAATTATTTGGTGAAGTTGTTGAAGTTGCTTCTTCTAAAGAAACAGTTTACAACTACATTCCAAAAGGATACGAAATTCCTGCTGATGCAGATTATTTCCATATCACTACAAACAATACCATTTATGGTACTGAGATCAAGCACGACATGGACGTGAATGTACCTCTTGTTGCTGATATGTCTTCTGATATTTTCTCTCGCCCTGTTGATGTATCTAAGTATGCATTAATTTATGGTGGAGCTCAAAAGAACCTAGCGCCAGCTGGTGTAACTTTTGTAATCGTTAAAGATGAATTGCTAGGAAAAATGGATCGTCAGATTCCTACAATGTTAGATTATACAACTCATATTAAAGGTGAGTCTATGTTTAACACTCCTCCAGTAGTTCCTGTGTTTGCTGCTCTTCAAACTTTGAGATGGATCAAAGAACAAGGTGGTGTTTCTGCAATGCAGAAAATTAATGAAGATAAAGCTGCGGTTCTTTACAACGAGATTGACCGTAACCCTATGTTCAAAGGTACTGTTATCAACGTAGAAGATCGTTCATTAATGAACATATGTTTCGTAATGGCTGACGAGTACAAAGAATTAGAAAAAGAATTTTACGATTTCGCTACTTCAAAAGGTATGTCTGGAATTAAAGGTCACCGTTCAGTTGGTGGTTTCCGTGCTTCTACTTACAATGCTTTACCAAAAGCATCTGTACAGGCATTAGCTGACTGCATGACGGAATTCGAAACAATGCATGTAAAGTAAATTACCTGATTATATGGATTTGAGTGTGGCAACATACTCAAATCTCTATTTTGAGTCATTAAAGCATGAGGAACGACTAAAGGGATCCGATTTGGATAACTTCGATTTGGCTGGCAATGACATTTTATTTTTAACGTTTAAAATTAATAAAATGACTAAAGTTTTAATTGCAACCGATAAACCTTTTGCTCCTGCTGCTGTAAACGCAATTCGCGAAGTAGTTGAAGGTGCTGGATATGAACTAGCTTTGCTAGAATCATACACAGATAAGGCTGAGTTAATCGCAGCTGTTGCTGATGTTGATGGAATGATTATTCGTTCTGATAAAGCAACTCGCGAGGTGCTTGAAGCAGCTAAGAACCTAAAAGTAATTATACGTGCAGGTGCTGGATACGATAATATCGATCTTGAGGCTTGTACTGAGAAGGGTATAGTAGCCATGAATACTCCTGGACAAAACTCAAACGCTGTTGCGGAGTTAGCATTGGGAATGATGGTTTTCCTTGCTCGTAAAGGATTTAATGGAAAAGCTGGTGTAGAGTTAAGAGGTAAGAATATCGGTATTCACGCTTATGGTAACGTTGGTAAACACGTTGCTAATATTGCTAAAGGTTTCGGAATGACAGTTTATGCATTCGATCCTTTTGTTGCAAAAGAAGCTATTGAAGCTGATGGAGTTAAGGCAGTAGATACAGTAGAAGAGCTATATAGCACTTGTCACTATGTATCATTGCATATTCCTGCCAACGACAAAACCAAAAAATCAATTAACTACGATTTGTTGAATAAGATGCCTGAGGGTGGTATTCTTGTCAATACAGCTCGTAAAGAAGTTATTGATGAAGAAGGTATGTTGAAACTTATGGAAGATCGTAAAGATTTTGCTTATATCTCTGATATCGCACCTGACTGCAAAGACGAATTTGCTGCTAAATATGAAGGTCGCTTTTTCTTTACACCTAAGAAAATGGGTGCTCAAACAGCTGAAGCTAATATCAACGCTGGTATTGCTGGAGCTAATCAGATTGTGAACCTGATTGAAAAAGGAGACGAGACATTTAGAGTAAACAAATAATCGTCTCAATTCGATTATTTTGTTCCTTATACTTTTACAGAAAATAAAATACAAAACGTACAAAACACCTTATCATGGCAATTGTAAAACCATTTAGAGGCTTACGCCCAACAAAAGATATCGCTAAAGATTTAGCATGTTTACCATATGACGTAATGAATTCAGAAGAGGCTGCACAGATGGCTGAAGGTAAAGATTGTTCTTTACTTCATATCACTCGTGCTGAGATCGACTGTCCTGCTGGAACAGACGTTCACTCTAACGAAGTTTACGAAAAATCAGTATCTAACCTTAAGCTATGGCAAGAAAAAGGTTGGTTGAAGCAAGATTCAGTAGCTAAATTCTACATCTATGCTCAGACTATGGACGGACGTACACAGTACGGTATCGTTGCTAATGCTGCTTGTGAAGACTACAAAACTGGTGTGATCAAGAAACAT